>Ga0307426_1000219_pt1 | contig 38151 bp, 38 predicted proteins | sample SalMarWE160340MG_FD_202165 | JGI IMG/M metagenome (GOLD analysis project Ga0307426, IMG submission 202165) | Salt marsh sediment microbial communities from the Plum Island Ecosystem LTER, Massachusetts, United States - WE1603-40 | ecosystem: Environmental > Aquatic > Marine > Intertidal zone >... | reverse complement strand
ATCAGGACGTTTTTTATACAGAATCCGAAAACCACAATGTGAACATTTTATTCCAGGAAGTGCATTTAATTCTTGCTTGGAGACTTCCTTTCCACATGCTTTTCTTGCACATACGTAATTCATACTAATTATAATAGATCATTGATATTAAATTTTTTGGATAAAATTTAATTTAAACTTAAATCAGAAAAATAATTGGAATAAGCGAAATCTAGATATATAGTGATTTTCTTTTATCTTCAGCATCAATTAATTGAAAAGTATCAAGATCCTTCTCTAATTCTTCTCTTTTATTTTGGAGATTTTTAGTAATATCATCAATATTTTCTAAAGAATACTTCTTTTTTATTGGAAGCGTAAAAGATTTCTTAATTAATTCTAATAACGTAATTGAAGCTTTCAAGTCAGTCACATCTTCATTGATCATCGCGATATTGTCAGTCTCAGCTAATAAAACTAACCCATCAATATTAAAACGTGCTTTAGCCAAAGTTGGAATCAAACCATTTGCACCAATAATAACTCCTTTTTGAATTTTTTCACAATTATTATCTAATAGGAATTTTTCTAATAAATTGCGATTCGTCGAACTTACATAAATTTTGGGTATTTTTTGATTTAATTTCCTATTATTTAATGGATATGCCCCTAATGCTATGATTAATTTTATATCATACTGCTGAATAATTTCAGCTAGGAAATTAGAGATTCGATATATCCCTTTTGGAGTTAAACTCTGAGCATCAGCAGTTATTAATAAAATATCTCGTATTCCCTCAGGATCCTTCCAGACTAATATTTCTGCTTTAGGAGCTGAAAGTAAGCTATCATCTACTATTGCTCCTGCAGGATAGTCATCAAAAATAAAATCCATAAAATTTTTAGCATCTAATTGTCCAATTAAGGAATCTAAAGCAAATTTTCCGATATCTGCAATACCTGGCATCCCTAAAATGCAAATTGGATTTGTCAAATCTTCTTTTGATAAATTAGCGTGTTTAATAATTCTAATTCCAGATTCTGTCAATTTTATTTACCTATTATCAATACTTATACTATAATAAATCATTGAAAATCTTCTTTTTAAAAATCGTGTGTTATCCTAATAGACACGTGATTTATTGTAAAAGTAATATATTCATATTATCACTAATTTAAGTATATTATAATCTTAAGTTCTGTTCAATCATATAAAAGAATAAATATTTAATGACATCTCTTATATTTAATTGCATGCAATGTGGAACTTGTTGCTATGAAATTACAGAGCAACCAGGTTCAAAAAGAATTCCATTATATCCAGAAGAAGTGACAAAACTAATTTCAGTTGCTGAAAAAAAAGGTTTCAATTTTCAAGTTATTGAAGATCTCGTGTTTCCTGACATTAAAAATAAAAAAATTTTAGTTGTAACATATAGAATATTGTTGAATAATCAGAATAAAAGATGTCCATTTTATCAAAAAGAAACAGGATGTTCAATTCATGATGAAAAACCTTACGCTTGTCAAGCATATCCTCTATCTTTGACCCGTGTGGATGCATTTAATTTTAAGATTTCGATTGACCCTCAATGCAATTTTATTATCGATAACTATGATCAATTATTTAACATTGATCTAGAAAACCTAAAAATTATCTTTAAAGATGAATTCCCTAAAGCTGAAAAATTTTATAGAAAGAATAAGAGACTGCAATTAAAAATTCGAGAATTAGAATATGAAGGGAAAATAGAAATCCCTAGGGAATTACATATTAATGATTTTAATAGATATTTAAACCAATGGGAACGAGAGGAAATAATTGTAAAATAATTGAAAGTGATTTTTATGAAAAAGTTTATATCCTTATTTTCAGGAGGATTAGATAGTCCCGTAGCAGCTTATTTAATTGCTAAAAATGGTTTTGAGCCCATCTTTCTTTCATTTTTAACTTCAGATGATATTGAAAATTCCTTAAAATTGAAAATCATCAATATACTAAAGAAACTAAAAACTCAGATTGATTATAAAATAAAAGTTTATTTTATTAATCACGATCCTAATCTTGATCTTTTCCAAAAAAGCTGTGAAAGAAAATTAACGTGTATATTATGTAAACGGATGATGTTACGTATTGCTATAGCAATTGGCAAACGGGAAGGTACAAATTTAGTCGTTACTGGCGATATTCTTGGTGAACAAGCTAGTCAAACTCTTGATAATCTTATTCAATATAATGATTTAATGCGAAATTTCATCATCATAAGACCATTAATTGGATGGGATAAATTAGAGGTAATCGATCTAAACAAAAAATTGGGACTTTACAATATTACATCCTTGAAATCTGCTTCTTGTCAATTCAATCCTATTTATCCTGAAACACATGCGAAAAAACATGAAATTATTCAATCTGAACTGTTGTATAATGTCTCTGAAATTGTTGAAAATTCATTAAAAAGAGCTGAAATTTTAGAATTTTGATTCTAATTCTTTTATCATAGAGTAATATTTTTTATCTTCTAATTCTTTAATACTATATTCTCCCAATGCTTCGCTGAGGATCTGTGCAATAATATGTTTACAATAATTTCGTTTTCTGTTAATTACTACATTCTTATAGAATTCTTGGCAGGAACAATAAAGTTTTGGATACACTAAATGCTTGTCTTCTTCTCCTATTACAATCCAGGAAAGTCTACCAGAGGGTTTATATCTATTCTTTATAACACCCCTACTAAAACTTTCTAATACTTTTTCAAAGTTTATAACAAAATTTGAATTAACAAAATTGATGATTTCGTCATCTATAATCCCTTTTTTTGTGATTAATTTTTGCAATTCAAATAATAAATCTTTTGACATTTGCATCTCATATATTAATAATTATTATTTATATTTAGGATCATAGATTTGAATACTATTCTTTACTTACCGACAAGATATTTCCCTGCAATCTCAGGTGCTGAATTGTATATTCAAAGATTAGCAGAAATATTCAAAACGGATTATAAATGTGATATAGATGTATTTACATCTAATGCTTTAGATTTTAAAGCTTTAAGAGATCCTAAGGGAAAAATTATTAAAGAGACTAATAAATATTTTTCTAATGTTAATAATGTCGATGTATATAGATTTCCTGTAAGTTATAAAGAAGACCTTAGGGATTTATTACAGGAATTAAAAAAAACCCCAATTCTAAAATCTCTTCAACTTTCCGATGAGACCCTCTGTGAAACATTAAAAAATGGTCCTTATCTAAAGGAAATTGTTAATAACTTCCTCAATTATAAACAAAAGGATTATGATATCATACATACCACCTTTTTTCCTTATTTTAATTTAGTGATAGCCTTATTAATAGGAAAAATTCTTAAAAAACCAGTAATTTGTACCCCTTTTTTTCATTTTTCAAATCCTAGATATTTGAATTCTAATTTAATCACTATTTTGCGTAACTTTGATATGCTTATAGCGTGCACCTCAATAGAAAAAAATTACCTCATTAAGAATTTAAATTTAACTTCTTCTAAGATTGCTACAATTCCTATGGGAGTAGACTTTGACAAGTTTATTTTACGTAAAGGATCTTTCAATTTTAAAGATCACTACTTTAGCAGAAAAGAGAGAAATTATAAATTAATTTTGTTTTGTGGATACAAAAATTTTGAAAAGGGAGCTATCTCGATTTTAAAAGCGATCCCATATATATTAGAAAATTATCCAAAAGTATATTTTACTTTTATTGGTCCTTCCACGACTGCTTTCAATCGTGAAATAGTAAAGACAAGGAAAAATACTAATGCTCGGATAATTAATCTTTCTCCAGATAATTTAACAGGATATTTTGATAAAAATAAGATTGCTGCATTTATGGAAAGCGATCTTTATTTAATGCCAAGTCGAAGTGATGCTTACGGAATAGCTTTTTTAGAAGCATGGTCTGCTGGTAAACCCGTGATCGGTGCTAAAATTGGTGCAACACCAGAAGTAATTCAAGAAAATATAGATGGTCTACTTACTGAGTTTGATAATCCTCATAATATTGCTGATCAAGTAGTAAAGCTTCTAAGAAATAAGAAATTAAGAAAACGACTTGGTGAACAAGGTAAAGTGAAAGTAGAAACTTTCCATTCTTGGAGAAATATTGCAAATAAAACGAAAAATGTTTATGATGATTTAATTAATAATAGGAGTGATTGAAATTGAAAACGATAGCAGGTAATAAATATATATTAAATAAGGATAATCTTATCAATTTTGATTCCGTACCATTAAGAACCATCTTGGAAGAATCTAAAACACCACTAATGGTTCTTTTGGAAAATAAAATTAGAGACAATATTCATACGTTTAACAAGATATTTAAATCTGTATTTAGCAATTATCAAGGATTTTATTCATTTAAAGCAAATTTTCTACCAGAGGTTTGTAGGATAATTCAATCTGAAGGTGCAGGAGCTGAAATTGTTGGAATTCCAGAACTTAACCTTGCTTTGAGGTTAGGATATTCCTCCAATAAGATTATTGCTGGAGGGCCATATTTACCAGATGAATTTATTGAGAAATGTGTGATAAATGACATACGCGAAATCATTATATATAATTTAAATGATATAAAGAGAGTTAATGTGATTTCAGAAAAATATGGGAAAACTCAAAATTTATGCTTAAGAATTAATTCTCAGAAATTTGGTAGCAAATTGGGTATCACACTAGATACTAAAACCCTTTCAAAACTGAAAGAGCTCTTACAAGATTGTGAGAGTGTAAGTTTAAAAACTATTTTATCTCACCGCGCAACTCAGATGAATAATTTTGAACAATTTAGAATAAATTTAGAGAATATAGCACAAGCTTATAATCAATTAAGAAATTCAGAGATAAATATCGAAAATTTAAATTTAGGAGGGGGCTTTCCCGAATCAGTTGTTATCCCTGAAAAACAACTGAAAAAAATAGCTCTAAATTTGAAAGAACATTTGAAATTATTGAAAATAAATGTGAAAAAGATTTATTTTGAACCCGGGAGATATTTTGTAGGTGATGCTGGTATATTTGTAACTGAAATAATTAAAATAACAGACGATCGCTGGATTTTTTTAAATATCGGAAATAATATCTGCCCAAAATTTGCCCGATGTTCCTTAAGGTTCTATAATGCCTCTAAAATAGATGCTTCGCATAAATTCAAAACTTCCATAGCGGGAATCATTCCAACCGATCAAGATATTCTTGTAAAGGATTACTTTTTTACCCAAGTTATAGAAGAAGGAGATATTGTCATCATAACTAATGTAGGGGCATATACTTTAACATTTTCGAATCGATTCCCCTATTCACTCCCTCCCATATTTCTCGTAAGTGGAACAAATGTTATAAAAATTTTTGATCCTACTATAGATCATGATTTTTCTCTTGATTAATACTGTACTATATTATTATGATAATATTAGCATATTATATTCATTCTAATTTTTGATATATATTATTTCTATAATACATAGTCATTCAACTAGTTGAAATAAAATGGAATCGTTTATAAAAACTGCTAGAAAAAGAGAGATAGTGAGACCTAATAAAAACTTATTTGGACAAGCTAATATAAAAATCGTTGGCTGTGGAGGTGCTGGGAACAATACTATCAACAGATTAATGAAAATCGGAATTAAAGGTGCCAAATGCGTTGCTGTTAATACAGATTGCCAACATTTAGATGTAGTTGAATCTCATATTAAAATTCTAATTGGAAAAAACCTCACTCATGGATTAGGAGCAGGAGGTAACCCAGAAGTTGGAAGAGCCGCAGCTGAAGAATCTAGAGAAGATTTGACAAAAATCCTAAGAGAATCAAATTTGGTCTTCATTACATGTGGCGAAGGAGGAGGAACAGGTACTGGAAGTGCCCCTATTGTCGCGGAAATTGCTAAATTAGAAGGAGCAATTGTTGTAGGTGTAGTAACTTTACCATTTGAAACCGAAATTGGACGTATTGATAAAGCACAGATAGGTTTAAATGAATTGAGGAAGTATGCTGATACTTTAGTGGTAATTGATAATAATAGGCTTTTAGAAATTGCTCCAGATCTACCGATAATAGAGGCTTTTAGTGTAGCTGATGAAGTTCTTGCTACGATGGTTAAAGGGATAACCGAAACAATTTCATTACCATCACTAATTAACCTTGATTTTGCAGATGTAAGAACAATACTAAGTACTGGAGGAGTTGCAATTGTTGGTGTTGGAGAATCTGGGGAAAATCAAAACAGAGTTGATGATGCTATTGGTGATGCTCTTAATTCTCCCTTGCTCGATGTAAGTATTGAAGGTGCTAAAGGAGCTTTAATTCATATCACGGGGGGAAATGATATGACACTAGCAGAAGCCAATTCAGTAGCAAAAAAAATCTCTGAAAAAATGGATGTGAATGATTCTATGGTTATATGGGGTGCAAGAGTAAATGATGAATATGACGGTTATCTACGTGTAATGCTTCTTATTACGGGAATTAAATCACCTCAAATTTTTGGAAAAGATTCCCAAATGATTGAGCCTTTACAAAATGGGTCATTCTCTAAACAAAAAGTTGGATTATCTGACGAAATTTTTAATATCGGTGAAATTGCATTCGATTAAATTTTTTACAGCAACTTTTTAAACCTAATTAAAAAAATGATTCTATGGAAAAAAAAAATGAGTATAATACCCAAATTCAAGTAAATAAATTGATGAAAAAACTTAGAATATGGAAAGACTTATTTTCGGTTAATATTAATTTCTATGTTGAAGGATGGGCAGCATATCTAATGGAGAAGACCATCTATCCTCGTTTAATTGTAATTTTTAGACCATATGACTGCAATCATTTTTCAATTAAAAGTTTTGAAGTATCTTATGATGCAAAAGCAAATGAAATTCATTCTGAAATTTATTCTAGAGACCTTATCTATGGTTTCCAGAACTTATTTATAGAATTAAAAGAAATAATCTACGGAAAAGACATAATTTCTTCGATTTCTACAGAATTATATGATAAAAAAAATATCAACGAGAAGCGTTAAATTAAAATGGGGAGAATTCATCCCAATGAACAAATATTAAAACTCAGGCTTATAAAATTGGCGAAATTCTTCTTTTTTTTTCTCATTATATCTTGTTTCTAAAAATTTTAATACTGTATGATGAGGTATACCATTTAATAACATACTTACTGATTTTCTCGCAATTTGTAAGCTATCGTAATCAGCAATAATAGATATTGTTTTTCCAAGAACAGACAAGTAACAATTTGCATACCTTTCTATAGCTTGTCTCATTTCACCATTTCTTCCAATAATCCTTCCTTTCATGCGTTTAATCTTTTTTTCAGATCTTCCTAAAATATTTTGGAGATTAAATATCTCCAGTTCATATGTTTCTTCAACCAATTTCATTGCTTTAGTGGGATTAAAACCCCTATTAATCGCATTAAGAATTTTTTCTGCAATGAATATATTCATTGGATTGTAATTAGGAGCTTCATCATTAGCTTTAATTTCACAATGACCCGATATACTGTCTAGAATTATATTTACCCCTAATGCATCTTCTATTAAGCTTTTCGTTTCACCGTTTTTCCCGATAATAACTGCAATTCGACTTTTTCCTATTTTCATCTTTTTAATTTTTTATGTTTTTAATATATACATATGAATCTAATTAATTTTATTAATCTATTACTTCATAATAAAACGATTTTGGATCAGGAAGCTTTATTCCTTTCTTACCAAAATAATTGAAAATGTTCTTGATATCTCTTACTAAATAGATCTCTGCTTTAGGATGTTGAATGTCTACAGCTTGAGAGATATCAATAATTATTGGTTTCTGATTGTGGTATAGTATATTAAATTCAGATAAATCCCCATGAACTAATCTTGCTTTTTGATATAATTCTTTTATGAATGTAAGAATTTTATCAAATAATATGTCAACTTCCATCGGGTTTTTTATATCCTTTAGCTTTGGAGCTGGAATAGATCCAAAACCTATATATTCCATAATTAATACATTATTCTTAATTAGAATAGGTTTAGGAACCGCTAAACCCGCTCTATGCGCTCGTTTTAAATTTTTGTATTCTTTACTTGCCCATAAGAATATTATTTTAGAAATATTATGAGGAACTTTTTTAAATCGTGGATCTCCAATAATATAATTTCTCATCCATTTAGAAGTATTAACATCGATTTTGTAGATTTTCACTGCAACCTCTTTATGATTTTGATCATATGCAAGATAAACATGTGCTTCTTTTCCTGCAGAAATTATTCCCGTTATGTGCTCCAAAGGGCCATTAACTAAGAGTTTACGCAATATTTCGTGAGTTCGTTCATCCAATACCGAATCTATAACTGCTTTTTTCTTTGATTGATCAATCATTCTAATTCGATTTGAATCCAGGGTTCTTTTTTCTAAATTATCGATATCACTATCATAATTATTCTCTAAATTACCATCTTCAAATTCATCTTTTTCAAGGAAATCTTCTTTATAGTCCTTCAAATTTTAATTGTCATCTCGGAATCTGATCTTGATTTTATCATTGAAGAAATATGAATATTTTTTTATCAATTTATTATCTAAATGATCTCGAATAATAACGTGGTTTCTAGAAATGCTCTCAATATGAAAAAGTTCATCATTAATCATAATTTTATCATTTTTCTTAAAAGGTAAAAGTCGAATAAGTGTCTTTAACCTGTACAAATTTCTTCCTTTTTGTGCATCTCTTCCAACTAACTTTTTTGTTCTTTTTAGTTCAAAATAATACTTAGATTTAAGATATGAAACAATATGATTCATCAATTCATTAGTACTAAGTAATAAGTCAACCCCATTCTTATGTTCAACTAACTTGGATATGTATTGACGATCATCAATCTGAAATATATTTTCTACATATGTATAGGTTTCATTGACCATGGCATCAATAATATTAAAATAGATGGGATTAGAAACTCTGATTTGCAAAATTGATAAAAAATACATCCCCCCTCTCAAGTTAGTACAATTCTTACATAATTCATAATCAATTCTTACTGCAACAACTTCCTCATGAAATATGCTTTGATTTTCTTTTAGCCACCCTATGATTTTAGCATCTAGAGATACCAACAAATCTTTTGAAGAGTAATTAAAGGAATTCTCATTTAATATAATTTTAAATTCGATATTTTCACTACTATTAACTGATTTTAATAGAAACCTATCTAAAGCATCAATAATCACTTCATTAATCTCTTCAGAGGTGCTATTAAACCAATTTTCTTTTTTCGAGTACCTTCCGCAATCAAGACACACTTTAATATGGAAAGATTTATCTAATTTAAATAAAGGATGTTCATTTAAATAGCATTCAAAACACATCCCAAAATGAGGTGCATTATCATTAATATCCTTACCACAGATAGCACAAAATTTACGAGGCATTAGAAAACCATCTTCATAGCCATTGGTACACCATTTATAATACGTACTCCTTCTTGTGGAATTATGTTATGGGAAATTGATTTTTCAACAATATTTTCCCCTACGATATTAAAATATGATGCATTCATCAAAATTTCAATTGCATCATCGATATTCAATAATGAACCATTAAAAAATTGTTCTGTAATCTCAATTCTTAAATTTCCCTCCTTAAACACCTTTCTAAGAATTGATTCATCACAACAAGCTACAATCTCAATTTCATTTTTATAGTGTATCTTTAAATATACTCTCATTTTCGTCTACTAAATCCTAAAACTACTTCTCTTTTATTTCTTCCCTTGCACCACACGCTGTACATTTTAGAAATATTTTTTTGCTTTCACGTTGGATTTCGGTATCTGGTTTATTACATATTTTACATAAAACATAAGTCTTAGTATATTGGTCTATTAAGCGGTTTAGTGCATTTTCTTTATGTATTCCCTTCATAAATAATTGTTGTCCACGGATCTCTCCCATAGTACCTGCTTTTTTAAGGAAAATTCCTAAAAAATGTCTTCTATCTCTATTTAATGTATTAATAATTTTGTTTAAATTAGTAATATAAGTATTTCGTGATTCTATTCTCAGTTCTACTTTAGGAATTTCGAATCGTGAAGATTTTTTTACATTTTCTGGAATTTTTTCATATGCTCCATCCAAAAGTTTCTCATAATCGTTTAAATCCATTGTTCTCAAATATTTTTTTTATGTAATTTAATCATTCCTTCAAAAATAATTTTTCTATTTTATTCATAACTTTGATATACATTTTCGTCAGACATATAAATCTTAGAGGCCTGCTCCAAATCTCTAATATAACGTTTTAATTTATTTTCAGTTATTTGTATTTTTATCTTTAATTCATTTAGATGAGTATTCTTTCTATTATGAGTGTTTTCTTCAATAATAGAAAATATCATTTCTTTTATCGAATCCTCTGTTTTATTATTATCAGGATCCTGTTGAGAGAAACTTGGAGAGATAATTGAATTATCATAATATTCGCTCAATTTACTATCAATTTCATTTAATTCTTGATCCAATTTGGGGATTTCTACAACTTCACCTGACTTTATTTTCTTAATTATGTTAGCATCATGCAGCAAAAATTCATTTGGATCAATTATTCTCTTAATGATTTCAATTCTGAGAGAAGGCACTCCTTCTCGAGATTGTAAGACACCGATAAAATATGCAATATTTCCTATTTCATATCTCGCGATTTCTTCAGGCTCTACTTTCCATTTAGAAGCTCGTATCAATCCTGTTCCATCATCTAATTCTAAATTAATATTCGCGGTTGTTTCACTATCGAAACTTGGAAATTCATACTTGTCTCTAATTGTGGCAATAAGACGAACACGTTTTACTTTTCCGAAAATAGTATAGAATACATTTCCAATTTCGTCGTAATAAGCATCTAATAAATGTTTAATCCAGCATCTAATAGCAGGAAATCTTAAATATTGGCTTGTTTCAGTCATAGTTATTATTCTTCGTATACTTAAATAAGATTAGTATGAATAAGAAAAGTATTCATTTAGTATTTTATGTTATTTGATAAATAAAAAAGATAAGTAGCGGGGGTTCGATTTTCAGCTCGCTGGATAACAGCATATTTTAAGCGTTTGAACGAACGATCTCAGGGTTTCTTAAAGGAAGGCTATTTATTCCGTTTATGAGCCCTGCGGCATAAACCAGGCTAGCCCACCCCGCTCTAATTAATTCCTATGAAAATTTTAAATTTTATATATATCTTTAATATTCTCTCTATTTTAATTTTTTACCATTTTTTAATTATTTAGTGCTATTTTTTAATTTTTTTTTTTATATTAAAATATTAAAATGATTAATTTAGAAAATCTATTATGGCAGATTCTCATTCAAAGGGTTTTTTTGGACAAAATATTGGATTAATTATTCGTAGTTCTTCAAAATCCGAGCCTTATATCTATATTCAATGTATTAAAAAAAAACCAAATGGGATATGGGAAAAATTATCCTCTAATGAAGGAAAAACAATAAAATGCTCTCTAGAAGAGATTGCTATTATTCTACAAGTCCTAAATAGGAGAAAATTCAATTGGCAAGGAAATCATAAGTTTGATGCTGCAATTACTAAATTATCCATATGTTGGGAAGATGAAAATGCAGAAGCTCTATGGATAAATATTGGAGATTATTCAAAAATGCTTAATTCTGGTCAAATCGATATTCTAGCTTTATTATTGACCCATCTATTAAATGAAAAGATTATTTATGCTACATCATATAAACCTTCCCAAAAACCTAATGCTGTAAAGGAAGGAATTGAAGAAGAATATGTTGAAGAATTAAGAGATATATCACAACAAGTTTCTCTCGAGGAGACTATTTCAAATTCAATGACAGAAATTAACGGGAAAATAACAGGAGAGACAAATAAAGCAATATTACTTGAAATCAGTGAGGGTCAAAAAGCTTGGATTCCTAAATCTTGTATTCATTCTCAATATGATCCAAAACCAATGCTTTTACAATCTTTCTTAGTTGAAAATTGGATCTTAAAAAAAGTAAATGATGTATAGATTAAAAGAATAAACTTAATTTTATTATTTAATTTACCTTGATATTATAGAATAAATATATCCTTTTCCATGTTATTATTTAATTTTCTCGCAGATTTCATCTTAAATCCATGGTTCTTAATTTCTTTGGCTTTTTGGATTTTTATCTTAATTTTAATATTTTTACTCAGAAATAAGAAAGAAGCTTATAGTGTCTTTTTCCCCTTTCTCGCTCTTTTTAAAACTAAAAAATTAAACAAATTTATCGTTAATCTATCCAGAAGAAAACCCAAATTTTGGAGGATTTTTTGGAACATTGGGATTTTTGTATCCTTTGGTTTTACAATTTATGGTTTTTATTTCTTTTTCAGTAACGTAGTTAATCTAATATTCGCTCCAAGTATCGAAAATGCTATTATCCCACTTATCCCTGGCGTAACGATTGATCTTCCGGTCTTTTTTTATATGATATTACCCCTTTTGTTAATTTTAACCACACATGAATTCGCCCATGGAATTTCAGCGTCAATTGACGGTGTTGAAATAAAATCAACTGGACTCTTAGGTGTTGGCCTTTTTTATTTAATAGGATTCGGAGCTTTCGTGGAAGTTGATGAACGATCGTTAAGATCCTCAAAGTATCATCGAAATACCCGATTGCGAATCGCTGCGGCTGGAACATATATCAATTCAATCGTTGCAGGCATAGCACTCATACTCTTGCTCATATTTCCAATTCTAATTTCACCTTGGTTTTCTCAAGTTTCTCAAGTCTATACCGTATTGACTCCTGAAGAAGGTGGATTTAATGATGGAATTTTAGTTTATGGTGATGCTATCGTAGCGATCAAAAAAGAGGGAGAATTAGATTCTCAATATGTCTATCTAGATAATTATCAAGGAATCGACTTATCCTCTATCTTGGACAATCAAACACGGATTAAATGTTCTGTAGGAGATAATTTAACTATGAAAATTTACAACCCTTTTGTTGATTTATCCTCCGAAAAGGAGATTTTATTAGGACCCCGTTACGATCTTGGCATTGAATATGAATATATTTCTGATTATGAAATAAAAATCACTTATAATTATACCAGTGATCAACAAACTGATATTTTAATAAATTATATAAATGGAACGGCAATAAATCGCACTTCTGGAAATACTTTGGAGAAATATTTAAGCCAATTCGACCTTAAAGCACTTAATTTAACTAGTACTACAAATCAACCCTATTTAATAGAACCTGAAGTAGTGGGGGTATTTGTAGGAGTACAAACTATCTTATTTTGGATGTACAAAAACGATTTTGCTAAATTTTTATCGGCTAATTGGCCCGATTTTTGGTTGAAAGAAATTTCTTGGTTATTTATCATAGGATTTAGTTTAACATTATTTAATATGATGCCTCTTCCAATTTTTGATGGTGATAGAGTCATGAAAGAGATTGTAAATAGCATTTTTGGTACTTTATATAGTTCGAAAAAAAAGAAACTTGACCGTTTTTTATATAAAATAGATAATGATTATGATTGTAAATTATCAGAATATCGTATTGAAACAATTAATGAAGTAAAAATTTTAATAAAAGATAGAAATATTAAAGAAAATGAAAGTGAAATTATCCTGGGTAAGGAAAATTATGAATTAATTGATTCGATCGGGGATGGATTTAAAGACGCTGTCAAAATTCAACTTCCAACAACCACTACAATTAAAAAAAATGATGTTTTCGAAATCTCATATGAGTATTGGTATGATGAGAAAAACAAAATTAAACAGATTACCCTAAATATAATAAGAACTGCAGCGTTGATATTAATAATTTCAAATTTCGCATTATCCTTTATAAAGTTTGGATTCAATCTTTTTTGGCTCTAAATTCAAATATTTCTTGGTGATAAGTTTCAGAAACTCAGAGAATTATATCGAATCAAAAAAATGTATCAAATGTAATAAATCTCCTACAATACAAAGAAGACATTCTGGGCAATTTCTCTGTTTAGATTGTTTTAAACTGAGTATAGAAAATATTATCTCAAAAACAGTTGCAAAATATAATATGTTAAAACCAAAAGATAATGTAATTGTCGCATTATCAGGAAGTAAAAATTCAATAATTCTTCTTTATAATCTTAAGAAAATTCAAGAAAAAGTGTATAGATCTAAACCAATTATTGCCTTATCAATTGAAGATGGTAATAATATTCATATAACAAGAGAATTATGTGAGGAACTTTCAATTGAACAAGTTATTATAAATTCAAATGAGATCGTTGATTATGAACCATTATGGTTGCAATTTTTAAAAATTGCATCTGCTGATTTAGGAGGAAATATCCTTGCATTAGGGTATAATCTGTCTAATTTAGCAAATATTTATTTAAATCAATTAATATTCAATAAAGATCTTTCTCAAAGGATACATTACCAAGATGATTATATTAAAACAATCACTCCACTAATGAGAATTCCCAAAGAGGAAATTGAGGAATACTTTAAAATAAAAAATTTGGGAATCAATAAAGAGCTGGTATATAAAAAAGGAGATAGTTCGACAATGAAAATATATATTGAAAATTTTATAAAAGATTGTAAGACTTATAGTCCAGAAATAGAATATAATTTGCTTAATGGATTATTAAATTTAATAAAAATCTACGATAATCAATAAAAACAGCTTAATTTTTAAATAAATAAGTTGAAAGATTTTTCAATTTTAAATATTCCCTTACTTCATCTTTGAACAAAGGTACTTCTATTAAATTTTTATGCCATTTTTTTAAAAATAGTTCATTGATTCTTTTTAGATTTTTTTGTTGCATTCGCCTTCTAGCTTTACAGAATTCACATAACTCACTGGTTGATTCATATAATTGATTGATAATAATATTGGAATTTGGAATATTGTATTTTACTAATTCTGTTAATAACCGTTCTGTCTCTAATATCGCCATTTCTTCAGAAATCATAACTACCACAAAAGAACTTTTAAGCGGATCTGTCAAATCCTCTTTAGCACGGAGAATAGCTTCATTCAATCTTTCCAATATTTCTAAAGATCGATCTTCTTTCTTAGATTCTCCACCAAACATGCTTTTAATAGCCCCAAACATGTTTCCAAGCTTCATTTTCATCTTCAACATTTTCCCAATCCAACCTGATAAAGTTCCTGGAAGACTTAAAAACCGAAGAGTATGCCCAGTAGGTGCCGTGTCAAATATTATCAAATCAAAATCATGTTCAGTTTCGATAAATTCAAGAACTTTTAATAATGCTAAGGTTTCATCTATTCCTGGAGGGTTCATTGATGATAAATCAGTTAAATCATCTATAAAAGGTATTCCAGATATTCCTATATCTTCAATTGTGTCTATATTTGTAATTCCTTGAAATTCAGCTATATTAGCTTGAGGATTTATTTCTAAAGCAGTAAGATTTGGTATTCCTGGAACAGGAATCGGGATTCCTGGTCGTAAACTTACTCCTAAGCTATCGCCTAAGGAATGAGCAGGATCGGTACTTATTATAAGCGTATTTCTGCCCTGTTCTGATGCCCAAATTGCAGAGCTTGAAGCACACGTCGTTTTACCCACTCCTCCCTTTCCTCCAAATAATACCATATTCAGGTTAAGTAATATTTCATTAAGCAACATTATAAATCAATTAATAATCAATTTTATATCTAAGAATAGCTACAATTCCTCCAAATGTGCTTCTAAGTGTTTCCCCTCCTTCAGTTTCACCAGACAAAATCTCAACATTGCTTCCTAAAGATTCTGCGATATCCCCCATATATTCAATGATCGAGTAATACTCTGTAGTTTTAAATGAGTTTGAATTGCAATTTGGACAAATTTCTAATTCTTCATTTGTTTCATCAATATTTATTTGATTTGATGTTATAATCTCATTATATTGACAATTTGAGCACTCTCTCTTAATTTTATATGACTCTAATCGTTCAGACATTATTAATACGTCTACTGCACCTAACTTTAAAGCTCGCTCAACTTCATCTTGCCCATATACAGCCATTCCCGTATCAGTAGTGATATGTTTCATAAAATTTTGCCATATATTTTGTTCTCTGACATATTTCACATTTTCAATCTGTGTATTTATTTTTTCAATAAGTGCTCTTAACCCTTCAATTCCTCCGTAACCTATATCCACAACATCTAAAATTTTTTCTCGTAACCTATAATCTAAACTTTCATCATTAACAAATTTCTCTTTTGAGGGACCGGGACCTCCAATAAATATACCTTGCAATTGTTCCATTCCCAAAAATAATTCATTTACTTCACTAGAAATATGTCGATAGAAACTTATTTCTCCTTCTTCAATCAAACGTTCAAATCTTTTTTGTGATTGACCACCAGCTTTATGCTTTCCATGGATATTAGAAGTAAATTCTCTAACTATCTCCATATGATTTCCTCTTAAATACCCTACTGCCGACTCTTTTCTTCCTATAACTAATAATCCATAGGTCTCTTTTGTTTCCAACATTTCTTCTAAAGGCCAGGTCAGGAACTCACTAGCGCAATGGTACCTATAGGTTTTTACTTTCTCTGGAGGATCAATGATGTATTTTTCCATTCGCTCCGTACCTGGTGTATTATTTTGGGGTATTGCGCCAGCAAACATAACTATTCCATTATCAGGAACGTCATTATAATTTTTTAACATTCCTAATAGTGTTGAGATTCCATCTAATACATTTTTCCTAGTTAATTTTGATTTAATATTTTGACTTTCACTCACTTCATTTTTCAAATAATTAGTAACATCAGAAAGTTTACGATCATGAGGTATATATAATGAAATTAATTCAGTATGGAAACCTTTCTTAGATTTCAAAGTTTCTAGTATCCGCTTAACCTTGAACCGTTGAAGATCATTTCCTTTCTTTTTTTCTTCTGTATTCATGCTTATCAATTAGATAATAAAAGAATCAAAAGATTAATAGTTTTTCGTTATATTCAATACATATAAAGTACGAATACAATTGAGTTGATAATTAAATGAGAATTAATGAAAATAACCACCTAGAAGTTCCAAAGGATCATCCTCGTATCACAAGTTTAATGTATCGTCATAAAATCATCAATGGTATGAAAAATTTAGTAGTTGCAGAAGCAGGATTAATAGCTCATGGTCGAGGTGAATGTTTTGATTATATTTTAGGGGAAACAACAAATAAGATCGCATTAAAAGCCATTCATGCAGCGGTTGCTCAATTACTTCTTGCTCAACATCCCGTAATAAGTGTGAATGGAAATGTAGCTGCTTTATGTCCCGAAGATTTAGTATTACTCTCAAATACGGTCAAAGCTCCATTAGAAATAAATATATTTTATTATAAAAAGGGTAGAGTAAATGCAATAAAAAAATTATTAGAAGAAGCTGGTGCTCAGAATATTCTTGGGACTGATGAAAGCACTTTGGTCGAAATCGAAGAATTATCGAGTAATAGAAGAAATGTGGATCCTAATGGAATTAAAATTAGTGATGTTGTCTTCGTACCTTTAGAAGATGGAGATAGAACAGAAGCATTAAAAAAATTAGGTAAAACTGTTATTGCCGTTGATCTAAATCCATTAAGCAGGACAGCTATTTGGGCCGATATAACCATCGTTGATAATATTATCCGTACAATTCCACGAATGACGGAAATTGCATTAAAATATAAAAATTATACCAAAGAGCAGTTAAAAAATATTGTAGATGAGTTTAATAATAAAAAGAATATTCAAAATACCTTGGAATTCATAATTGAATATATTAATTTACAAAAAGATAAAGCTTTCAACATTTTATATAAATAAGATTATTTAAAAAAGCTTAAAAGAATCTAAAATATTATCTTATATAGCTAACTTCTTAGTCTAGGATAACTAAATTACAAATATGAATAACGATGGGAACAGATAAGGATACTAAGACAATTAATTTCAATAATATTAATGGAAATAAACCAATTTTAATTAGACGCTGTACTTTAGAAGACTTAGAAGGTGTAATCGAAATAAATGAGAAAGAATTACCGGAAGATTATCCTTATTTTTTTTATAAAAGTATTCTTGATAATTTTAATGAATCTTTTTTAATCGCTGTTGATAGTAATAATATTGTTGTTGGATATATTATGTGGCGAGTGGAAAAAATACCTGCCATTGATAGTTTGAAAATAAGTAATAAAGGTCACCTTGTATCTATAGCAGTGGTCAAAGGTTTTAGGCGATTGGGAATAGCAAAAGCCCTTCTTACACAATCGATGCAAGAGATAAAAAAGAGAATAATAGATGAGTATGTTTTGGAAGTACGTGTTAGTAATTATACAGCAATTAATCTTTATAAAAAATTTAACTTTTCAACTCAAAACATCAAATATAAATATTATCGAGATGGAGAAAATGCATATTATATGGTTTGTAAAGCTAAATGAGCTCAAACATATGATTTCTCCAACCCCTTAATAAGAAGCGTTATAATTTTGTTAAAAGGCACATTATAATTTATTTCCTCAGCAAGTTGAACGATTTTACCATTTATGAAATCAATTTCGGTGATCTTCTTTTTTAACACATCTTGAAGCATAGAATTTAAGTTATTACTGGTTTTTTCTGCTACTTGGTACATTATTCTTACATAATCTTTTTTAGGTAGTTTTATTTTTTTCTTTTTTGCTACTATTAATGCTTCTAGAACGAGTTCTTTCATTAATATTTTTAACTTCCCATTTTCTAATAATTGCCCATTTCTTAATCTAGTAATTGCTCCTATGGCATTAATACCAATATTTACAAGCACTTTTTCCCAACTATAAATATTAATATCATCTACTATCTCGGTATTTAAACCACTTGAATTGAGCAAATTTCTTAATAATTCAAGTACATTGTAAATTGACTGATTTCTTAACTTATTAGATTTAATGTATGAAAAACCAATTTTAGTGAATCCACTTCCAGCGTGATATACCCGCCCTGGAGTCTTTATAAACGCACCATGAGAGGTAACGATTCTTATTATTTTTGCATTATCACAAAACTGACCAACAATATCATCATTACCTATTCCATTTTGTAATATAATTATCCAAGTACTTGGGTCAATTAATTTTTTATATTGAATTAAAGATTTTTCTAAATCAGGAGTTTTTGTTGAAAAAAAAAGAAAGTCAAAGTGATAATTAGGGTCCTCACTTACAATTTTATCGACCTCTGTGAGATTCTCATATGCAATTATATTACCAACCTTAAAGATTTCTCCCTGCGTTTGGATCTCTAAACCATTTTTCATTATCTCATAACAATGGGCTTTTCTGCAAAAAAAGACAATCTCAATAGAATATTTTTCGTGTTTAACTGATGCTAATAAGCCACCAAATAAACTGCCTATAGAACCCGCCCCGATAAAGCCAAATCTCAATTCATTCTTAGGATAATTTAAAATATTCATTAATAAATCAACTTTAAGATTATGATAGGAATTCTTTTAAGCTTGTTTGATTTTTGGAATAAACTCCTGATTTTTTTTTAACATCTATAATCCTTACCTTGTCTGGATCATTTCTTGGATTAATACCTAAAGCTTTCATCATCATTATTGAGTTCTTTACAGCATATCCAGAATAGTGGTTATTAAAATAGATACCAATTTTTTTGACTTTCGGAACGATATTTAATATAGATTGAGCCCATTGCTGAATCTCTTGATCAGAAAAAAGATAATTAAACCAAGGTTTCTCGCCATAACCATGAAATCGCATATAGGTAAACTCATCATTCGTTACATCCATTCTAGGAGGTAATAATGGCTCAATAACCCCACAATAAACTAATTGCTTTTTCTTCAAAAAGGTGAAAACTTCATCTTCCATCCATGAATTGTGCCGAAATTCAATTGATAAATAATATCCTTCTTTTTTTGGATTAGTTGGCCAATTATCGATGAAATCCTTTAAAACATCAAAGTGATTTTGTTTATTAAATGAAGGGGGTAATTGAATTAACAATGATAGTAGCTTTTTCGCTTCAACAATAGGAGCCATTAGTTTTAAAAATTTAAATAAATCATCACTGCATTGTTCTAAAGATAATTTATAATTATGAGTAATAGATTGAGGAACTTTTACAGAAAAAAGGAAATTGTGTGGTGTTTTATTCACCCATTTCTTTATCGTCCAATCAGTAGGCAGATGATAAAAAGTTGTGTTGATTTCAGTAGTATAAAAAATTTCGGAATAAAATACTAAAAAATCTTCTTTTTTCAAACTCTTAGGATAAAAAGGACCAATCCATTCATCGTACCCCCAACCAGAAGTTCCAATTAAAATTACATTCCCCATAAACACACCTTTCTTAAGCTTTTTACTACAACGTAGTATTATAAACTTAATGAATTTAAAAATTCTAAATTATTTAAGATAAACTTAGAGCTGATTTATCCTCAATTAAATTCTTCTATTATAAATCTTTCAATATAAACAAGATTAAAAAAATGATTAAAAGTCTCATAATTAATATACCAAGAAAAGATCATAAAGTTCCTCATTTACCTTTTAAAGTTTATGAAATGCGACCATAAAATTTTTAATGTAATAAAGATTGTTACATTTTGTCGATGTTTTTTAAAAATTTGGTTAAATGATTAACCCTCAAATCATCGATAAGTTATTGGTTGAGAAAAACGTCTCATCCATATGTGATGACATGGCACCAATAGCTGGTTTCGACCTCACTTAAGTACACCAGTATCGGCTTCGGTCGGCGTGACTGGAGAAACATGAGGTGAGTGCTTAAAATGACCATCACTTTGGTTGGTTTAAGTGTATCGAACCAAGTATGACCGATATGAGTTCATGCTCATAGGAACAAACTCCCCTTAACAAAGAGTCTTTAAAAATTTTACCCACGTATAATGTGGGTAAAATTTTAATTGTCTCCAATTTATGTAATTTTAATTAAATGCTTTTAAAAATTCAAGTCTTAACACGAGCATTCTGAATCTTTCCTTAAGTAGTCGCCAATACGCCTACGCTATTTGGTGGATATCTTGGCTTGGGCACTGATGAAGAGCGTGACAAGCTGCGATAAGCTCGGGTTAGTCGCATGTAGACGCTGACCCCGAGATTCTCGAATAGGACATCCCCTTGCGGCCCAAAAATCCGCAAGATTCCCAATAGGGAAGAGGAACCCTGGGAAGTAAAACATTTTAGTACCAGGAGGAAAAGAAAACAACCGTGATTCCGTTAGTAACGGCGAGCGAAAGCGGAACAGATCAAACCGAATCCTTAGGGAAACCTAATGGAAATGTGGTGTGTGGACCTCATACGACCTCCCCAATGAAGGTGAATACCCCTGAAAAGTTGAGCCATAGAGCGTGATAGCCGCGTAACCGCAATTTGGAAGGTTGCTGTGAGTGTTCCCGAGTAGTGCGGGATGGTTTTCTCGTACGAATGTGCCAGATACACGCTGGCAAATCTAAATATGTCCCAAGACCGATAGTGAAGTAGTAGCGTGAGCGAAAGATGAAAAGAAACCCGGAAGGGTCGTGAAAAGCGCTTGAAACCAAATAGCTTATTAAGGATGCAGCCTGAAAGGACAGATTCTAGACGAATGAGTTCTGGTGACAGAATATCAGAGTTTAGAGGACTAGGGTTGCATCATCAGTCTGGAATCATTGGCCAGGGAGTTTATGGTTGTGGCGAGCTTAAGTGTCTAACGGCACGTAGGCATAGGGAAACCGATATCCTTGCAACCTGATTATCACATTAGGAAGACCCATGTACTTAGGGACGGTTTAGCCGTTCCAAAAGGACATGGTAAACCCTTCTAAGGGATTAGGTCAGAAGGATGGTCTAAAAGGGCCAAGAGTCGCAGCCATGATACCCGAAGCCGGTCGATCTATTCCTGGACAAGATGAAGTCACTCGAAAGGGTGATGGAGGTCTGCACCAGTGCTGACGTGCAATTCGCTTGGATGATCTGGGAATAGGAGCAAAAGGCTAATCTAGATCGGTGATAGCTGGTTCTCCCCGAAGTTGGTGTCAGCCAATCCTCAGGCGAGGTAGCTAGTGGCGTAGAGCACTAATTGTGAAGTACGGGGAAGAAATTCCTCGCTTCGCTCTTAAACTCCGAAACTGCTAGCGCTGTAGACCCTGGGAGACGGGTTGGTGGGCGTAAAGTCCATCGCCGAGAAGGGAACAACCTAGACTTGGGTTAAGGTCCCAAAGTGCAGGTTAAGTGTTAAACGAAAGGGCGTTATATTTCTAAAACAGCAAAAGGATAGGTATAGAAGTAGCCACTCCCTAACGAGTGTGTAACAACTCATTTGCCGAGAAATATAGCCCCGAAAATGGACGGGGCTCAAATCTGCCACCGAGACCCAAGGGCACGGGTGGAATAACCCCGTGATCCGGTAGGGGAGCGTCCAGGTTGGGTAGAAGCAGGTGCGTGAGTTCCTGTGGACCGGCCTGGAGCGCAGATCCTGGTAATAGTAAAAGCATAGATGGGTTAGAATCCCATCCGCCGAAAGGGCAAGGGTTTCTTCGCAATGCGTCGTCAGCGAAGAGTTAGTCGATCCTAAGTGCACCCTTAACTGGCATGCGCGAAAGGGAAACAGGTTTATATTCCTGTACCACGGCGCTACAAATAGCGGTAACGCATGGCTTGGTGCAAACGGATCTGGATAAGTGGAGTAGGGTCGTCGAATATCTCCCTACTTAAATGTATTAAAGCTGGTAAATAGTGTAAAACTTAGACCCAGCTCAAAGCATGAATAGCCATCCAATTGTGGAAGGTTCCGCTGATTTCAGGTTCTATTAAAAATGCATCGGCAAGGAACGCCGTGATCGTACCCAGAACCGACAGAAAAAGTGTTCAATAAAAATCCCTTTTATTTTTAAAATTAATCGGAATTTTTCTTTAAATATAACAGAATTATTCTGATATTAAATATGAAATATTTAATAATATTGTGAGATATGAGTTTTAGAGACTATATTTGTATATTCGATTTAGAACCAAAAATACCTGAGAATTATCGGGAACAACTTTTTGTATCAGGGAGAAATTTCTTGTTAAAATTCAATCATCTGATTGAACTTGTACAAGAGAACTATAAATTAACCCTCACTGATATTGCTAATAATTTCAGAATATCTACAAAACAACTTAGATCTTGGAGAATAGGAAATTCTCCCATTCCTCTGAGAATTCTAAATGAATTAGCAGAATTGAGTGGTATAAATGAAAGCAATTTAGAAATTGAAATTGAATTTATTACTAGTTCAAGAGGTATTCAAACTAAAATTCCAAGAACAATCAGTCCAATGTTAATTGAAATTCTTGGTCGTTTTAGTGGTGATGGTTCTTGTGGTGTGTATAATGGAGATTATAAGTGGTCTTTAAAGGAGGAAGGAAAAAGATTTGTACGTCTTAATTCAAGAGATATGCAAACTATATTTGGAAATGGAGGTATATATATCGATTATGGTATATATGCTGAAAATTTAATCCGTTCCAAACCATTAGTATTATTATTTCAGCAAATATTTGACTATTCAGATTTTTTTGATAAAAGTTATGATATTGAACCTCCCTTTTTCCTTGATTGTATTAACTGGAATCTAAGAAAATTTTACACTACAGGTCTAATTGATACTGAAGGATCATTTTATTATTCGAACCATGCTTATTATTTTGAGCTACACATGGTAAGTGAGTGGTTAGTTGAGGAAGTAGCTAATGCTTTTAAAGAATATAGAATGCCTTATAACAGAAAATATACAAAATATGGAAAATTTAAACTTTTATCTTATGGAAAACAAAACTGCTCTCTCATAGCAGGTTTTTTCGAACTAAAAAATGAGAAACATCTGAAAAAATTAATTGAATGGGATATATTATGAAACACAAAAAAATTATGTTTATCAGGGATTAATGAATCCACTTTTTCCGGTAAACAGGTGCCCCTAGGTGAGTAGCCTAAGGCGTATTCGTGTAAAGGAGGCTAGGGAAATCGACAAAATAGAGCCGTAACCTTGGGATAAGGCTTGCTTGCGAACTTCCTCACGCAGCTTCGGCAGTGTGCGGGGGCTCACAAGTCGCAGTGACTAAGGGGGGACGACTGTTTAATAAAAACATAGGTTTCTGATAGCGCGAAAGCGTGTTTACAGAAGCTGAAACCTGGCCAGTGGCAGTTGATAAATCCGGGTTACAACCCGAGTAAGTCCTGCTAAACGCCGGGAGTAACTATAACTCTCTTAAGGTAGCCAAATGCCTTGTCTGGTAAGTTCAGACGTGCATGAATGGTCCAACGTTCTCCCTCTTGTCCCAGCCTTCTGACGATTGAAATTACACTCCGGCGAACGGTCCGGAGATACCTGGTGGGACGAGAAGACCCCGTGGAGTTTTACTGCAGCCTGTTGCTGTGATTTTGGGTTAGATACAGAGTATAGTCGGGAGCGTAGATGTTATCATTTCGGTGATAGCGGAGCAACATTGGAATACCGGCTTTCTCTCCTGAAACCACTAACGGCACTAAAAGTGTCGGACACCCGCAGGTGGGCAGTTTGGCTGGGGCGGCTCTCTCTAGAAAAAATATCTAGAGAAACCAATGGTCAGCTCAAGCGGGTCAGGAATCCGCTGAAGAGTTTAAGAGCAAAAGCTGGCCTGACTGGATCTTGATAACCAAGAGATCCTGAGGCTAACGCCTGGTCTAGCGATCCTTAACTGGTCTCGTGTGGACGGTTGAGGTGATAGAAAAATTACCCCGGGGGTAACAGAGTTGTCACGAGTAAGAGTTCCTATCGACCTCGTGGCTTGCTTCCTCGATGTCGGCTCTTCCTATCCTGGCAGCGCACATAACTGCCAAGGGTGGGGCTGTACGCCCATTAAAAGGGAACGTGAGCTGGGTTTAGACCGTCGTGAGACAGGTCGGATTCTATCTACCAGGTATGTTGGATGACTGAGGGAAAGGGAAAATCAGTACGAGAGGAACATTTTGCCGGCGCCTCTGGTGTACCGGTTGTTCGACAGAGCATTGCCGGGCAGCTACGCGCCAACGGATAAGTGCTGAAAGCATCTAAGCACGAAGCTGATCCCGAAAATAGTCATCCCATCTTAATTTATAGCGAGCATGGAGCTCGCGGTGTATTTACGTCGTCTTTGTTGGTAAGGTCTTCCTGTGAAGACTGGAAGCCAATAAATTATTGATACTCGAGTAATCGAGACATTTATAAGACATGATGTTAATGGATTGCGAGTTTTCATGACGAGAGTGGGGCGCGGTGACGCGAACCATGGAATTGAGACGAGCGCACCCGTAGAAGACGGGGTTGGTGAGATGGGGGTGTACGTAGGGAGCTTCTGGGCGACCTATTTAGCCCGCCATTCTCAACAGCGCGAGCGTGTGGCAAACGAAAGAGGAGCTCGAGATTCAGGCTCAGAGTGTTGAGATTGAAATTTTAAAAGCGATAAGATTACAAAAACAAAGGGAATTTAGACTTTAGGGGAGTGCGTTCTTGTAGTATTTTCTAATTTTTAACACAGTTTTAATAAAAATTAAATAGCGACTTAGATAATTTTTTTGTTTTGGTTTAAATACATCCTATTTAATTATATATTGCGATGATAGTGGAGAAGTACTTAAATAAATTTAGCTATAAATATGTTTTATTTAAATAGGTGGAATGTATGAAAAAAATAGTCGCAATATTAACAATTTTAGGAATTCTTGCATTTGGAATCTCAATGCTTTCTGGAGCACATGCATATATGTTTCCAGGAGGCGGCGTCCCATAAAAGGGATTGTGTTTCTGAAGAACAAAAAAATGTCCAAGCAGAAGTGCAAGAAATCTATTTCCTTTTTTCTTTTTCTTATTTAACTTTCTTATTTAATTAAACAATAAATAGGAATGTGAAACGATTATGAAACGGCGGAGCAATTGGATATTTGATGGTATTTTAAATCCTACCAAATTTAAAGTGGGTTCTTTATAAGGTGAAAGAAAGCTTTTTCTTTCTTTGAACGGAAAACTACAGAACTAGAAAATAAGAAAAAAGTAAATAAGAATATAATAATTAATTAAAAGAATTATTTAATTTGCAAAAATATACTGCAGCTTGCTTGTTTCTTGATTATGTTCCATTTTGACAAATAATTTCAATATCTTATTCTCTCTAAGGTCTAAATTTAATGACTGAAGAAAATCGGGATGTCGGAAATTCCCATCAGTTTCTTTTAAATTTGTAGTAGCTGTCATTATAGATTTCATTATAATTAAAGTTCATTAATATATAATTTCAATTATTAATCTATTGATACTTGACTCTTTAATGTGATATTTCCGATTTTCCAAGCCCCAAAACCTTGAATCATAAAACAACACAAGAAAGAATATTGTGATATTTTTTGCATTGTAGCTTGAAAAATAAGCGTTTCTACAGATATCGATTTGGGGATTGTCATTAAAATAATTGAATATAAAATCCCGAATATTAAAAGAATAATATATACAACTGCGTAGATGTTAGGATAATTATTATTATATAAAATTGCTATGGCGTATAATAGTAATACCAGACTTCCCATAATGTTAAAAATATTTGAGAATAGCAAATGGAATTCGCCAAAAACATCCCAAGGTGTGAGAATTGTTCCTATAAGGGAACATATTGATATCAAACCCACTCCAGTAGCAATTATAATAATGTTGAATTGTTTCTTCTCCCCTCTAAAAAAGTCTGGTAAAGCGAATGTGAATGGTATGAAAGATATAGAAAAGATCATAGCTGATATTGTAAAAATCATAAAAGCCATAGTATTAGGTTGTCCTGAAAGAGCAATAATACGTCCTAAATCACTAAATAAATTTCCCCAGAAATCATATCCTGTACTTAAAGGATCAACTAAGGTCCCTCCAGCGTAAAAAACCATCGCAATTAATGTAAAGATGATATATTGTATAATTCCAAAAATAATAAAAAGGAAAGACTTTTGTCTCCAATTCTTTATATGCATTATATTAATCTCCTTTCAAATTTAAATAGCATATTTGGGTTTTCTAACGAATCCAATAAACATCAAAAAATTAACTAATATGTCAACACCTTCAATTATGAATAAGATTGAAGGAGTATCCAGTGCATAAACTGACATGATAGATCTGAAGATATTACTAATAACAAAAGCAAAAAAGGCTATCCCAATTATTAATCCATTCGCTTGAGAAAGATGTTTATTCTTATACATGAATAAGAACATGATTGCGAGAGCGATATAAATTAAAATGGTGAAGAAAGGAAGAATTGTAATAAGATATGAAATACTATTAGCCAATAATATAATTATGGAGAAAACAACTGCAAAAATGAAAAGAATCCATGATCTTATCTTATTAAAACGAGGTTTGCTCATTTCCTTTATGTAAGCGCTTGTAAGAGTCATAATAGCTTGAAGTCCAATATAAAGTACTGGGAAAAGGTTAAAGAGGATCAAGAAAAATCTAATTTTAAGAAATACTAATAAAAAAGCATTATTGTAAAGTTCGCTTACTAAAAGTAAGTTATAATGCAAATCAAATATTTTACCATATGTTAAAATCATAAAAAACAACGCAAATAAAAAATAAGCGTCTGAAGTGTAGATTGCTTCTTGTTTAAACCATTTGATGAATAATAATGAGCTCATTATTCCCAATACAACGATTCTAATTAAACTAGCAATGACCGACAGAATTGTATTAGGTAATTGTGTTAATGAATAACTTATTGTTGACCAGAAGATCACATATAATAACATAAAAATTATTCCAATAATAATTACGCTCCCAATTAGATACCATTTATATTTAATCTTTTTAGCATCCATTTTTTTTAACTCCTTTAATTTTTAGATAATTTAATTAAAAAAATGATTTTATCACGATCTTATTATAAATCTTCTATAAAAAATCCTTGAAAAAAATGGTGATTAAAAAGTCCTCTCTTTTCATTTCACAAATGCATTTAAAAACGGGTAAACTAAAAATTGGACTCTTAAAAAATAATATACATTCATATAATTTAATTCTATAATACTTAAAATTTAAAATACTAACTGAAGTAAAATGAAAAACATCATAATCACTATATCCCGAGAAGAATGGGAACACATGCTAGAATTTAAAAAATCTCCGATTAAAAAAAGATATAGAGAATACCAAGAATTATTTTTTGATGAAAAAGGGGATTTGAAAAAATAGATATATTAATAAAAAAAATCTTTTTCATAGTTTTAATGACTAAATATCTTATTTTATGGTTTTAAAAAATGATAATTTAAAAAATATGAAATTTTATTTTAGAATTTAAGAATAAAAATATTGTATTCGAATATTTGATGATACTCAATGGTTTACTTCATAATAAATGGATTAGGGTTTAATTGCCGAAACGACAAAAAAACGTGCACAAATAAGGATATTTCCTGTCGAGTATGTGTTATTGATAAATTTAAGGAAATGGGATTTGAAATGACTTCCAATTTAAAAATATTAAGAATCATTTCTGATGATAAACGTCAAGAAATAGAAAGAGAATCTATCTGGCAAAAATTTCTAGATGTACTCAATATTAGACATATTATAATTATGGATATTGAATCTGGATTATTATTATTGAATTATCCCGTAACTAGTGGAGAAATTGATGCTACTTTACTAAGTGGATTTATTCAAGCAAATATAACCTTCTCAGAATCAAGTGAAGTATCCGGTAATATTAATGGATCTATAATAGAACACAATTTCAATGAATTTCAATATAAGGATTTCAATATTTTACTAAAAAATGGAAAATTCGTAAGAATTTGTTTAATTCTCGAACATAAAGCCTCTCTACATATGAGAACAAGTGTAGATCAGTTTTTAGATATCTTTGAAAATAAATTTAAGGATAATTTTATAACACTACGAGAAACGGGTCTTTTTAATGATGAAGGAATGACTGATTTTGTTATTGATTCATTTAACATCGATTTAGTATTCCCGATGACATTAACCTATGCGATCCCTCCTGAATTATTAGAACAAATTAATGAAAACTGGATACAAAAAGCAATATACGAATTAGCGATGGAGGCACTAAGTGATAAACCTTTCTTTTATATTAACACTCTTTTAAATAAAGTTAAGAAAATCGTCCATATTCAACTAAACATAGTTTTATATGAAATATATCATTTATATGAAAAGAAAATCATTGTAACAATGCCATTAGAAACTATATTAAGCGATTTAGAAAATAAACGAGATACCACCCAGAAACGAGAGATTAAAATGCAACCAATATCTTCAATGGTTATTAATGACGAAGATTTAGTTGATTTACAAAATAAAATTCAAAATGTGGACGAATTTAAAGGAAGGGAGATTATTAAAGAAATACTAAAGAAAGGTAAATCGGCTGAAAATTCATTAGCTTATCAAAGTGCTGAAAAAGAATATAAAAAAGCAGTCATTCTATCAAGAGAATTCAAATTTAAAGAGGAAGAAAAAAGAGCTTCCCACCTTCTATATAATTCCGAGAAGAAGGTAAAATCAATAGAACTTGAATTTTATATAGAAACGGGAGAGAAGTCGGAAAAAAATAAGGATTGTATTAAGGCTATTCACAATTACCAAAATGCCATTAAAATTATGGAAGAAACCTTGATTTATAATGTTACTGATCCTCGAATCAAAAAATTAAAGCGAAAGATCTTCAAATTGAGAGAAGAAATCTAAAACTCAAATTCTCCTTTTTTATAAAAGAATGCCAATATGAATATTTTTAAAAGTAATATCTATTTAATTGATAATTATGCCCAAGTTAGAAAAAAGTATTGAAATTAATGTATCTTTACAAAAGGTATATGAAGTTCTGAATGATTATTTAAATCTTCCAGTGTGGAATATTGTGGTGACTGAATGTAAACAAATTGGAGCCAATAAATATTTCTTAAAAACTAATGTAGGAGATGTTATCAACACTGAAATTGAAAATGTCCCTGGAGAAAGAATGACGTCAACACAAGAAGGAAGTCCAATGCAAAAAATAGGATATATCTTCTCTTCCAAAGGAGATAGTGTAGTTGTGACACTCTGGACTGAATTTGAGTTAGAAGATCAACGATTTGTTCTTGATATGGCAGGAGATTTGTTTTTGAAAAGCCTTAAAGTTTACATAAATTTTTTAAGCTCTGGTGGAAACCCAAAAGATTACAAGAAGTCTTTTAGCAAGATTAAAAAAGCTTAAAATGGTTAATCTTACAAATTTTCTTATTTTTTTTGCTCACCCATAGTCTATGTGAAGCAGAATTTTAATTATCCTGAATTAACTAATGATTATTATTATTCTATAACTAAAGAACATTTAAATTTCTATTAGTATTAAGAATGATAAATTTTTATTTTGTTCGTATATTACAAAAATCATACTTAATTATGAGATTTTAAATCATAAATTAGATAAAATTAGATATGAATGAATCACCTCAAATAAGAACGAATGTAAAAGTAATTGTGACTGGAGGAGGAGGAGTTGGGAAAACCTCTTTCCTTAATCGCCTAGTATATGATAATTTCGATATTAACAGCGAACTAACAAGAGGTATCGATTTCTTTTCCAAAAACATAAAAGTTAATGGAAGCGATATTAATTTCGTGATGTGGGATTTTGCAGGTCAGAGACAATTTAGGAGATTACTTGAGGATTTTGTGGATGGTTCTATAGCCGTTTTTATCTTATTTGATTTGACACGCATCTCAAGCCTTGAGAATGTTGAAGAATGGTTAGAAAGACTAAAAGAATTTAAAAACATGCCAATATTAATCTTAGGAACAAAATATGACCTTGTAGATAATAGTACGATTATGACTTTTGACGAATATTTTAAAAATATTATAGAAAGAAGTATCATAAATATCGATTACCTAAAAATATCATCAAAAACAGGGTATAATGTTAAAGAAGCTTTTGATATTTTGATAAGTAGGCTCTCTTATATGCAGAAATAAGCTTAATGGTGATTAATTTAGAGTTGTTTAAAAGGATCTAACATTGCATTCTTTATGATTACTGCTTGGTTGAAAATCTATACTTTTACAATCCAACCAAATTCATCCTCAATATCCAAACGTTGCATCCCTGTTAATAATTCATAGAGTTTACGAGTTGTTTCTCCTGGCTCCCCATCGCTGAATATTCTCTTTTTATCTTCTAATACAACAGATTTAATTGGAGTAATGACAGCTGCGGTTCCAGCACAAAAAGTTTCGGTACAAGACTCTTCAAAAATTTCTTTATATGAGATGTCTCTCTCTTCTATTGGCATTCCTAATTTCTTATCACCTAATTCTAATATCGATTTTCTAGTGATTCCAGGTAAAATAGTCCCTGAGGTTTTAGGTGTGACTAATGCACCATCAATCACTGTAAAAAAGTTCGCCGTTCCAACTTCTTCAATATATTCTCTGTTTATGGCATCCAAAAATATAACCTGTGAAAAACCCCTAGATTTAGTTTCTTTAACGGGTAACATTGATCCTGCATAGTTAGAACAAGTTTTTGCAGCACCTGTTCCACCTGGAGCAGCTCTAGTGTAAATTGTGGATATTTCTAAATCTATGCCTCTGAAACCTTCGGGGAAGTAGGGTCCAACAGGAACAGTGAAGATGATAAGTTTATATTCTAATGCAGGTTTAACACCCAATATAGGACCATTCCCAATCATCAAGGGTCGAATATAAAGGGCTCCTCCGCTATCATAAGGTGGTATGAAATCCTCATTCGCTTTTACAACTTGTTTGATGGCTTTAATAAATAACTCAATTTCATAATTGGGCATTAACATTCTATTCGCACTTTTATTTAATCGCTTTGCATTTTCTTCTGGACGAAAAAGCGTGATATCTCCATCTTTTGTCCTGAGAGCTTTCATTCCTTCAAAAATACCTTGACCGTAGTTTAAAACACATGCTGCTGGGGAGATCTCGATGTTAGCAAATGGAAATAAATGTCCTTCACTCCATTTACCATCTTTATAGTCTGCAACATACATCGTTTTGGTTTCTATGAAGTTGAAACCAAGTGAGTAAAAATCAATTTCTTTTGGATCCATTTTATTCAAATCCTAACTTTCCTTCAGAAATATTTAAGGATTTGTTTCTTAAAAAATTTTTTTGAATTCTCTAAAAATTTGAATAAAACAAATTAGATATTGAAAACCACTGAAAATAAATAAGAATAAATATCTAAAATTAGATTTATAATTTAAAATTTTAAAGATTGATTACTACAAATTAAATCTTGTGCTTGAAGATGTCAGAAAGAAAACAAAAATTTAAAGACTATAAATTAGTTATCGCAGGTTTAGACAATGCCGGAAAAAGTAGCGCACTAATCGCTTTGCGTCAAAAATATAATTTTTATGAAAGAGTTAAAAATTTAAAACCCACAATAAAAATAGATTATAGTTCTTTTAAATTCCTCGAAACATATAGAATTAACATCTGGGATATGGGGGGGCAAGCCAAATTCAGAAAAATTTATGTTAGTAATCCTATTTATTTTTCAGAGACTGATTCTCTATACTTTCTCATTGATATACAAGATGAGTTTAAGTTTGATGAAGCCATGCAATATTTGCATGATGTTTTAGATATCTATCGAGGACTGGACTATATGAATGACGTAGTAGTATGTTTTAATAAGCACGATCCGAGATTTAAAAATGATGCTGATTTTCAAGATCGTTCCATTATGTTAGAAAATTTAATCACATCTCAAAATCAAGATATGAAATTTAAATTCTTTCATACTTCATACTATGATATTTCTTCAATATCAAAAGCAATTTCCTATTCTCTAAACAAATTGCTTAGTTTGGAACAAATTAGTAAGAAATTAAAATTTATTGTTGACAAATTTGGATGCAATCACGCAATATTATATACAGATTCAGGAATAGTAATTGCAGATCATTATAAAGAAACTATGGATACAAGAGCATTTGAAGAGATAATTAGTACTAAAATCAATGATGATCTAGAATTTTTTCAGAGACTTAAAGACGATAATGTCAATATTGATGATAGAGTATCAATTACAGAAGAAAAAACGGAATATGTGAAAATGTTCTCAGTATCATCAACAGAGGGAGGAAATATTTTTTATGTAGAAGTAAGTATGCCAGCAAATATGATAAATGAGATAAAAATTGAACTAGAAAAATTTCAAAAGATTTTGGAAACAACCTTTACTTGAAAAAATTCCTTTATCATTCAAAACAAAAATTTGAATTACTAATTTTTTAGTTAAAAATATAAACTAATGTTCATATCACTTTTCAAAATTAAATTGTAGTGAACTCATGTCCTTAAGAAAAGTTACTATAAAGAGTATAATAGAAAAACATCACAATGGAGAAAAAATACTAACCATCACTGCTTATGATTACGCTCTAGCTAAAATTGTTGATGCTTGTGGTTTAGATTTAATTCTTGTAGGAGATTCATTAGCTATGGTTATGTTGGGATATCCCAATACGCTATCGGTCTCAATGGATGAAATGATCCATCATACTAAGGCCGTGAGTAGAGCTGTTTCAAATGCTTTAATCGTTGGAGATATGCCGTTTTTATCTTATAAAATTAATAAAAAAGAGGCTATAAGAAATGCCGGTCGGTTCATCCAAGAAGGAGGTGCAGAAGCTGTAAAAGTTGAAGGAGGAACTGACATATGTAAAACTATTAAAGCAATTTTAGATGCTGATATTGAAGTAATGGGTCATATTGGTCTTACTCCCCAAAAAATTTATAGATTTGGAGGTTTTATGGTGCAAGGAAAAACATTTGAAACTGCAAAACGCTTAATATTAGATGCTAAAAATCTTCAAGAGGCTGGCGTTTTTTCAATAGTATTAGAAAGTATCCCTTGGCAAATCGCAGAACTTATAACTAAAGAAATTGATATTCCAACAATCGGGATAGGTGCAGGACCTTATTGTGATGGACAAATTCTCGTTTTACATGATATGCTAGGCATCTTTACAGATTTCAAACCAAAATTTCTGAAATATTTTGGAAATGTGAGAGAATCTATAACTGAAGCATTAAATCTATATAAAAATGAAGTGTTAAAAGATGTTTATCCAAATAAAGAATATTCATATGAATATGTTGGAGATCAATTAGAGGATCTAAAAGAGTGGGTTGAAAATAATGATCTTAACAAAGAAGCATCTGAATTATCTAAAACTATGGAAAAATAAATCAAAAAAACATCATTAATTTTTATTCCAGCATTAAAATTAAAAAAAAACCCCCCCTCATATTTTTTTTTGATAGAAATAGATTCGAAGGAAAAATGTTCTTATATTCGGTATAAACGTAAATTAGTAAAATAAATAAAAATATAATAAATTAAACTTATATTAATAATAATAATTACTTCAATCTAGTAATTATATATCAATTAATTATAATAATTCTCATAAGAAAATGGTCGAATCGCCATGTCAGAAGAATATGACTATTTGTTTAAATCAATCGTTGTAGGAGATGGCGGAGTAGGTAAAACTGCTCTAACTTTACGCTTTTCCAAGGATTTTTTTACAGAAGATTATAAAATGACAATTGGAGTTGACTTTCACGTAAAAACGATTACAATTAATGGTATAGACGGACCTATCAGAGCAAAACTTCAACTTTGGGACACTGGAGGTCAAGAACGTTTCAGCTCAATCAGACCAATGTATTATAGAGGTTCACTTGGAGCAGTGTTAGTATTCGATCTTACCAATGCAGCAAGTTTTGAACATTTACCTCAATGGATTGAAGAAGTGAGAGCTAATCTAAAAGGTGAAATTCCTCTATTGCTTGTGGGAAATAAGAGTGATTTACTTGATTATCGTGAGGTTTCGCTCGCTGAAATAAATAATTTTACACGAGATTTTAACCTCTATTATATGGAGACTTCTGCTAAAACAGGAGATGGTGTCGGAGATTGTTTCTATATCTTAGCTTGCTTGATGATTGGGCAAACAATTCCAATACAATTATTGAACAATATTGTATATAATCCTGGTCAAATCCCTATAAGTATTGATCAGGATCAAAAAACTCCATCAATTCAACCAGAAACTATGGCAGATTATGCGGCACCTCCCGTACCAGAACCATTAAAGCCTAATACAGATCCGGAAATCATATATGCCGCACCACCTATACCAGAACTGATAAAGCCTAATACAGTCCCAGAAATCAGGTATGCTGCACCTCCCGTTCCAGAACAAATAATTGAAGCAAAAGAAAAGCCAATACCAAAAATTGAACCGACATTCATACCTGAAATTTCCGTTCCAGATCCTGTTGCATTTGAGTTTAAAACTCCGGAAGAAATATTATCGCAAAAAGTCAACGAACACCAAAAAATGATAAATTCATCAAAAATCTCCCAAACACCTGAAGAAGATTCATATAAACCAAAAACTGTTCCTTTTTCTTCTAATATACCTGTTCCCGCACCCACTCCAAAAGAATTCAAAACTCAAAAAATAGAAATTTCTCCTGACACTTCTAATAAACAGACAATCCCATTTATAGTTTCAAAAAAAGAAGAACCCATAAAACCTAAACCCGCTTCAATGACATTTGAACCAGCACCACTTTCAAAATCATTAGATGATTATATGCCTGAAAATATTATATCCAAAAAAGAAAAGAAAAAACTTGATAAGGAAAAGAAGAAAAAGGAAAAAGAACTTAAAATTAAAGCGGAGAAGGAAAAACAAGAACGATTAATAGAGGAAATGAAGCAGAGTAAAAAAGAAAAACCAATAAAAGAAAAGAAAAGAGGGGGACCTGAACAAGAATTAATTTCTCCTAAATCTGATGCAACAATGAATACACCTTCGTTATTTCAAGCATTAACACAGAAAACGGAATTATTAAAAAAAGAAGAGTCGACCCCATTCGTATCATTTCCAGCAAGTGAAAAACCAAAACAGGAAGAATCATCTACATTGAGAATTATTCCAAATGTGGCAGATATTGATACAGAATTTAATTCTTTCACAGTAATAACTTCCAACTCCGAACCGATTGTTGATGAAGAACCCAAAACTAAAGATTTCTTAACTTGTTCTCAATGTGGAGCAATATTGTCTTCAGATTACGCTTTTTGTAATAAATGTGGGAATAAATTATCATAAAAATTTATCACTTAATGGTCATTTTCCACAAATAGGACAAGTATTCCACATCTTCTTTATTTTAGAATTACAGTGAGGACATATTTTTAGATCAGGATCTATTTCAGTTTGAAGATTACCAAATATCGTTAAATTGTCCTCTACTCGATAATCAATTAAATTTTGAGGGCTCTGAACTTTAGATACTTGATCGGATATTTTTGAGGATTCAGTCTTAGGTTTGAAATATTCTTTTTTAATAGGTCGAGTGATTACTTCTTGTTTCTTTGTCTTTTTTGGGGGCTCCATTTTTAGGTTTTTAGAATTTTCTTGATTTTCAATTTTTTTTGCCTTTGGTGATGATTCAGGAATGTCACCCTCAGATGATCCCACAATGTAATAGTAATAATTTCCATTATTATTTTCTACTATGATCTCCCCATTTTTTAAGCGCACTTCAACAAAGTAGATGATTGTAGATCCAGTAGGGACATCAGCAAGTTCTGCAATGAAATAATCAGTTTTACTTAACATTTCCATTTGATACCATGAATTTCCATGATCTGCAGAAAAATTCAATTGGACACGCTCAATTGCTTCATCAAAATCTTCTTCAGTAATTTTAACAATGATTTTAATGGTTTTTTTTAAAGAAATTAAAGTACTTTCTCCTTCTTCTTTTTTTGACTCATCCCAAGCAAGATTACATTTTGGACAATTTGTAAACCAATTGGGATATTCATAATTGCAATTTAAGCAAGTTTTTGTAAAATATCTTGTTGTTTTAATTCCCAATGACTTTTTCTTATCTTTCGCCATTCTTTATTTCAGTCTTAAAGTACTTTTTAGTAAATATATGTGTTTCTAAAGGATTATAAATTTTTTTTATAAATCTTTTCATATTTGTACATAATATTTACTCCTTCTTATTAACATTTACTTTGAGATGGTTAAAATTTCTTCAAGATCCTCAATAAACTTAATTAAATGTTCATGTTTAACATGAGGCATCATTACTACCCTTATCAAATTAAAATCTAGAAATTTACCTAACATCCAATTCCTTTTACGTAATTTATTATCAATTTCACATATCGAGTCATTATTTTCGGTTGTAATACCAACTAAATTAAGAACAGGTCTTGTAGCAAGTTTAATCCCTTTAATTTCTGAAATTTTATTAGCTAAATAATCAGTATTCTGCATGCAGCTTTGGATCATTTTAGTAAATCCATCCATACCCAAGTATTTCATTATAGCCCAAAAAGCAATTACTGAAGCTCCTGGTCTTGTTCCGACTAAATGAAAGTGTTTGAAATTTCCTCCTGCTAAATAAGGAATTTCAAACCCCGTCTTTTGTAGAATTGATTCATCCCTTAAGAAAAATCCACCAGATGGAATAATACCGAGACCCATTTTATGTGGATCAGCTGTTATAGAGTCAACTTTTTTCACTGAAAAGTCCCATAAAGGAACTTTATAGCCAATATTTTTTAAGAAGGGTAAAATAAAACCTCCAAAAGCAGCATCAACGTGAAAATAGATATCTTTGTCTTCAATTAAGTTTCCTATTTCTTCTATTGGGTCTATTAGTCCTAATGATGTTGTTCCAGCAATTCCTACTACTCCACACGTATTTTTAGTAATTAAACCCGCATAGTGATCGAGATCTAATTCAAAGTTTTCTTTTAACTTAGCCTTCCTCAATTTTATACCTAAAAGATCTGCTGCTTTATCAAAAGAGATATGTGAAGAAATCGGTAAGACTATTTCAGGTTTAGATATCTCAGGATGTAGTTTCTTAGCAATTCTCATAGCAATAATATTAGCTTCTGATCCTCCACTAGTAAACGTTCCGCTTATATTTTTTCCGTTGAATA
>Ga0307426_1000218_pt1 | contig 38173 bp, 37 predicted proteins | sample SalMarWE160340MG_FD_202165 | JGI IMG/M metagenome (GOLD analysis project Ga0307426, IMG submission 202165) | Salt marsh sediment microbial communities from the Plum Island Ecosystem LTER, Massachusetts, United States - WE1603-40 | ecosystem: Environmental > Aquatic > Marine > Intertidal zone >... | reverse complement strand
TCTGGTCAAGCAGATCAAGGCCCTGCGCAAGACCTGCGACAACATCCACCTGATCGGCCACTCGCACGGCGGCAACGTCATCGAGGACGCGCTGGAGCGCATCGCCTGGAACGGTGCAAGAAAGCCGAGCCTCTCCAAGTCCCGCAATCCGAGCAAAATCCGCAGCGTCACGACACTGGGGACGCCGTTTCTCGACCGGCGCGAGTCGACGCTGCGCAAGATCCTGATCGTTCTGATGCTGATATTGGTCGTCATCATTCTTCTTGGCTCGATCCTAATGACGGTCCTCGTCGCAATGCTCGCCAGCTTGCCCATCGAGGGCGCCGCAATCGGCGCTACCGACCCAAAAGTGCTTGGTGCCTTTGCAGCCGTGACGCTCATTCCTCTCGTGATTTTGCTGCCGCTGCTTTTGCTGTTCATCCGCAATTGGCACACGCTGCGGTTTCGCCGCAATGCAAGAACGCCGGCGAATTGGCTGTCTGTCTTCCACCCCCAGGACGAGGCAATCTTCCTTTTGACGTCGACCAACTCCGCGGCTTACGAGTTCTACCAGGACGGCGTCATATCCGCGAACGTGCGCAGGAAGCTCGACGCGGCGATGATCTTCACCGCGGCCGCAGCCTTGATACTGTTCGCCTTGAGCATTCTGGCGAACAGCATGGATTGGGGCTCGTTCTCCGTTTTCACCCAGAGGTTCGAGTACGGCAACGTCCTGTTGGTGCTGGGCGCGTTTGCGCTCCTCCTCAATCCGGTCTTTGTGGTCGCCAGACTGATCGTCGGCTTGTTCGACGCACCTTTGCGCGGCTGGGCCAATGGGCAAGTCCGCGGGATACTCCGGGGCCTCGCCTTCGGCGAGGACCATCACGTCAAGCTTGTCGACGTGGCAGCGGTCCCCTTCGTATTCGAGTGCAGCGGCGTGGCGGTGGCCGGCCCCACCGCCGAGAGCATGTCGACCGAGGCAAAGGACTCGTTCATCCGCTACATTAATGCGAGCCACCAATGCATCTCCTGGCAGTCGGCCAAGGCCAACAGCGATGCGATCGGCGACATGCTGATGGGGCTCACCACTGTGAAGACGATCCACAGCGCCTACTTCCACCATCCGGAGGTCGTCGGTCTGGTTGCCGATCACTTGCGCAAATCGGAGCCCGAACCGCAGCCGGCGGCGAGCTAGGCGCGGCGCAGGACGGCGACCGCCTCTACGTGCGGCGAGTAGAGGAATTGGTCGATGGGCGTAACGCGCTCCAGTCTGTAGCCGCCGTCGATGAGGATGCGCGCATCGCGTGCCAGCGTCGCCGGGTTGCACGACACCGCGGCAATCGTCGCCACATTCGACACGGCAAGCGCTGCCGCTTGCGTCGCCGCGCCGGCACGCGGGGGATCGAGCACCACCGCCTCGAAAGCCGCCAGCTCGCGGGCCGAAAGGGGCTCGCGGAAGAGATCGCGCGCCTTGGTCTCGATCGGCTTCAGGCCCGGCGCGCGCTTGGCCGCGTTGGCGAGTGCGCTCAGCGCCTGGCGGTCTCCATCGACGGCGAGAACGGCGGCCGTCTTTGCCAGCGGGAACGTGAAGGTGCCGAGCCCGCTGAAGATATCGGCAATGCGCTTGGCCGGCGCCACCGCCGAGGCGACGAGGCGCACCATCTCAGCCTCGGCCGCGGGCGCGGCCTGCAGGAAAGCCTTGGGCGGGAGCACCACGTTGACGCCGCCGAAACGCACCGCCGGCACCGTACTCTGAAAAAGCGTTTCGCCTGCGAACGTGACGCGCGCGAGCCTCAAGGCCGCAGCCTCGCGCGCCAGCCACTCGCGCGACGCCGGAGGCGGATCGCCGGGCACATCATCGATCGACACGTCGAGACCGTTGGCGGCAAGCGTCACCGACAGGCGCAGGGGCAGCCGCGAGACAAACGGCTCGACCAGGCGTTTCAATCCAGGCAAAGCCCGCACAATGGCCGATGCCGTCACCGGGCACTCGTGCAAGTCGACGATCTCGTGCCCTTTCGCCTCGTGGAAGCCCAGCGCCACGCCGCGGCCCGTTCGCCGCGCCGAGAACGTCGCCCGGCGGCGTGCGCCGAGCCCAACGCTGACGACATGTCCGACAGGTGCCTCGATGCCGCGCGCAGCAAAGGCCGCCTCCACGATTGAGCGCTTCCATGCCAGGTATGCGCCGCGCTCCAGGTGCTGCAGCGCGCACCCCCCGCAATGCGCGAAGTGGCGACAGACGGGTGCGACACGGCTTTCGCTCGCCTTGAGCACGGCGACCAGCCGCCCGCGCTCGCCCCGCACATCGGCCTGCACCCGCTCGCCGGGCAAAACATAGGGAACGTAGACGGGCCCCGAAGGCGTCTCCGCGACACCGTCGCCTTGCGCGCCGAGGCGCGCGATCTCGAGGCCCTGCGCGTCACCCATCGAAAGTCGCCCCGAGCAGAAACTCCTCGTTTCCCGAGCCGCCCCTGATGGGGGAGGGGATGACTCCGGCAGGGCGCCAGCCCTTGCGGCCGGAGAGCCACGCCGTCACCTGCTCGACGGCCGCCTGGCGCGCGGCCGCGTCGCGCACAATCCCGCCCTTGCCAATGTGCGCGCGGCCGACCTCGAACTGCGGTTTGATGAGCGCAATGAGCCAGGCACCCGGCGCGGCAAGCGCCAGCGCGGGGTTCAGCGCCTTGGTGAGCGAGATGAAGCTCACGTCGGCGACGATTGCACCGACGGGCTCAGGAATGACGGCACGCGTCAACGCGCGCGCATCGCACCCCTCCAACGAGACGATGCGCGGCTCGGCCCGTAGGGATGAGTGCAATTGACCGTGGCCCCCATCGACCGCGTAGACTGTTTGGGCGCCGCGCGCGAGCAGCACTTGCGAGAATCCGCCGGTTGAGGCGCCGATATCGAGCGCGATGCGCCCCTGGGCGTCGAATCCGAAGCCCTCCAGCCCGGCAACGAGCTTCACCGCGCCGCGCGACACCGCCTGCGAGGTTCCCGGCTCCAACGCCAGTGCCTGGTCAGCACCCACCGCGACGCTCGCCTTCGTGCACACTTGGGCGTCGATCGACACGTTTCCGCACTTGATAAGATCGCGCGCGCGCGAGCGGCTCGGGGCAAGCCCGCGCTCGACCAGAACGAGATCCAATCGCTTTCGCATTCTTGCGAGTTTACGCTATGTATTGGCCGGAATTCAAAATCGGCGCCGAAATCAAGGGAGGCTTGTAAATGAAACGCGCAATTGCCACCGCCGCCGTCGTCCTGCTGCTTGCTGCATGCGGCGACGATAGCACGCCCGCACCCGAGGCGGAAAAGGCGGCGCCCGCGCCCGAGGCCAGTACGGAAACGCCAGCGCCCGGGGCCAGCACGGAAACGCCCGCGCCGATGGCCGAGAAGAGCGCAATGGAGCCCGAGGCGAGCCCGCGCACGCCTGCTCCTGAAGGCGCCAAGGTGTTCATCATCATGCCTCAGGACGGCGCCACCGTTTTCTCCCCCGTGCCCATCCAGTTCGGCGTCGAAGGCATCGATATCGTCCCAGCCGGCGACGACGAGCCCCACAGCGGCCACCACCACCTTCTGATCGATACCAAGCTTGAGGACTACAACGCGCCCATCCCCAATGACGAGACGCACAAGCACTACGGCGGCGGCCAGACCGAGGCCGCGGTGGGGCTGACGCCCGGCAAGCATACGTTGCAGCTCCTGCTCGGCGACAAGAACCACATCCCGCACGATCCGCCGATTGAATCGGAGGTCATCACCATCAACGTCGAATAGGGGACGTCCTGCATCCGCGTGGATGATGCTTCGGCGCCAACGCAGCATTGCGTCCGGCGCCCGCCGCTCATGCGGAAGGCGGAAGCGCGGGGGTTCGGGCCAAAGGCCCCGGGCCGGTGTCATGCCCACGCCATGCTTGGCGTGGACGGTCCGTCCTCTCCTCTCGCAGCGGAGCAAAGGCCATGACGGAAGCCGAGAACAAACGAGACGTGGAGCTTATCTGGCTTCCCAAGGGAAGCAAGGCGACGGGCGAGGACTTCACCAACGGCGAGCATTGGAACGCCTTCGACGACGCCATCATCCACGCGCGGGAGACGGTGCGCCAGGACGGGTGGGTGCCCTGGATTCGTTGCGACAAGAAATTCGTGCTTTCGCCGGATGATATCGCCGCCGCCTATCCCGACGTGAAGCGGCGGGACTGATCACCGGCCTCAGGCGCGGCTCGCCTCGCTCAGATGCGTCTCGCGGCCCAGCGCGCCGAGTACGGTTGTGACGATGCCCGGCGCCGACAGACCCGCGATCTCGTACATGCGCTCGGGCTTGTCCTGGTCGATGAAGGTATCGGGCAGCACCATGGTGCGCACCTTGAGACCTCCGTCCATGGCCCCGCTCTCCGACAGGTAGCGCAGCACGTGGCTGCCGAAGCCGCCGATCGCCCCCTCCTCGACCGTGACCAGGACCTCGTGGCTCTGCGCCAACCGGCGGATCAGGTCCTCGTCGAGCGGCTTGGCGAAGCGGGCGTCCGCCACCGTCGCGGAAAGCCCGAAGGCAGCGAGCTGGTCGGCGGCCTTGAGGCACTCGGCGGCGCGCGTGCCAAGCGACAGCAACGCAACGGCGGAGCCCTCGCGCAGGATGCGCCCCTTGCCGATCTCCAGCGGGCGCCCTTCCTCGGGCAGGTCCGTGCCAAAACCCTCCCCGCGCGGGTAGCGGAGCGCACACGGGCGATCGTCGATGGCGGCGGCCGTCGCCACCATGTGCTTGAGCTCAGCCTCGTCCGCGGCTGCCATCACCACGAAACCCGGCAGGCACGACAGATAGGTGATGTCGAAGGCGCCGGCGTGCGTCGGGCCGTCGGCACCGACGAGGCCGGCCCGGTCGATGGCGAAGCGCACGGGCAGGCGCTGGATGGCGATATCGTGCACGACCTGGTCGTAGGCGCGCTGCAGGAACGTGGAGTAGATGGCGGCGAACGGCTTCAAGCCTTCGGATGCCAGACCGCCGGCGAACGTCACCGCGTGCTGCTCGGCGATGCCGACATCAAACATGCGCTCGGGGAACTCCTTGGCGAAAAGATCGAGGCCGGTGCCGTCCGGCATCGCCGCCGTGATGGCGACGATCTTGTCGTCCTTCCTTGCCTCGGCGATCAGGCTCTCGGCAAACACCCTGGTGTAGGTCGGCGCGTTGGGCTTGGGCTTGACCTGCGCGCCGGTCACGACGTTGAACTTGGCGACGCCGTGATACTTGTCGTCGGAGGCCTCGGCCGGAGCGTAGCCCTTGCCCTTCTTGGTGACGACGTGCACGAGGATCGGCCCCTGCTTGGCGTCGCGCACGTTCTTCAAGACGGGCAGCAGGTGGTCGAAGTTGTGCCCGTCGACGGGCCCCACGTAATAGAAGCCCAACTCCTCGAACCAGGCACCGCCCTGCCATAAGTGGCGCGTGTACTCCTCCATGCGGGCCGCGCGCCGCTCCCAGCTCTTGGGCAGCTGCTTGGCGAGCTGCTTGGCGATGTCGCGCAGGTAGAGGTAGGTGCCGCTGGAGGTGATGCGGGCGAGGTAGGCTGAGAGCGCCCCCGTCGGCGGCGCGATCGACATGTCGTTGTCGTTCAAGACGACGATCAGGCGCTCGTCGCGCGCGCCGGCGTTGTTCAGAGCCTCGTACGCCATGCCGGCCGACATGGCGCCGTCGCCGATCACGCACACGACGTTGTTGTCGCGGCCGGTGAGGTCACGCGCCACCGCCATGCCGAGCCCGGCGGAGATGGAGGTGGACGAGTGCGCGGCTCCGAAGGGATCGTACTCGCTCTCCGTGCGCTTGGTGAAACCCGACAAGCCGCCCGGCTGGCGCAGCGTCCGGATGCGGTCGCGCCGACCGGTGATGATCTTGTGCGGATAGGTCTGGTGGCCGACGTCCCAAACGAGCCGGTCGCGCGGGGTGTCGAACACCCAGTGCAGCGCCACGGTGAGCTCCACCACGCCGAGCCCGGCACCCAGGTGCCCGCCGGTCACGGAAACGGCGTCGACCGTCTCCTGACGCAGCTCGGCGGCGAACCGGGGCAAATCGGATTCTGACAGCTTGCGCAGATCCTCAGGCGACTTCACCCGATCGAGCAGGGGGGTATTCGAAGCACTGTTCACAGACCATCCACCTTCGGCAATTGGACCACCGTTTATGTCACACCAAGACCCTGCCGCAAGAGAGCATAAATCGCCGCGGTCCGTCCTGAAAAGACGAACGCGGCCCGCAAGGAGCCGCGTCCGAGCCGTTCAATGGGACCCAAGGCGCCGATCAGCGCTTGTGGCTCCGCTTCAACCACCCGAAAAGGTCATGCTCGAGGCGGGCGCCCAATTTGTCGAGCTCGCTGATCACAGTGCAGCGCTTCTTGTCGTGGCCCGCGCTCACCGGTTCCGCGGCCGTCACGATCAGAAGGCCTCCGGCCAGAACGGCCAGAGCCAAAGAACCGAACTTCATGGTACTCTCCCCATTACTTTCAACACGCCTCCCCAAGCCGGCCAGCGAGTTTGCGAAAGTCGCCACCGCCCCCCGGGGATGAGCGCAGAGTAGCCGGGTTGCATGTCCCGCGCCAGCCGTTTGGGCCACGCCGGCGCCCGAAACGTGCCTAAACGCGTGCGGGCGCCAGCAAGGGCTCGAGCGCGAGATTGCGCCCCGAGGCCGGCGGCGAACACCGCGCCACCGCTCTAGAGAGGCATCCCGATGCGCGCCGGGACCGTCGTCGTCAACGACAAGATGCAGAAGGGCTACCGTTATCAATGCACTGCGCCGGTCGGGCGCAACTTCGACGCCGAGTTCAAGCCCGACCTGACGCCGGCTGAGATGCTGCGGCTCGGGGTCTTTTGCGGCAAATACCTGACCGACTGCACCAGGGAGTTCCCCGAGAGCTGGTTCAAACACGCCAAGCTCTCGCCCAAGGGCCGCGATTGCTCGCTCAACTACTTCGGCGTCGACGCCAGCCAGCCGCTGTCGGAATGGAAGAGGAAGGGCTGGATCCACGCACACGACCCGCGCGGCTGGTTCCAGTGGTACTGCCGCTACTATATGGGCCGGCGTGTCCCCGACGAGGACCGGCGGCAGATCAAGCGCTGGAAGGCGATGCGGCGGCACGTGCGCCAGATCGAGCGCAACTGCGAGCCGGGCGACATCACCTGCCGCAGGCGCCAGCGCCAGGCGCTGCTGCACTGGGCCTACGACGCCCGCAAGATTTGATCGTCAGTCCTGCGGGTCGAGCGGCTCGGTGCCCTTGGGCGTTCCGTCGGCGGAGAACGTGAGCTTCTCGACCTTGGCCTCGGCCTGCTTCAGGAGCCGGTCGCAGTGCGCCTTCAAGACCTCGCCGCGCTCGTAGATCGCAATCGACTCCTCGAGCTCCACGTCGCCGCGCTCCAGCCGGTTGACGATCGACTCCAGCTCCTTCAAGGCGCGCTCGAAGCTCATGTCCTTGATGTCGCCGTGCTTTGTTGTGGTCTTGGCCATGGTCATGTCCATGAGGCGTCCCGCAATTGCGTGTGAAGCGTCACGCGCCGACGTCCATCAGCGTCTTCACGTGCACGGCAACCGATCTCGCCAGCGCGTTCAAGTCGTAGCCGCCTTCCAGAAATGAAACGATGCGTCCGTGGCAGTGCCGCTTCGCCTGATCCGCAAGCCGCTCCGTAGCCCACATAAAATCGGCCTCGACCAGGCGCATGTTGGCGAGCGGATCGGCCTGGTGCGCATCGAAGCCGGCCGAGATCAGGATAAGATCAGGGCCGAAATCGTGCAGCGCCGGCAGAATGCGCGATTCGAACGCGTCGCGGAACCGCTCGCCGCCGTCCCCTGCACGCATCGGCGCATTCCATATGTTGCCGACGCCGGTCTCGCCCAGGGCCCCGGTGCCGGGAAAAAGCGGCATCTGGTGGGTGGAGCCGTAATAGAGGTCCTTGTCCGACCAGAATATGTCCTGCGTGCCGTTGCCGTGGTGCACGTCGAAATCGACGACCGCGACGCGCTCCGCCCCGTGCTTGGCGCGCGCATAAAGGCCGGCGATGGCCGCATTGGAGAACAGGCAGAAGCCCATGGCGCGCTCGGCCTCGGCGTGATGGCCCGGCGGGCGCACCTGACAAAAGGCATTGGCGGCGCGCCCCGACATCACGGCGTCGACACCGTGCAACCCGGCACCGACCGCACGCAGCGCCGCCTCCCAGGAGCCGGGCGAGACGACCGTGTCGGCGTCGATGTGGCGCGTGCCTTTGATGGGTCCGGTGGCGACCGCGCGGATTTTCTCCAGAAAGGCTGCCGGGTGCGCGAGCCTGATCTGCTCCTCCACGTCGTCCCTGAGCGGCGCCTCCTCGCGCACCATGTCCTTGAACACGTCGTGTCCCAGGATCTTGTCGATGGCGCGCATGCGGTCGGGGCGCTCGGGGTGACCGGGCCCGGTGTCGTGATCGAGGAAGCAGGGGTGCGTGATGAGCAGCGTTGCCATTCGGAGCGAGGAGCCGGCGCCTTTAAGGTTTTTCTCTCGCGCCCATGTTAACGCGCTCATCCAAAAGGGCCAGCCCGTGCGCCGAGCCCCAACAACGGCGGCAGATCCGAGGGGTCAGACTCCGTCGTTCATCGTCTGGCTTTGGTCGCCAAATCCGCAAGGTCCGACACGTTCGCGATCACGACGCCGGGCGGCGGCGGCCGGTCGGCCGGCACAAAGAAGTCGGGCGCGAGCGGCACGCCGGGCTGCACGGAGTACTTGCCAAAGTCCGCAACCCCGCCCGTCTCGTAGAGAAAGCTGTCGTCGATCAGGAAACGGCCGGTAAAACTCTGCGCCGGCTGCTGGAACAACAGGTAAGCCGCGTCCGCCACGATATCGGGCGTGCGGCTCATGCGCACGACCGCCTCGCCGCCCAGCACGTTGCGGATTGCGGCGGTCGCGATCGTCGTGCGCGGCCACAGCGCGTTGACGGCGATGCCATCGCCCTTCAGCTCCTCGGCGAGCCCCAGCACGATCAGGCTCATGCCGTACTTGGCGACCGAGTAGGCGACGTGCCCGGCAAACCACTTCGGCTGCAGGTCGAGCGGCGGCGACAGCGCAAGAACGTGGGGATTTGCGGCCTTCTTCAGGTGCGGCAGGCAGGCCTTGGTGACGAGGAACGTCCCGCGCGTGCTGATGCCCATCATCAGGTCGAAACGCTTTGCGGTCGTGTCGGCGATCGGGCTCAAGGACAGCGCGCTGGCGTTGTTGACGCAGATGTCGATGCCGCCGAAGGCCTCGACCGTGGCGCCCACCGCCTGCTCGATCTGATCCTCGAAGCGGATGTCGCAGGCGAGCGCCAGCGCTTTGCCGCCCGCCGCCTCGACCTCGGCGGCAGCCGTATCGACCGTGCCTTCGAGCTTGGGATGCGGCTCCTGGGTCTTGGCCACGACGGCGACGTTGGCGCCGTCGCGCGCCGCACGCTTGGCGATGGCGAGACCGATGCCGCGGCTGGCACCGGTGATGAACAGCGTCTTGCCTTCGAGCCCCGCCATCATGCGCCTCAACCGGCCTTCGCCTGCACGCGCGAGGCGAGCCAGCCGAGGAAGCGGAAGGGCAGCATGAGGAGCCCCAAGAGTTGCAGGGCCAGCGCGATAAAGAACGCGGGCAAGCCGGCGATCGGCAGGAAGATCAGGACGAACGCCACCAGCCTAGCGGCCTGTGCGGCGCGATAGCCGGCCGCCCCGCCGTACTCGCCGCGGCTCTCCGGGGGCCATAGCCGCGCCCACCAGCCACGCGCAACCGTCCAGCCCATCAAGCCGGCGACCAGACCGACAATGTAGGCGATCTGGTAGTCGGAGGGGATCCACGGGACGATGCGCCGGCCAAGCTCCTGCTGGCGTGCCGCATCGAGCGCGTGCACCTCGACCGCGCTGGCAACCACGTTGCCGGTGATGCTTGACGTGGCCCCCACGATCCAGTCGCCGACGATGCCGCCGATCGGCTCGCCGTCGACGCCGTCCGGGACAGCGCGCATCAGCACGCGTCCGCTGCCTTCGAGCGCGACGCTCACGCGAAACCCGCCGCGGCTCGCAGCCAATCCATCAAGAAAGTCGCCGAACGTCGCACGCTTCAACGCGTCATCGAGTCCGTCGACGGCAATGCGCTGCCACAGCCAGTTGCGCCCCCCCGGCTGGCGCGGCACCGAGGCGTGCAGGATCACCAGGTTAACGTCGGCGTCGGTCGCCGCGCGGATTACGTCGAGCAGCCGCAGGCTCTGCTCGGGCGCGCCCTGCGGACGGAAGTGCAGCACATCGTCCTCCACGCGCCCCGTGATCAGCACGGTCTGGCCGCGCACCGACCGCATCGCCGTGGGGAGCTTGCCCGGATCGATGGCATCGACGAGAGCCCCACTCGTTTCGGGATCGATGCGCGGGAGCGACGCGAGCGACACAGGGCCGCCGGGCTCAAGGGCCAGCGTGCGGATATCGGCGCGGCTCAACGGCCGCTCGAGCTGAGCGATCGCCTCCTCGAACAACTCCTGCTGTTTGAGCTGCACCAGCAGATTCGGGCGCGCCCCGGCGAAGAGCTGCTCGCCACCCTCACTGGTGCGCCGAAGAAGCGGATAGCTATTCTTGCCCGCCACCACGCGCAAGGATGCGCCTTCGGGCAGGTCCTTGAGAAAGGCCCGCTCGCCGAAGACTGTGTCCTGCGACAGATAGAGCGTCAGCTTGGCGTCGCCGGGCGCCTGGGGCAGCAGCGACGGCACGGCGCGTTTGAGCTCCTCCGGTGTTCCGGCGGTGAACACCTCGCCCTCGCGATTGACGAACTTCCAGTGGCCCTCGGGCGTGGCGTGCGCCGCCAGCGCGGCGCCCCTGCCGCCGGCGGCCAACGCCTTGATGTGGGCGGCGGCCGAGTCGAGACCGCGGGCGCCGTGCCGTGCCGCCGTGGAGCCGACCTCGCCCGCCTCGCGCGCAAGCCTGGCCAGCCAGTTTGCATGCGCAACGGGCACCGCGGCCGCCAGCAGCAGGGCCGCGCAACCACCGCGCAGGACAGCATGTCCGATTGTGTAGGCCAGGTGCATTGCGGTCTTTCCTGTCGCGCGCGAAAGCCTACACACTGTTGGGACGGAATTCAGTCCACTTGGCCTAGCCTGGCGCCACTATCCAACGAGAGATCCCCAAGGGACCACAATGGCTATCGTCAAGCCGACCGAGGAAGCCATCCAAACCGCGGCGGCGCTACTGCGCGAGGGGCGCCTCGTCGCCTTTCCGACCGAGACGGTATACGGGCTCGGCGCCGACGCAACCAACGGGCGGGCGGTGGCGGCGATATTCGCGGCCAAAGGGCGCCCGCGCTTCAACCCGCTGATCGTCCACCTCGCCGGCATCGCGCAGGCAAAAGAGCAAGCGGAGTTTCCCGCGCTCGCCCAGCGCCTCGCCGCGGCCTTCTGGCCCGGGCCGCTGACGCTGGTGCTGGAGCGCAAGCCGGGCTGCGAGCTTTCCGATCTGGTCAGTGCCGGTCTTGGCACCGTTGCCTTGCGCGTGCCCGATCACCCCGTAGCGCAAGCTCTTCTCGCTGCGGTCCGGCGGCCGCTCGCGGCGCCCTCCGCCAACCGGTCGGGGCGCGTGAGCGCGACGCAGGCCGAGCACGTCAACGCCGATCTCGGGGAGAGCGTCGCTTTGATCCTCGATGGCGGCCCGACGGCGCACGGCCTGGAATCGACCATCGTCGATGCGCGGGGCGAGGCCCCGGTGCTCCTGCGCTCCGGCGCCGTCCTTGCCGAGACCATCGAGGCGGTTCTCGGCGCCCCGCTTGGGCGCAGCCCGCCAGCGGAGGATCGTCCCAGCGCGCCGGGCCAGCTTGCCAGCCACTACGCGCCCAATGCCAAGATGCGGCTCGACGCGACCGACGTGAGAGAGGGCGAGGCGCTTCTGGCCTTCGGGCCCGACGCGCCGCCGGCATCCGGACCCACGCTCAACCTCAGCCCCACCGGCGATCTCATCGAGGCGGCGGCCAACCTGTTCGCCGCACTGCGGGCCCTCGACAAAACCGGCATTGCGACGATTGCGGTGATGCCCGTACCGGATCAAGGGCTAGGTGAGGCCATCAACGACCGGCTGCACCGCGCTGCGGCGCCGCGCGCGTAAGCCAAAGTTGCATATTAAAGGGTCAGTTGGCCTGGCCCAATGCCGCCACTGCCGGAGCCGATGTTGCCAGGGCGATGGCCGAGTCGCCGGGTGCCTCCCCGCTGGGCCAGGCGCTCACGATGGCATAGGACGCAAACAGGGCTAGAATGCCCAAGGAAAAGCTCATGACCATCCGCTGCATCAAGCAAGCCCCCCACAGGCGTGTCCGATTGATCAGCGAATCATAAGATGAATCTGTTGCGGTCCAAAATGCCTGCAGGCGGAATTGCCGGGTCCCCAGGCTTTTCGGCAACAGTGCACCCGGCGCACGCCAAGATTGAGGATCGACACGACGTGGAGCGCCCGACACCCGCCAGAACGAGGCCCCGGGCCGCCGGCAAGGCGGTGCCCGACGCCGTTTTGCAGCGGTTTTGCGAGGTCGTCGGGCCCGATCACGCCATCGCCGACCCCGGGCAGCAACTCCCCTACCTGCGCGAGTGGCGCGATCTCTACGCCGGCCGCGCGGCCCTGGTTCTGCGGCCCGGCTCGACCAAAGAGGTCGCACAGATCCTGGGGATTGCCAACGCGGCGGGCATCGGCGTCGTGCCGCAGGGGGGCAATACGGGCCTCGTGGGCGGGCAGATCCCCTCGCCGGACGGCACCGAGATCGTGCTCTCGGTCTCCCGGCTCGCCAAAGTGCGCGAGATCGACACGGCGGGCACGGCGATGATCGTCGAGGCGGGCGTCACGCTCGCCGATGCCCAGGCGGCTGCCGACAACGCCGGGCGCCTGTTCCCCCTAAGCCTGCCGTCGGAAGGCAGCTGCCAGATCGGCGGCGTGCTCGCCACCAACGCCGGCGGCGTCGGCGTGCTGGCCTACGGCAACGCCCGCAACCTCGCGCTCGGCCTCGAGGTGGTGCTGGCCGACGGACAGGTCTGGGACGGCCTCAAGACCCTGAAGAAGGACAACACCGGCTACGACCTGAGAGACCTCTTCATCGGCTCGGAAGGCACGCTCGGCGTCATCACGGCCGCGGCCCTCAAGCTGTTCCCCAAGCCGGCCGAGACGGCGACAGCATTCGTCGGGCTGCCCGACATCGGCTCGGTCGCGGCGCTGTTCCGCCTGGCAGAGGCCAGGGCGCACGCGCAGCTCACCGCCTTCGAGTTCATGAGCGGCCTCACGATCGATCTCGTCTTGAGCCACGTCGGGGCCACGCGGCTGCCGCTGGCGCAGCCGGCACCCTGGTACGCGCTGATCGAAATCTCGAGCACGGAGCCCGGCGGCGCAGCGTCCGGCGCGCTGGAACGTCTGCTCGCCGCGGCAACCGAGCAAGGCCTCCTCACCGACGCCGTCATCGCGCAATCCCTGGCGCAGGCCCAGGGCCTGTGGCGCCTGCGCGAGGCGGCATCGGAAGCGCAAAAGCCCGAGGGCGGCAGCATCAAGCACGACATCTCCGTGCCGGTCGCGCGCATCCCGGAGTTCCTGCAAAAGGCTGCGCCCGTCGTGGAAGCGGTGTGCCCGGGCGCGCGCCCCGTGGTGTTCGGCCACTTCGGCGACGGCAACGTGCACTACAACGTCTCGCAGCCAACCGGCATGGACAAGGCCAAGTTCCTGGCGCTGTGGGGCGACATGGCGCAAGCCGTGCACGACGTCGTCGCGGCGACGGGCGGCTCCATCTCGGCCGAGCACGGCATCGGCCAGATGAAACGCGACGCGCTCCCCCGCTTCAAGAGCGCGGTGGAGCTGGAGGTCATGCGCAAGCTCAAGGCCGCGCTCGACCCCAACGGCATCCTCAATCCCGGCAAGGTGCTCTAGCGGCCCACACGCTGCACAGCGGCTTGGCCTGCAGCGTGACGCTCACGCCTTCGGCTTGGCGCGCTTCAGCCAGCTCGCCTTGATCCAGTCGTCGGTCCCGAACAGCCAGTAGCGGAAGCTGCGGCCCGGCTGCTTCTCCACGCCCGCGCGCGACAGCCCCTCTACCTCGCCGCACAGCCGCTCCAGCATCTGCAGGCGCTTCACCCCGTCCTCCTGCACCGCGCCGATGCGTGCATTGATGAGATGCATCTCGCCCGCGTCGGTGCTGCGCCACTGGTCGATCGATCCCGAGAGCGTGTGCTGATTGACGTTGAGCTTCATCAGAGCCTCGTGCACCTCGGCCAGCTCCTCGCTGTAGGCGTCGTGCGACTCGGCGACCTTCTGCCCTTGCGCCTCGAGCGCCTTCTCGATCTGGGCAATGCGGTCGCCCAGGCTCGCACCCAGCTCGATGCGGTGCTGCTCCAGGTCGGCGGCGAGGCTTTGCAGCCGTTTGGCAAACGGGCCATCGAGCGCCTCGCCTTCAGGGTTGCCAGAACCAAGCGTGCTGGCCAGGGCCTTGACCTCGGCCGTCAGCCCCGACAATGCGCTCGCCCTTTCCGCGCGCTCCTCCTGCAGCATGCGCACCAGCGCCGACAAGCGCTCGCTCAGTGCACCGTCGCCCTCGCGCGCTAGCACCGCCTCCTCGATCACGTCGAGCCGGTCCTTGATCGCGCGCAAGTCCGCGGGCGCGGCAGGCGGCGCGCTCGTGAGCGCCGTCTCGAGCGCGGCGAGGCGCTCAGACAGGATCTGCTCGATGTGGGCGAGCCTGGCCAGCATCTCGTCTGAGACCGCCGGCGCTCCGGCCGCCGCCAGCTCGGGCCGATGGACGGGCGCGGAAGGAAAATCGGCAAACGCCGGGCTGCGCATGTGATCGGTCTCCGGCACGTCGACGAATTGCGCCGACCCCGAATAGTCGGGCCCGCGTGCCGGCGCGGGCGAGCTCCAGAAATCGCGCGAGGCGCGCGGCAGGTAGCGCAGCAGAAGCTCGGTGCCGGGGAGATCGCTTCTGAGATCGATGAGAACATGCAGCACGTGCTCGACGCTGGCCGGCCGTCCGGCGCGCGCGGCGTGGGCGGCGGCATGGCGCAGCGTCTCCTCCAGCTCCGGGGAACGTCGCGGGTTGCCGCCCGTCCCGCCCAGGCCGATGGGTATCTCGCTGGCAATCACCATCGCGGCGTCGCGCCGCAGCGGAACGACGCGTACGCCGCGCGCCTCGAGCGCCGCTGCGGCCGCTTCGACACGAGTGAGCGCGTAGAGCAGATGCTCGAGCCGCACCTCGCCGGCACGGTGCGTCAGCGCCACGTCGAAGGCGTGATTGGCGCACGCTAGCAGCGTGTCGTCGACCCAGATTGAGCCGCCGCGACCCGCTTGCGCGCGGGGCTCTGGCGGCGCGGCACCGGCTGAACCCTCAAACCCGCTCATCAGGTCCGTCGACGTGGCGCTCCACGCCCGCGACGTGCGCAAATCCAAGTCTGCCCCCCGGTAGCCCATGACGCTCTGTTCCCTGCAACACTGCTTGCCCGGCCCCGGCGAAGAGGAGGGCGTACTCACATCAGCATAGCCGCGATTGGCCTTTCCCGCGAGGGCACGACGGGGCGGCACGCCGTCTCGGTCCCCAAACTTCTCTACTCTAGATCATAGGCTTGCAACGACGGGCGGAGTCTCATCTCAAAGAGGAGTTCTGGCTCGAGACCGGCTCCTGCACCTCGGGGCCTTCGTTGCGGGGGTTATTGAGCTTGCGGCTGACCTCGACCAGCTCCAGAAGCTCATTCGGCGCCGGCACCACCAGATCCGTCACCTCGCGCGAGGAGCCCGAGCTGCAGTCGAGCCAGGCGTCGAAATGCTCTGGCGCAATGATCGCCGGCATACGGTCATGCAGCACCGACATTGCCTCGTTGGCGGCGACCGTGAGGATGGCCATGGTCTCGATCTCGCTGCCGTCGGCCCCCAGCCAGTGCTCGTAGATGCCGGCCATCGCCATTAGACCGTGGCTGCGCGGGCGCACCAGGAACGGTCGCTTGGCGCCCGCGACCCCCGTCCACTCGTAGAAGCCGTCGGTGGGAACGAGGCAGCGGCGATGGCGCATTGCCGCACGGAACGACGGCTTGTCGGCCGCCGTCTCCCCGAGCGCGTTGATCATCATCCTGAACTCGCGCGGGTCCTTGACCCACGAGGGAATAAGCCCCCAGCGCACCAGCGCCAGCTCGCGGCCGCCCTTTGGCGTCGTGCGCACGATGGCGACCGGCTGCGAGGGCGCGATGTTGTAGCGCGGCGGAAACACCGCCTCGTTGTCATAGCGGAAATAGGCGCGGACCGCCTCGGGGGGCGATGTCAGGCTGTAGCGCGAGCACATGGCCGCAATCTAGCTATTCGCCTGCTCCAAAAGAAGCGCTGCGGCGCTGAAAACGGCAATTCGCCGCCACGCCGGCGGCCAGAATCGATGCTAGTGTTGCAGGTGATGGAGAGCATTCACACGGACAAACCAGGCTCGGTACGCTGCCGCGCGCGCTTGCCATGGCTGCTGCGTGCAAGCGCGGTGCTACTCCTGCTCGCCGCCGCCCTGCCGGGCGCGCCGGCAATTGCCGCGCAGTCCGACAACAAGCCCTACGATGACGGGCTATTCCGGCTGTCCGAGATATTGGGCGCGGTGCACTATCTGCGCGAGCTGTGCGGTGCCGACGAGGGCCAGTTGTGGCGCCAGCGCATGGCAGAGCTTGTGAAAGCCGAAGGCTACACGGCGCTGCGACGCGCCAGGCTCACGCGCAGCTTCAACAAGGGGTACCGCAGCTACAGCCGCACCTATAACACCTGCAGCCCTTCGGCCCAGAACGTCATCAACCGGTTCCTGAACGAGGGTGCGCAGATTGCCGACCGGCTCGTCAGGAGCGTCCCTTAAGCATTAAGCGGTCGCCCCCGGTTTACTCTGATCAGCGCCCATCCCTCTTCGCCACAATTGCCCATGCTATTGGGGATCACCTGCAAGCTGCGCGAGCGCTTGTGTCCGGCTGGACAGCCACGCCACGTGTGAAGGGCGGACGCTGCCGGATCGTCGTCGCGGATCAGGAGGGGAGCTATGCACACGTTCGAGGGACTGGATCCGGACGATTCGACCTTCCGGGCTTTGAGCCTCATTCTCGATGCCTGGGATGAAGGAACCGAGAGCGGCGTACCAACCGAGAAGATGGCCTATGCCGCCCTCTTCACGGCGCTGACCGACCTCGTTTCGCAGTTCGGCGAGGACGCGGTGGTGCAGTTGGCGCGCGGCCTGGAGCAGCGTATCAACCTGGGCGAGTTCAGCCTGCACCACACGCGTCAGTAGGCGTCAGATCAGGCCGGCCCATTTCAGCACGACCTCGCCCACGAGCAGCACGCCGAAGCCCGAGAGCAGCAGTCCGGCGACCTGATTGATACGTCGCAAGCGCACCTCGGTGACACGGTGGCGGAAGCGGCCGATCAAGTGCGAAAGGCCGACCCACCATGCCAGGCTGCCGCCCATGACGGCGGCAACGATGGTCAAGGCATCGACGTAGCTATTGACCTCGACGAATGTCGACACGCCGCCGAAGATGGCGAACAGCCCCAGCACCGCACCCGGATTGGTGATGGTGAGCGCGAACGTCTGCGGAATGTCCCAGACGAAGTCGCGCAGCGTCTCCGCGTGCCCCTCGCCGGTTGCCACGGGCGTGAAGCGCGGCGTCGCAAAGTAGAGCTTGAGCCCGAAAGCGATGAGCACCAGGCCGCCCAGGATCTGGATCGTCATACGGTGGTATTGAACCGCTCCGGATATTGCGCCCACACCGAGGGCGGCGCACAGCGCAATGAGCCCGTCGCCCAGCATGGCGCCGAGACCGGCGGCGATACCGCCCCAGAAACCGCGCTCGATCGCCCGCTGGATGCACAGCACGTTGACGGGCCCGACCGGAGCGGCCACAAGAATTCCAATGATCACACCGATGGGAATGATGAGGGGGTTTGGCAACAGATGCATACTCATTCCCTTGTCGGCGGCGTAGCGGACCGCGAGAGCGCACGCGGCACGCAAGCTACGTTCGTGACGCCTTCGTCATCGCGGCGGCCGACGCCGCCGCAGCGCAATTCTCGGCTCATCCCCCTTCGCAGCGCCGGAGTCCGCTGATGCCGTCCTTAGCCGAGCCACGCACGATTCGCCTTCCCGTATTGGTACTTGCGGTGCTCTCCCTTGTCCATGCGGGCCCGAGCCCCGCGCTGGAAGGGCGCATGGGCCCCGATCTGCCGCCAGCGGCAACGCTCGCCAAGCGGGTCGCAACTGCAAGAGCGGCAAAGACAAATGAAAAACCACTGCCGGGACCCGTCGAGGAAATGCGCCACGCCATTCTCGCCGCTGCGCAGTCCGGGCGCATCGAGGACCTGACGGTACCGCTCGATTGGAACGAGCTGAGACCCGACATCGCCGCAACGCCCGTCGATGATCCGATCGCCTATTGGAAAAGGACATCGGGAGACGGCCAAGGGCGCGAGATCCTCGCGGTGCTGGCCAACATCCTGCAGATGCCCCCGGCCGAGCTGCCGCTGGGCAAGGATCTGGAGAACAACATCATCTACGTGTGGCCCTATCTGGCCGAATCCGAGCTCGACAAGCTGACCCCGTCCCAGGAGGTCGACCTTTTGCGCCTCGTCAGCCCCGAGGAGGCCAGGACGATGCGCGACAAGAAAAAGTGGTCCTGGTGGCGGCTGACGATCGGCGCCGACGGAACCTGGCATTCGTTTCGCAAAACCGAGTAAGGACGCGCCAACGCACAGTTGTTGCGCGCACGGGGCCTGCGGTTGCCAGCGTGCAACTTGTACCAGCCTGAAGCGTTCCCAAATCAACGGCTAGCCTTGATGGTCAAGCCCCGAAACGAATTCTTCAAGGCTTGGCCATTGAACTGTGAGCAAGTATCGAGGATTGCGAGATGGTGTTGCGCGTAGCTCTGGCAGTCTTTGCAGTCGCCGCCGCCGCGTGGCTGACCCCGGCGTCGGCGCAGTGGTTCCCGCAATGGGAGCAGGACGGTCGCGAGCCCTTCTGGGAGGACCGCGGCAGGGGCTGGGGCAGCCAGCAGCCCTATGGGGACGATTGGGGCTACGAGGACGATTATTATCGCGAACCCGTCGTCAGGAGCGGTGGCGGCCGCCCCCATATCGAGCCCGTGGCGCCCGAGAAGGTCGCGTTCAAGAACAACTTTGCACCTAACTCCATCGTCATCGATTCAGCTGGGCGCAGGCTCTACTTCGTCCTGTCGCCGACCGAGGCCTATCGCTACCCGATCTCGGTCGGACGCGAGGGCTTCTCGTGGACCGGAGCTGAGGTGATCAGCCGCAGGCAGGAATGGCCCGACTGGCATCCGCCCAAGGAGATGATCGCGCGCGACCCGCGGCTGCCCGACAAGATGTCGGGCGGGATCCGCAATCCGCTGGGCGCGCTGGCGCTCTATCTGGGCAAGTCGCTCTACCGAATTCACGGTACCAACGATCCCAAGACCATCGGGCAGGCGGCTTCCTCGGGATGCTTCCGCATGATGAACGAGCACGTGCTGCATCTGGCAACGCTCGCCGGCGTGGGCACGCTGGTGACGGTGGTGAAACGGCTGCCTAAGTCGCTGACGATGTCGTCGCCGCCCGGGCCGTCCCGCAAGCGTGCGAGCAGCCTCTAGACGATCGCCTGCACAGGTCTTCGCGCTAATAGCCCTCAAGAAATCCCACCGGGGCGCCCGCACCTGAGCCCAGCACCTCGCCCTCCCACATGACCTTTGCGCCCCGCACGAACGTGCCGACCGGCCAGCCTTTCACCTTGCGGCCGTTATACGGCGTCCATCGGCAGCGGCTGGCGATCCAGGCGTCGGTTATGGTCTCCGCGCGATTCAGGTCGACGACCGTGAGATCGGCGTCGTAGCCGACGGCAATGCGGCCCTTGCCGCGGATGCCGAACAGGCGCTGCGGACCGGCACTGGTCAGATCGACGAAACGCTCCAAGGTAAGCCTTCCGGCGTTGACGTGGTCGAGCATGACGGGGACGAGCGTCTGCACGCCGGTCATGCCCGCGTGCGAGGCGGGATAGGCGTGCTCCTTCTCCTCGCGCGTGTGCGGCGCGTGGTCGGAGCCGAGCACGTCGACGACCCCCGATGCGAGCCCGGCCCACAACGCGGCGCGATGGCGCGCGTCGCGCACGGGCGGGTTCATCTGCGCATATGTCCCGAGCGCGCGGTAGCAGTCGGGCGCCACCAGCGTCAGATGATGCGGCGTCACCTCCACGCTCGCCCAGCCTTTGTGGCCGGCGAGGAATTCCATCTCGGCCGCGCTCGACACGTGCAGGATGTGGATACGCTTCTTGTGTTTCTCCGCAAGGCGCACGAGGCGCCGCGTCGAAATCATCGCCGCCGCCTCGTCGCGCCATTCAGGATGCGATGAAGGATCGCCCTCGCGCCGCAACCCCATGCGCTCCTTGAGGCGCACCTCGTCCTCGGAATGGAACGCGGCCCGGCGGCGAATGGTGGCGATGACGCGATCGAGCGAGGCCTCGTCGTCGACCAGAAGATCGCCGGTGGAGGAGCCGGCGAACACCTTGATGCCGGCGGTGCCTTCCCGCATCTCCAGGGCGGCAAGCTCGCCGATGTTCTCGCGCGTCGCCCCGACGTAGAAGGCAAAGTCGCAGTGCATGCGGTTGCGCGCGCGGGCGACCTTGTCGGCGAGCGCCTCGGCGCTCGTGGTCGGCGGCTTGGTGTTGGGCATCTCGAACACGGCCGTCACGCCGCCCGTCACCGCGGCCCGGCTGCCGGTCTCCAGATCCTCCTTGTGCTCGAGCCCCGGCTCGCGGAAATGCACCTGCGTGTCGATCACGCCGGGAAGGATGTGCAAGCCCCGCGCATCGATCGCTACCTCCGCGCTGCCGGCCTCGACCGCGCCGATTGCGGCGATGCGTCCCGCCCGAACGGCAACGTCCCGCACCCCCGTCCCGTCATGGTTGACGACCGTGCCGCCCTTGAGCACGAGGTCGAAAGTCCCGGTCATTGCGCCTCCGCGGCTTGCTTCCGGCTTCCCGTCCGCATACGTAAATCGGAGACCGGTTGCAACCGGAGCGGGGTTAACATGACCGAGACCAAGATTGCGTTGCTTCCCGACCGTGGGGTCGTGAGCGTCAAGGGAGCGGACGCCGAGAAGCTTCTGCAAGGCATCGTCACCAACGACATGGCGCTGCTGAGCTCGCAAGCAGCGATCCACGCCGGGTTGCTGTCCCCTCAGGGCAAGATCCTGTTCGACTTTTTCGTGGTGAAGACTCCCGACGGATTCTGCCTGGAGACGGCGCGACAGAGCACCGGGGAGCTGGTCGAGCGAATCAAACGCTACAGGCTGAGGGCCGACGCCGAGATCGAGGACGTGTCCTCCGACTACACCGTAGCGGCAATCTGGGACGGCCCCTACGAGCCGCATGGGCGCGGCAAGCAACCCATCTATTTTGCCGATCCGCGCCTGCCCGAGCTGGGCTACCGCGAGCTCGTCACCATGCGCTCCGATTGGGCGCTTGCCGGCAGCGACGCCGACAGCGCCACGCCCGACGACTACCACGCCCACCGCATCGCGCTCGGCGTGCCCGAAGGCGGCAAGGACTACGCCTTGGGCGACACGTTCCCGCACGAGGCCCTGTTCGATCAGTTGAACGGCGTCTCTTTCAAGAAGGGATGCTTCGTCGGGCAGGAGCTGGTTGCACGCATGCAAAACCGCGGCACGACGAAAAAGCGCGTGGTGCCGCTCGTCGCCGATGGCGCGCTGCCCGCATCCGGCACCGAGATCCTGGCGGGAGGCGTCGAGATCGGCAAGCTCGGCTCGGTCGCCGACGGGCGCGGCTTGGCGCTGCTGCGTCTCGATCGCGCAGCAGAGTTCGCCGAAAAGGGCGAAGCCTTGCACGCAGGAACGGTGGCGGTGCACATCGAGATCCCGAGCTGGGTCAAGTTCTCTCTGGCACCAAAGGCAACGCCCGCATGACTGCGGCGCGACATGCCGCGCTTCAGCGCCTCAAACGGTGTCCGTGGCCGGGGATGGCGGACACCGAATACCAGCGCTACCACGACCAGGAGTGGGGTGTGCCGCTGACGAGCGATCGCGCGTTGTTTGAGAAGCTCGTGCTCGAAGGCTTTCAGGCCGGGCTCTCGTGGCTGACGATCCTGCGCAAGCGCGAGAGCTTTCGCCGCGCCTTCGATGGCTTCGAGCCCGCCCGCATCACCCGCTACCGCTCAAGAGATGTCGCGCGTCTGATGCAGGATGACGGCATCGTACGCAACCGCGCCAAGATCGAGGCTGCGATCGACAACGCGAAAGCCTTCTCTAGACTGCGCGAGCGCACGACTTTCACAGCGTTCCTGTGGGGCTTTCTCGACGCCGGGCCGATCCAGAACCGTTTCCGCACCATGTCGGAGATCCCGCCTGAGACGGAGGTATCGCGGCGCATCGCCAAGGCGCTCAAGGCGGAGGGCTTCCGCTTCGTCGGCCCGACGACGGTCTATGCCTTCATGCAGTCGGCCGGCATAGTCAACGATCACCTGGTCGGCTGCCATCGCCATGGCCCCTGCGCCGAGCTGCAGCGCGCCAAAGTGAAGCCGGCGAAGACGCGATGAAGAAGACGCGATGAAGAAGACCGTAACGTCCCTGCGCAATGCCGCTCCCGCCGCGCCGCCCAAGCGCGCTTGGCAGCGCATGCTTTCGGGACGCCGCCTCGATCTGCTCAATCCCGCCCCCGCCGACATCGAGATCGAGGACATCGCGCACGGCCTGGCGCGTGTCGCGCGCTGGAACGGCCAGACTCAGGGCCCGCACGCGTTCTCAGTGGCCCAGCATTCCCTCGTCGTGGACGAGATCGCAGGCGCGCGCGAGCCCGAGTGGCCGGCGCGCTGGCGCCTCGCTGCCCTTCTGCACGATGCGCCGGAGTACGTGGTCGGCGACCTCATCAGCCCCTTCAAGACCGCGATCGGCCTCGACTACAAGGCCTTCGAGCTGCGCCTGCTCGCGGCGATCCATGCCCGCTACGGGCTTCCCGCCGAGCTTCCCGAGCAGGTTCAAGCCGGGATAAAAACCTGCGACCGTATCGCGGCCTTCTACGAGGCGACGCGACTTGCGGGATTCGGCTTGGAGGAGGCGACCTTGTTTTTCGGCCAGCCGCGCGGGCTTCCCGACGAAATTGAACGCGCGCTCGCAGCCTTGCAGCCCCTGCCGGCCGACGCCGCCCAGCGCGCGTTTCTTGCGCGGTTCCAGTGGCTAGTCGAGCAGCTCGGGCCATCGGCTGCCAGCAAAAGAGAATAGCGGGTGTAGGCTGATGATCCGAAAAGGGCCACGATCAGGCCGTATCACAAACTCATTGGGGGGCTCCAAGCGACATTGGAGCACATACATGACCTCGCCCGCGCAATTGAAGCGTTCGGCCGTGCAAACCGAGCGTCAAGCGGAAGGGGCATCCCGCACCGAGCTGGCGGGTGTCGAGATCGGTCTCAATGCCGCGATCATCGCCGTCGCGGACAACGAGCCGGTCGTTCTGATCATCAGGGGGGAGCCCGACGTGGCGGGCGCCACCGACGGCCTGCCGTTCGGTCCCTTCTCTCCGCTTCTGCACCGCACTTTCGAGATCGGGCTCAGGGCCTGGGTGCACCAGCAGACCGGACTGGAGCTGGGCTACGCCGAGCAGCTCTATACGTTCGGCGACCGCGGGCGGCACGCGGAGCCAGGTGACGTCGGCCCCCACATGGTGTCGATCGGCTATCTGGCGCTCACGCAAGTGCGCCCCACGCAAGAGCTGCAACACGGTGCTTGGCGCAGCTGGTATCACTATTTCCCATGGGAAGACTGGCGCAAAGGCCGACCCGCCATCCTTGAGAGCACCATCGAGCCGCGGCTGCGCGAATGGGCGGCAAGGCCCTCCGAGCGCCAGACGCCGATGCGGCCCGTGAGCCGGCGCGAGCGCGTGCGCATCTGCTTCGGCTTCGACGGCGCAGCGTGGGACGAGGAGAAGGTGCTCGACCGCTACGAGCTGCTCTACGAGGCGGGCCTCGTCGACGAGGCGGCCCGCGACGGACGCGAGGCAGCGCGCAGCTGGAGCGAGCGGCCCCGGCTCGGCGCGCCGATGCTCTTCGACCACCGGCGTATCCTCGCCACCGCCATCGGGCGCGTGCGCGCAAAGATCAAATACCGGCCGGTCATCTTTGAGTTGATGCCGGAGGAGTTCACGCTGTTCGAGCTGCAGAAGACGGTCGAGGCGATCTTAGGCCCGCACCTGCACAAGCAGAACTTCCGCAGGCTGGTGGAAGGCGCAGGCCTCGTGGAGCCGACCGGCGAGGTCAAGATGCGAACGGGGGGACGCCCCGCCAAGCTCTATCGTTTCCGGCGCGAGGTTTTGCTCGAGCGGCCGGCGGCCGGCGTGCGCGTCAAGCCCGGCAAGGGCTGAGCCTGCAACAGCGCGCAAGCCTTTGCGAACCTTCCCGTCACTTGCGAGTTATTCCGCGCTAGCCACCGGAAACCAGATGCCGTATCGTAGCGGGGACCTTGGAATGCTCAGTTTGAGTATTATATAGACGGTAACCGGCTCTGGCCGGCTCTTTTGATGGACTAGAAATGCTCATATTGAGCATTGGTCCGCCGCAAGGAGCAAGCGATGGAGAACCTTGGAACCCGTGCCCCGGAGGTCCGCCGCCAGAAGCAGGCATCTGGCGCGTCGGTGGCCGTCCCGCCCCTGCCGGAGTTCACGCCCGAGCTCGCAGCCGAGATGGCGCCGCTCTATGCCTGCGTGAAACACGTCGTCACGCCGATGGAGTGGCCGCACTACGCGCCGCTGATCAAGGCGATCAACGACCTGAAGAAGGCGCGCAACGCCGTCATCCTCGCGCACAACTACATGACGCCGGAGATCTTCCACTGCGTGGGCGACTTCCGCGGCGACAGCCTGCAGCTGTCAAAGGAGGCGGCACGCACAAAGGCCGACGTCATCGTACAGGCCGGCGTGCACTTCATGGCCGAGACCTCCAAGCTGTTGAACCCGGACAAGACGGTGCTGATCCCGGACCTGGAGGCCGGCTGCTCGCTCGCCGCCTCGATCACCGCCGACGACGTGCGCATGCTGCGCGAGGTCTACCCCGGCGTGCCGATCGTCACCTACGTCAACACGTCGGCCGCGGTCAAAGCCGAGTGCGATATCTGCTGCACCTCCTCGAACGCGGTCAAGGTGGTGGAGAGCCTGGGCGCGCCGCGCGTGCTGCTCATCCCCGACGAGTACCTGGCCAAGTACGTGCAAACCAAGACCAACGTCGAGATCATCGCCTGGAAGGGCCATTGCGAGGTGCATGAGCGCTTCACGGCCGAGGAGATCGCCGAGATCCGCGCGTCCGATCCCGGCACCAAGATCATCGCGCACCCGGAGTGCCCGCCCGACGTGCTGGATGTGGCCGATTTCACCGGCTCGACCTCTGCCATGATCAACTGGGTAAAGACCAACCGCCCGCGCAAGGTGGCGCTGATCACCGAATGCTCCATGGCGTCGAACGTCGCCGTCGAAACGCCGGACGTGGAGTTCATCCGGCCGTGCAACCTGTGCCCGCACATGAAGCGCATCAGCCTGGAGAACATCTATGAGGCCCTGCGCGACATGCGCTACGAGGTCACCATCGACGCAAGCGTCGCCAAGAAGGCGCGGCGCGCGGTGGAGCGCATGATCAACCTGACGAACTGAGTCCGGCCGATGGCCGCGGCCAGCGCAGCGCGCCCTGAGTGATTGCAGCCATGGCTTCCAACGTCGCACCCCCGCGACCCCAGAGGTTTCAGCCCGCCCGCGAGGACAAGCTCGGCGCGAAGGGCGACGTGGTGATCGTCGGCGCAGGGCTCGCAGGGCTGTTCACCGCGCTCAAGCTCGCACCCATGCACGTGACCGTGCTGGCCGCCGCCCCGCTGGGCCAAGGCGCCTCCAGCGGATGGGCACAGGCCGGCATTGCGGCTGCTGTCGGCCCCGATGACAGTCCCGAGCTGCACGCCGCCGACACGATCGCTGCCGGAGCCGGCATCGTCGACGAGAGCGTTGCGCGCTTCGTAACCCGCGAAGGGCCTGACCGCATCGCTGATCTCCTGGCCTACGGTGTCCCCTTCGAGCGCGATGCCCAGGGCCATTTTTTGCTCAACAGGGAGGCCGCACACTCGCGACGGCGCGTCGTGCAAGTTTCCGGCGACCGGACCGGCGCGGCGATCATGCAGACGCTCATTGCGCGCGTACGCGCCACGCCATCCATCCGTGTGCTCGAAGGCTACGAGGCAGACGACCTCATCATGGCCAAAGGACGCGTTGAGGGTGTGCGGCTCGTCCGCCCCGCCGCTTTCGGCAACGGCGCTTACGAGTTCTTCCCCGCCTGCGCGGTGGTGCTGGCAACCGGCGGCATCGGCGGGCTCTTTGCGCTGACGACCAATCCCACCTACGCCCGCGGCGAGGCGATCGCCATGGCGGCGCGGGCGGGCGCCGTGATCGGCGACGCGGAGTTCGTGCAGTTCCATCCCACGGCGATCGACGTGGGCGCCGATCCCGCCCCGCTCGCGACCGAGGCTCTGCGCGGCGAGGGTGCCGTTCTCGTCAACGGCCAAGGCGAGCGCTTCATGCTGCGCATCGATCCCAGGGGCGAGCTCAGCCCGCGCGACATCGTTGCGCGCGGCGTGTTTGCCGAGGTCGCCGCCGGGCGCGGGGCTTTCCTCGATTGCCGCGCGGCCATCGGGGCGCGCTTCGCCGAGGCCTTTCCCACGGTCCATGCGCACTGCCGCAACGCCGGGATAGATCCCGCAACCGAGCTCATTCCCGTGGCGCCCGCCGCGCACTACCACATGGGCGGCATCGCTACGGATGCGTTCGCGCGCACGAGCGTACCGGGCCTGTGGGCCATCGGCGAGGTGGCCTCGACGGGTTTGCATGGCGCCAATCGTCTCGCGTCCAATTCGCTGCTCGAAGCGGTCGTGTTCGCCGCCCGCGCGGCTCAACATATTCGCGGCCTCGATCGCGACGCCCGCCGCGCGCCGAAGGTGAACTTGAAACGCATCGCGACAGCACAGCGGCCTGGCGGCTGCGACCGCGCGCCCTCCGTCGCACGGCTGCGGCGCACCATGAGCGAGCACGTCGGCGTCGAGCGCGGGCGCGCAGACCTGTTGCACGCAATCGGCGTGTTGCAGGAAATCGAGCACGATGCCCGCAGCGACCGCGTGCTCGCCAACATGGCGCTCGCCGCCCGCTTCGTTGCCGGCAGCGCGCTCCTGCGCGAGGAGAGCCGCGGCGCCCACGCGCGCAGCGACTTTCCGGCGTTGGATCCCGCGCTTGCAATGCGCAGCTTCCTCACGCTCGCGCAGCTCGACGCGCTCGGCGCGCCCCCGCTGGCCAACGTGCAAGAGGCCGCCTGCCGATGAGCGCCCCCGCGTCCGATCTGCGCCTTCCTCAACCGCTCGTTGATGAGGTCGTCGCCAATGCGCTCGCCGAGGACTTGGGGCTCGCCGGCGACATCACGACGGACGCCACGGTGCCCGCGGATGCGCGCGCGTCCGCCACCATTGCTGCGCGCCAGCCCGGTGTCGTCGCCGGCCTGCAGCTCGTCGCGACGGCATTCGAGATGCTCGACCCCGACGTTCAGATCGACGTGCGCATCGGCGATGGCGGCCGCGTCGGCGAGGGGGCGGTGATCGCCACATTCTCCGGCAACGCGCGCGCGCTGCTGACGGCGGAGCGCGTCGCCATGAACTTCCTCGGCCACTTGAGCGGCATCGCGAGCCTGACGCACCGTTACGTCGAAAAGGTCGCCGGCACGCGGGCGCGCATCATCGACACGCGCAAGACGACGCCCGGCCTCAGGGCCGTGGAGAAGATGGCGGTGCGCGCCGGCGGCGGGACCAACCATCGCTTCGGCCTGTTTGACGCCGTTCTCATCAAGGACAATCACATCGTCGCGGCCGGCGGCATTGCCGCGGCCATGCAGCGCGCCCGGGCGGCAGCCGGACACATGGTCAAGATCGAGATCGAGGTGGCGACCCTGCAAGAGCTCGAAGCGGCGCTTGCGCATGCGCCCGACGCCGTGCTGCTCGACAACATGAGCGTGGACACGCTCAAGGAGGCCGTCGCCAAGGTGGCGGGCCGGGCACTCACCGAGGCCTCCGGTGGGGTCAATCTCGAGACGGTTCGCGCCATCGCCGAGACAAATGTCGATCTGATCTCCGTCGGGGCGCTGACGCATTCAGCACCCACTTTCGATGTCGGGCTCGACTTCGAGACGGGCGCCCCGGTTAAGCCTGCCGCCCGCGACGCTTGATTTTGCCACAGTTGCTGCGCATTGGATTTGCCTGGGATGCCGCGTCCGGCCCACTGTAGGCTGGCGGCCATGCCGAAATGCGGCCCCTTTGCACAGGGACACGATTCATGGATCTCGTACGCGGCATCGTCATCTGGGGCCTCGCCGCCCTCGCCGCGGCGGTGCTCGGCGGCCTGCTCGCCGGCGTCAAGAACCGCGACTACTCGTTCTGGATCGCCTGGTGCTTCGTGCTGCCGCCGTTGGTCATCGTGCTGCTCATGCTGCCGCGCTACCAGGGCCCGCGTCCGCGCCAGCCCACCCTCGACGAGCAGGACCGGCACAGCGGGTGGTAGGATGCCGCTTGAAGCGGACCCGTCCGAGCCAGCAGCGTGTTTCAGCTGTCAGTCGATGATGTCGCTACTGCCGCCCTCCCGGCGAATAGCCGCCTGAGCCGCCGCAAGGCGGGCGATCGGCACCCGGAAAGGTGAGCACGAGACGTAGTCGAGGCCGGCCTCGTCGAAGAACGCAACCGACCGCGCGTCGCCGCCGTGCTCCCCGCAGATGCCGATCTTGAGACCGGGCTTGGCGTCGCGGCCGCGCGCCACGCCGAGGCGCACCAGCTCGCCGACGCCCTCGACATCGATCGAGACAAACGGATCCACCTTGAAGATCTTACTCTCCGCGTAGCTCTCGAAGATGGGCGCGGCATCGTCGCGGCTGAGGCCCAGCGCCGTCTGCGTAAGGTCGTTGGTGCCGAACGAGAAGAAGTCGGCGCCCTCCTTCCCTTCCGCAATCTCGCCGGCCCGCAACACGGCGCGCGGCAGCTCGATCATCACGCCGAGCGTGTAGTCGAGCTTGGCGCCGGTCTCTTTCTCGACCGCCTTGGCCTCCTTGACGATCATTGCGCGCAAGAGATCGAACTCGCGGCGATAGGCGACGAGCGGAACCATGATCTCCAGCTTGACCGGTTCTTTCGATTTCTTGCCGGCGGCGACCGCCGCCTCGAAGACGGCGCGCGCCTGCATCTGCGTAATCTCGGGATAGCGCACTCCGAGCCGGCAGCCGCGAAAGCCGAGCATGGGATTGAACTCTGATAGCTCGCCGACGCGCGCCTTGAGCTTGTCGAGGGAGACACCGAGATCGGCGGCGATGCCTGCCATCTCGTGCTCGTCGTGGGGCAGGAACTCGTGCAGCGGCGGATCGAGAAGGCGGATGGTCACAGGCAGCCCCGCCATGACCTCGAACAGCTGCTCGAAGTCGTCGCGCTGCATGGGCAGGATTCTGTCGAGCGCTGCCCGGCGCCCGGCCTCGTCGTCGGCCAGGATCATCTTGCGCACGGCAACGATGCGCCCGGCCTCGAAGAACATGTGCTCGGTGCGGCAAAGCCCGATGCCCTCCGCGCCGAAGTCGCGGGCCTGTTTGGCATCGCGCAGCGTGTCGGCGTTGGCGCGCACGCGCAGGCGCCGCTGCTCGTCGGCCCAGCTCATGAGCGTCCCGAAAGCACCCGAAAGCACCGGCTCGCGCATCTTGGCGCGGCCGTCGAGGATCTGGCCCGTGCTGCCGTCGATGGTGATCACATCGCCCTTGCGGAATACGCGGGAACCGGCCTGCATCGTTCCCGCACGGGCGTCGATGCGCAGCGTGCCGGCACCCGAAACGCACGGGCGCCCCATTCCGCGCGCGACGACGGCCGCGTGACTGGTCATGCCCCCGCGCGCGGTCAGGATGCCGACTGCCGCGTGCATGCCGTGAATGTCCTCCGGGCTCGTCTCCAGACGAACCAGGATCACCTCACGGCCGCGCGCGCGCTCCGCCTCCGCCTCGTCCGCGGTGAACACGATCTCCCCGGCCGCCGCACCCGGAGAGGCGGGAAGACCCTTTGCAATCACGTCCTTTGCCGCATCCGGATCGAGCGTGGGATGCAGGAGCTGATCGAGCGCGCCGGGCTCCACACGCATCACGGCGGCGCGCTTGGAGATCACGCCCTCCTCGGCGAGGTCGACGGCGATGCGCAGGGCGGCTTCGGCGGTGCGCTTGCCCGAGCGCGTCTGCAGAACCCAAAGCTTGCCGTTCTCGATGGTGAACTCCACGTCCTGCATGTCGCGATAATGCGCCTCGAGGCGGCGGAACACATCCGTCAGCCTCGCATACAGATCCGGCATGAGCGTCTGCAGCGAGGCGGTCTCCTCGCCGGCTTCCACGCGGGCCCTCTCGGTAAGCGGCTGCGGCGTGCGGATGCCCGCCACCACGTCCTCGCCTTGCGCATTGACGAGAAACTCGCCGTAAATCTCCTTGGCGCCCGTCGAGGGATTGCGGGTGAAGGCGACACCCGTCGCGCTCGTCTCGCCCAGATTGCCGAACACCATGGCCTGTACGGTGACGGCCGTGCCCCAGTCGTCGGGAATGTCGTGCAGACGCCGATAGGTCTTGGCGCGCGCGTTCTGCCAGGAGCCGAACACCGCCGCGACCGCGCCGTAGAGCTGCTCGCCCGTATCCTGTGGAAACGGCTTGCCGAGCTCCTGCTCGATCGCGGCCTTGTACTCCTCGATGATCTCGGCCCAGTCGTCGGCGGAAAGCTCGGTGTCGCTGACAAAACCGTTGAGGTTCTTGAAGTTCTCCAGCAGGTCCTCGAACACGCCGTGGTCGACGCCCAAGACGACGTCGGCGTACATCTGGATGAAGCGGCGGTAGCTGTCGTAGGCGAAGCGGCGGTCGCCGGAGCGCTTCACCATCCCCTCCACCGTCTCGTCGTTGAGGCCGAGGTTCAGGATGGTGTCCATCATGCCGGGCATGGAGGCGCGCGCGCCTGAGCGCACGGAGACGAGCAGCGGCTTTGCAACGTCGCCGAACGTGGCGCCAACCTCATCGCCGATGAGTTGCAGCGCCTTTTCCAGTTGCGGCTTCAGACTGTCCGGCAGCTTGCGCCCGCTCGCATAGTAGGCATCGCAGACCTCGGTGGTGATGGTGAAGCCCGGCGGTACGGGGAGACCGAGGCTCGCCATCTCCGCCAGATTGGCGCCCTTGCCGCCGAGCAGCTCCGTCATGCTCGCGCGACCGTCGACATAGCCCGACGCAAAGGCATAGACCCACTTCGGCTGCGCAGACCGCTCAGTCATTCTGTTGCTCCGCCCGGCAACGACGCTCGTGCCGCCATACCTTGCCATATCAGTCCGTTTGCTCGCTCGATAGCTCGGCCTTGTGGTAACTGATCCTCACTCACGCATACCGCGCTTCGACGCCTTTGACGGCTGCGGCTGCATCCCGCACTGTTGCGCGCGGATAGGGTCCGGAGGCAAAAGTCTATGAGCGAACCCCTGAATCAAGTGCTGACGAAGCTCGATGCATCGGGCGATGCCGCGCTCGGCCGGCTTTTCGAGCTGTTGCGCATCGAAAGCGTCTCCACCGACCCCGCCTACAAGGCCAACTGCCAGTCGGCTGCCGAATGGTGCGCGAACCAGTTGCGCGACATCGGGTTTGATGCACGCGTCGTCCCCACGACCGGCCATCCCATGGTTGTCGCCCACGACCGGCCCGAAGTCCCGCAAGGCACGCCGCACGTGCTGTTCTACGGGCATTACGACGTGCAGCCGGCCGATCCGATCGACTTGTGGACGTCCGCCCCCTTCGACCCGCACATCTCGGATGATCCCGTCAACGGCCAGGTGATCGTGGCGCGCGGCGCGGAGGACAACAAGGGTCAGCTCATGACCTTCTTCGAGGCCGCGCGCGCCTGGAAGGCAGTGGCGGGCGAATTGCCGCTCGCGGTGTCGGTGATGCTGGAAGGCGAGGAGGAGTGCGGCTCTCCGTCGCTGCCCGCCTTTCTTGCCGAGCACGGCAGGGAGCTTGCCGCCGATTTGGTGCTCGTGTGCGACACGGGCCAGTGGGACAAGGATACGCCGGCCATCACCACCATGCTGCGCGGTCTCGCGTCCATCGAGGTGACGATCAACGGGCCTTCGCGCGATTTGCATTCAGGCCTCTACGGCGGTCCTGCCATGAACCCGATCCGCGCACTCACCCACGTGCTGGCGGCGATGCACGACGAGACGGGACGCGTGGCGATACCGGGCTTCTACGACGGGGTGAAGCCGCCGACGCCGGAGCAGGTCGCGCAATGGCGCTCACTCGGCTTTCGCTCCGAGCAGTTCCTCGCCGGCGTCGGGCTCAAACAGCCGGCCGGCGAATCCGGCTGCTCGGTGCTCGAGCAGCTCTGGTCGCGCCCCACGCTCGAGTTCAACGGCATCACCGGCGGCTATCAGGGTGTGGGCACCAAGACCGTGATCCCGGCGAAGGCCTCCGCCAAGATCACCTGCCGTCTGGTCGCCGGCCAGGACCCCGAAACCGTCATCGGTCATATCCAGGCGTTCGTGCGCGCGCATCTGCCGCCGGACTGCACGGTTGCGTTCTGCGGCAAGCAGGGCGGCACGGCCATCTCGTTTGCCACCTCGACACCGGCCATGCAGGCCGCGGCCGCAGCGCTCGCAGAGGAGTGGGGGCATCCGACGGTGATGATGGGCTGCGGCGCCTCGATCCCCATCGTGACCTCGTTCAAGGACGTCTTGGGATTGGACAGCCTGCTGGTCGGGTTCGGGCTCGAGGACGACCGCATTCACAGTCCCAACGAGAAGTATAATCTTTCGAGCTTCAAGAAGGGCGCCCGCAGCTGGGCACGCATTCTGCAGAAGCTGGCGCAAACGGGCTGAGGGATCGAAAGCATGCTCATTCGTGTGGTCGCGGGGCTGATGGGGCTGGCCATCCTTTCCTGCCTTCCCGCACACGCCCAGCGCCGGGAGTGGCCGACCGAGCACTACGCCGCCAAGCCCAAGCAGCACGTCCCCGGCGAGTTCGACTACTATGCGCTCGTCCTGTCTTGGAGCCCGACCCACTGCGCCACCGCCGAGCGCGGCCGCGACGATGCGCAGTGCGCACGCGACGACGGGCTGCGCTACGGGTTCGTGCTGCATGGGCTGTGGCCGCAATACGAGAAGGGCTACCCCGAGCGCTGCCGCACGCGCTGGCGCCCCTTCGTGCCCGAGGAGGTCATCACCAGCGTGCGCGAGGTGATGCCGAGCCGCGGGCTCATCATTCACGAGTACCGCACGCACGGCACCTGCTCGGGGCTTAGGCCCGCGTTCTATTTCGGGCTGGCCCGGCGCCTTTATGACAAAATTCGCATCCCCGAGCGCTATCAAAACCCACTCGAGGTGCAGCTCGTCTCGCCGCAGGAGCTCACCAACGAGCTCTTGCGGGCAAACCCCGGTCTGGCGCCCGATATGGTCGTCATCACGTGCGGCGGTCCGGGCAATCGTCTACGCGAGGTGCGCATCTGCATGACCAAGGAGGGGCGGCCGCGGCGGTGCGGCGCCGACGAGCGCCAGCGCGCCGCATGCCGTGCAGGTCGGATGTACGTGCCGCCCGTTCGATCGAAGCGCAAATTATTCGGAGGAAGAAGCTGGCAGCCGCCCAAGAACGAGCGCCCGCTGCCGATGCCCCGCATCATCGAAAGCCCCAACTAGCCGCAGCGTCTCGTTGCGCCTGCAATGCCAAGGGTTGTGGATATCGGCGAATTGCGCCGTGCCTGCCCAACTGGTGCCTTGCCCCCAAAGCAGCCGGTTTTCAAACTTAGCTTGTGATTCGAGCCGAGACATCGGGGGGCCGGCGAGATGCGAGCAGCAAGGATTGTCCGTGAGAAGGCGGACGCTTTGCAGGGGGTCGTACCTTCTGCTGATACTGCCTTGGCAACCCAAACAACTGCGCCCAAACCTCGCCGGGGCATGCGTTCGGCCATCGTCTGGGGCGGCGTGGGCTTCCTCGCCGGCGCAGCGTTCTGGCACGCCGTCGGCTTCTGGGCTTTCGTTTCCAATGTCGTGCTCAACGGTGCTGCCGGCACCTACGGCGAAGGGGTGCGCGCGCAGGCGCCTGCCGCGCTGGTGGCGCAGAGCTCCGATATGCGCCTGCCGACGGTCTATCTCATTGATCCGGCCAACTGCACCGCGCTGGCGCTCGACAGGCCGAGCAACCGCACCGAGCAGACCCCATGTCCCGACGGCGGCCTGGCGCTGCGGCTCGAACCGGGCAGCGAGCGCGAGGATCTGGCCGTGCTGACGGCCGCCCAGACACTGCAGTCGGTCGGCTTTCGCGCGGATTGACCGTCACCGGCCGCAGCCGCACGCTCCGCTCAGGCGATCTTGCGCACCCGCTCCGACCGCCACGTCGCCGGCGCAATGGCAATGTAGCCGCTTCCTTCTTGCGCAGTCGGCAATGCGTGCAGCGTCGTCGGATCGAGACTCCAGCGGTGTGCCAGCCGCATGACATGGTCCTCGGTCGGATACAGAATGATCTCGCCGCCGGCATCGCCCTTGCGCCCGCGCACGCCGCGCAGCTCGAACAGCTTTAGGCCGAGCCCGCGCTCCTCCTTGCTCGTGCGGCCCTTGTTCCACACGATGCCCTCGTCCGTCACGGCGAAGGCGCGCACGAGTCTGCCGTCGCGCACGCGCGCCCAGGCATAGAAATCGATGGGCGGAAAGCTGAAGAAGTACTGCACCTCGCTGAAGCGGCCGCCGAGGTCCACGAGCATGGGCGTGCATTTGTCGATGAAGCCGCGTCCCACCGGATGGGGCAGCGGCAGACCCACGACGAATGTCCATCCACGGATCGAGGGTGTCACAAACACGTGCGTGGCCCCGAGCCGATCCTCGTAGACGGCGCCGATACCCGAGTTCCAGTTGCACGGTGCAGGCTCGATGAGGCGAAGCGCCTCGACCACCGCCTCGGCATCGCGGCTGCGGACGGCAAGCCACGCCATGGAGCAGCCGAACGAGCATGGGCGATCGGGCGCCGTCCCCAACACGACCTGCTCACCAACCGATTGCCGCGCGAGCCAGAAGGCCGCCGCAACGGTAAGAGCGATCATTCCGGCAATGAGGAAGACCACGGGCGTGCCTGTCCTGGGGAAGGTTCGCGCTTATTGTGCGGTTTCACGGCTGCCCGGCAAGGGACCGCGGGCCGGAGCCTGGGGAAAACGGCACATCGCTGTTGCCGCGTTGCGGGCGCGCACGCTACGCTTTCTGTCTCGCGAATTCTTTCTCGTGAAACGGAATGAGGCCAGCTCGCGTCACCGTCGGCAGCGGGGTAGCCCGTCGGACGCCGCAAAGCTGGCCTCTGGCCTCGCGGAGCACGCCATTTGAGGGCATCTGACGCGCTCTGCGCCTTGGCCGCCCAGTGTTGCCGCTGCGGAAAGGAAAGCGGGGTCGCTGAGCGGCCAATGCTCAATCTCCGCATGCGTAGCGATAGCCAAGGTGTATGACACGCCTATGTCGGGCTGCAAGGAACCGCGCGCCGGCTCACGCACCGCTCGCTGCAGCTTCCCGATCGAATTTCAAGTGGCCGTCCTCGGCCGCAACCCACGGCAGCGGCCATGCCAGACGGCGCCGCTTGCTAGGGCAGTGCCACCTTCCCGGTGAACACGAAGCGCTCGTCGCACAAGTGTTTCGTGCCGCACAGCGGACCAGATGCGTCGCCGCCGATGTTGGTGTCCCAATAGCGGAAGTCGAACGAGATATTCTCGACGGCCAGGTTCAAGCCTGCGTTCCAGTAGTAGTACTCGTCGTCGGGATCGGCGAGATTGGCGTTGAGGGCGTAGCCCTTGGCGCTGTCGCCCTTCTGCCAGCCCACGACGCCGTTGAGCACGGGGAGGAATACCCAGACCTTGTGGAACTCAAAGGCGGCGACGCTCTCGATCGTCCACACGTTGCCGATCGAGCCGAAATAGTCGGGTGAGAAGTAGACGATGGCGCCCGTCGTCAGCTTGGGGTGCAGGGGCGACCAGCTGTAGCCTCCCTTGAACTCCACGTAGTTCAGCTCGCCGAGCTGATCGTCGGCGCCGGGATAGGTGTAGTAGATCACGCCGAGGTCGAGATCCATCGGCCCGAAGGGCGAGTTCCAGGTGGGCTTGATCCCGCCGTACCAATCGATCTCCACCTGGGCATCTAACCCGACGCCGGCCGGCGGAGGTCCGCCGAAATCCAGGCCCGAGGCCCAACCGCCCGCATAGAAGATACCGTAGGTGACGTCGAAGCCGCCCTGGACGGTCGGATCGTTGTCGGTCTGCGAGATGCCGCGGAACACGTAGTCGGAGGTTCCCGCGATGTTGAACGAGTAGGTGAACGTGTGCGAATCGCTGGTTTGGGGGGACGGCGGCGAGCTGTAGTCGTCGACATCCTGGGCTGAGGCTGCACCAGCGAGCGCCATCAGCGCCGCGCCCGCGATTCCAGACAGCAACACGTGCTTAAACGCGTTCATTGAAACGATTCCCTCTTCGTTTCGGCAAGAACGCGCCAAACAGCCCAACAACCGCAGTTACGGCGGTTAGACAAATGAGCCCGAGATCGTGCTTCGGCACAAGCGGCAAGTGCTCTGCTGGCAGCCGTCGCCGTGCGCATGTGGCTGCCGCGCAACGCATCTGTTAACAAATGCCGTCACGGTGAAACGGCAACGCGAACGCAAATCGGGGCCGAAGATTCGGCCCCGATCGCGGTCCAGCTGAGTGGTGGGCCTAGGGGAGTGCAACTTTTGCGGTGAATACGAACCGGTCGTCGCAAAGGTGATTGATACACGTCAGTCCAATCGAGGTCGCGTTGTCGGCGTTGCTGCCCCAGTACCGGAAGTCGAACGTCAAAGCTTCGACCGCCACCGCCAGACCGGCGTTCCAGTACCAGTAGTTGCTGTAGCCGTTCGTGACCAAGTAGGCGCCGCTGTTTCCATCCTGGTAGCCTACGGCACCGGTGATGCTGGGCACGAAGAAGCCGACCTTGTGGAAGGTGTAGCCGCCATTGCCCTCGAAGGTCCAGGCGGTACCGGTCTCGCCGAAATAATCGGGCGAGTAGTAAATGTTGAGGCCCAGCGCGAGGTCGTTGTGGATCGTGCCGCTGACGCCGCCCTTGATCTCCCAGTAGTTGAGCTGCGTCCCGGAAGGGGGGGCAAGTTGGGATGCACCAGGGTACGAATAGTAGATCGCACCGAAGTCGAACGTAACCGGCCCCCAGGTCGGACGGACGCCGCCGTACCAGTCTATCTCCACCTCGGCATCGTTGCCGTAGATGTCGAAATCGAGTCCGGAGGCCCACCCGCCCGCGTAGAAGATGCCGTAGCCGAGGTCGATCCCGCCCTGGACGGTCGGGTCATTGTCGGTCTGGGAGATGCCGCGGAAAACGTAGTCCGAGGTTCCGGCGATGTTGAAGGAGTAGGTGAACTTCCGCCCTTCTGCCGCGGGTGGCGGAGGAGGCGCGCCGTATTCCTCGTATCCGTCGGCAACGGCCGCGCCCGAGATGGCGATGAGCGCGAGACTTGCCGCGCCGCACACGGCAGCAAGCTTTCGAGAGTCGGTCATTTAAGTGAAATCCCTCTGTCCGAGAGGGCAAGAACGCGCCCAACCGCCTAAACCCCATCCATGGTGCGCGTTGACGAGAATCCACGGTGTAAGGTCGAACACGCCTGAGGAGTCGGGTGTTCACAAGCTCTAACCGACCGTGGACCTGAGATTACGCATCGGACCGTGGCACAGGGGCCACTTTCCTTTGAATGACAAAGGCTTGCGTGCTCACAAATTAGGCAAGTTGGCGGAAATCAGGGCCATCCAATCGGCTCCGACGATCATCGGATTGTGCAGTGCGGTCGCTTAAGGGAGGGCCATCGTCGCGCTGAACACGAATCGCTCGTCGCACAACGCTGTTGTGGCCCCGCACAACGAGCCACCCGGATCGAGGTCCGTATCCCAGTAGCGGAAGTCGAAGGAGAGATTCTCGACCCCCAGCGTCAGACCAGCGTTCCAGTAGTAATACTCGTCCTCGCCACCGACGTTGTAGCCATCCGAGGTCTCGCCGGTCTGCCAACCCAGCAAACCACTGATCGTCGGATCGAAGACCCAAAACTTGGGCAGGGTGTAACTGGCGACGCTCTCCGTCGTCCAAACCTCG
>Ga0307426_1000217_pt1 | contig 38232 bp, 30 predicted proteins | sample SalMarWE160340MG_FD_202165 | JGI IMG/M metagenome (GOLD analysis project Ga0307426, IMG submission 202165) | Salt marsh sediment microbial communities from the Plum Island Ecosystem LTER, Massachusetts, United States - WE1603-40 | ecosystem: Environmental > Aquatic > Marine > Intertidal zone >... | reverse complement strand
AAACGGTATGGGGATCATGCGGCGGATCTTGAAATGGCCAATGTCATTGTGGACCAAGATGTAATCGGTAAGAGCGCTGCTGAGGGCCACGAGAATCGGCCTCAAATCCTGAAGTGACGCGGGGGCAGGCTCTGCATCCATCGGGCGGACAAGGCCATCCAAGCCAACAGCAATGCGCTTTCCGGCAAAACGCGGGTCTTGGCTGGCGCGTAACAACTTAAGCATATCCTCCCGTACCTGCCATTCGGGCGAGCCAGGATCAGTATCTTCCGCCCCTTCGAGCACTGAAATGCGAAAACGAGAGCCGTTTATTGCCTCGCGCACGGAATGGACTGGCAGTGGAACACCGAACATTTCCATCTGCCATTTGCGGATATGACCATCGAGCTTCTGGGGAAAGTTCTCGACGATGTGGTTCACGCCATAGGTCAGATTGCCGGGGTCGAGGCTTGCCGCATAGGTATATCCGTGTGGAACCTTCCTGCTCTTGCGCGGATGGTACAAAGACAAGTACAGCGTTTCTCGGACTTTGCCATCGAGCGAGAGAACTTCGTAAGCATCGACCGCGCCGGCTAGCCCCTCTTCAGCACGGACGCGATGGAACATGACCGGACATCCGCTATTCGTCCGCAGTTTCGAAAGATAGATGACTTGGCCGAGGGGCCCATTGGTGGGGATCGGGTTCGCTGGCGTTCGGCCGAACTCGCCGCGTGCATTTGGCAACTCATCACAATTGGGGCCGGCCGCGAGCCGGGAGCGATATGGTTCGGGAAGCGTATCGTTTTGCGCCTTGTCGCTGTCAAGGAGCCTGAAGAGCTTGTCAAATATGGCTTTGACTTCCGGCGGAAATGACGAAGAGTCTGATCGCGACATACTGACCTCCAAAATCAAGAGGGCGATCCGAGCCTGTATTCTATCAGCTGTGAGTGTTGCTGATCGCGCACAGCGCCTCCTTTTTTGGTCGGTGAGTCCGCCACTCCTCCCAACGGGTCGCGGCTCGGCTCCAAGCCAAGCGGCATTGGCGCCTTTGAAACGACAAAAAAAGGCCGCAGGGGACGGGTGCCCCGCGGCCTGCGGACGCAAGACCGTCCGTAAGAATTCTATTCGCCCTTTTTGCCGTCCATCACGGTGACCAGACTGGTGCCCTCCGAGGTGATCTCGTCGTCGCCCGCGGCCCTCCAAGAGATGCCCCACGGACCGGTCGCTCCGATAATCCGCAGATGTAATCATATAACATAGCGAGCGCGCCGCGGCAACGCCCGAAGGCCGTCTTGGGCGCGCAAATTGCTGCCGCCGTCGCTAAATTTGCCCGATGCCATCTCACGATTGCTTAGGGGGGCAACGACTAGGGTGACGATCGTCCCGCCGCCGCCGAGGGCATCATGGAGAGGGTCATCGCCGTCCTCTTGAGCAACCCCAGCGTCACGCTGCTCGTGCTCGGCTTCGTCGCCGCGGGGGTTGCCATGGCGCGCACGCCGCACGGCTTTAAGCTGGCCAACGCCGCCGAGTATCTCCTCGCCTACTTCGTGCTGTTCTCGATCGGCATCAGCTACCTCTACAACTTCGTGCTGCACGCCTTCTTCGGTGAGATGGTCGCCCGCTTCATCGGCTGGGCGGACAGTCCGTTCCAGCTCGAGGTGGCGTTCGCCAGCCTCGGGTTCGCCGCCGTCGGCTTCTATGCATTCAAGAACACGCTGGCCGTGCGCTTCGCGGCGATCCTCGGGCCATCGGTTTTTCTGTGGGGCGCTGCCGCCGGACACATCAACCAGATGATCACGGCTCACAATTTCGCGCCCGGCAATGCGGGCACGGTCTTCTACATGGACATCGCGCTACCCGTAATCGGCTTCGGCTTGCTGTGGCTTAAGTGGATTTCGAGCCGGGAGCCTGCGCGCCATGCCATGGTTGGGCGCGAGATTCGCAGCTAACCTGGCGCGCGCAAAGAACGGAGAGCAAGGCGATGACGTTTCTCAAGTGGGTACTGGTCATTCTCGGCGTTCTGTTTCTCATCGTGCTCGCCGTCCTCATCGGCGGCTACTACTGGGCCAGCACCGTGGAGAGCGTGAAGCTGACGTCGGCCGATCTGCAGGTGGGCGGCGCCTACCCGCCCGAGGAGCGCCAGGCGCTGATTGAAGCTTGCCGCAAGAGCACGAAAAAGCCGGCCGCCGACAAGAACGCGTGCGCGTGCATCGCCGACAAGGTCGGCACCGACCTGTCGCGCTTCGAGCGCCTGACGCTTCTGGCGGGGTTCGAAGGCAGCCCGACGCAGATGGTCGCCCTGACCAAGGGGCTGATCGACAGCGGCATCCCCCAGGACGAGGTCGACGCCATGGAGGCCGGCTCGAATGCGCGCATGAGCAACGTGATGAAGGCCTGCGGCCTGGAGAACAAATGAACGCAGCTGCGAGCGGCCCGGCAAAAACCGTCAAGACCACCTGCTGCGTCGTCGGTGGCGGCCCCGCCGGCATGATGCTGGGGTTCCTCCTGGCGCGCGCCGGCGTCGACGTCGCGGTGCTGGAGAAGCACGCAGATTTCCTGCGCGATTTCCGCGGCGACACCATCCATCCCTCGACGCTTTGCATGATGGAGGAGCTCGGCCTGCTTGATGAGCTGCTGGAGCTCCCCAACAACCCCGTGCGCAAGCTCGACGTGGAGATCGGCGACGAAACCGTCACCATTGCAAACTTCTCCTTCCTGCCGCCCGAGCGCGCCTTCATCGCCATGATGCCGCAATGGCACTTCCTCAACTTTCTCGCCGAGCAGGGGCGGCGCTACCCCAGCTTTCATCTGCATATGCAGGCCAACGTCACCGATCTGGTCGAGCGCGACGGGCGCGTTGCGGGCGTCACGGCCGAGACGCCCGACGGGCCGCTCCAGGTCGACGCCGATTTGGTCGTCGGCTGCGACGGGCGCCACTCGACGACGCGCGAGCGCGCCGGCTTCGAGGTCGAGGACATCGGCGCACCGATCGACGTGCTGTGGATGCGCGTCTCGCGCCGGCCCGACGAGCCCGGCACCGGCGGGCGTCTGCAGGCCGGCAGCTTCCTGGTGATGCTCGACCGCGGCGACTATTGGCAGCTCGCCTACGTGATCCCCAAGGGCGGCGCCGACCGCGTGCGCGCGCAAGGGCTGCCGGCCTTCCGCAAGCTGATCGCCGAGGGGGCGCCCTTCCTGGCGCCGCGCGTCGACGAGATCAAATCGTGGGATGACGTGAAGCTGTTGACGGTCGCCATCGACCGGCTGCGCAAGTGGCACGAGCCGGGGCTGCTTTGCATCGGCGATGCCGCGCACGCCATGTCGCCCATCGGCGGCGTCGGCATCAACCTTGCGGTCCAGGACGCGGTGGCGACGGCGAACCTGCTGTGGAAGCCCTTGAAGGAGGGCACCGTCACCGAGGCCGACCTGGCCCGCATTCAAAAGCGCCGCGAGTTCCCCATGCGGGTGATCCAGCGCTTGCAGGTGCTGGCGCAGAACAACGTGGTGAAGCCGGTGCTCCAGAGCACCGCGCCGCTCACCCCGCCATGGGCGCTGCGCATCGTCAACGGCTGTCCGTGGCTGCAGCAGTTTCCCGCTCGCCTGATCGGCGTCGGCGTGCGTCCCGAGCACGTGCATTCGCCCGCCGCTTCGGCGAGCGCCAAGGAGTCTCGCGCAAGCACGATTGCCGCCCGCTGAGCCGCTTGGCCGGGGTCGTTCCGTTGGGCCCGAGCCCCCGAATCACCTACGAGTCGCTTTTACGCGCGGGTGCTCGATTGAACCCCGCCGGGGGGGCGCGCGATGAGTACGCCAGGCCGTGGTCGCACGGCAGCTTCGCTACTTTTTTCTGCGGCGCTGATTGCAAGCTCCGGTGGCCGGGCGAGCGCCGACGACGCAGCCTTCGATTGGACGGGCCCATATGTCGGCGCGCATATGGGCGGCGCCATCGATTACAGCGATTTCTCCAATCCCTACGGTCCCAGCCTATTCGGCGACGAGGTGCGCAGCCCGGGGCCCTTCGCGGGCGCTCAATTGGGCTGGAACTATCAGTCGGGGCAAGCCGTCGTGGGCCTGCAGGCCGACGCGAGCTGGGCCAACCTGCAGGGCACGTTCACCTGTCTTCAGCCGGCGCTCAACGTGCCAAACCTGTTTGCGGAATTTTTGGGCGGCGCCTTCGGCGCGACGTGCCAGGCGGACGCCGACTGGTTTGGGACCGTGACCGGCCGGGCGGGCCTGGCGGTGGGGCCGCAGGGGCGCATCCTGCTCTACGGCAAAGGCGGTCTGGCGTGGGTCCACACCAACATCGACATGGCACTCAACAACGCGCAATCGGGGTTCTTCGGTCCCGACAATGCCAGGAGCCAATCAAGCTTCACGCAATTAGGCTGGACGCTCGGCGGCGGCGTTGAATACGCCTTGGGCGGCCGCTGGTCACTGGGGCTCGAGTACGACTACCTCCATTTCGGCAAACACAATGTCCCGACGCCGCAATCGGGGCCGTTCGCCAATGCGGGCTTTTTAGGCATCTTTGGTGCGACAGCGCCAGACGGGACGCCGGCCAGCGTGAGCCAAGATATCCACGCCGTCAAACTGGCGGTCAACTACCAGCTCTGGGACAAGGGATCGCTGTCCGACAGCCCTGTCGACCCGTTCACGAATGGCGTGGTGCCAGCGCGCACGCCCGGGTTCGGATCCGAGGTCGGGGGCCGTTACGTTTACGCGTGGACGCGCTTCCAGCAGGATCTTGGAAACAAGCCGCTGGTCCTACCGATCAACAACTCCAGGCTGACCTGGGACAACCTGGGAACCAATGGCGGGGAGCTCTTCGCGCGCATCGATACGCCCGAGAACGTCATGGTGAAGGGATTCGTCGGGCTGGGTCAGGGCGACCAGGGGCATATCTACGATGAAGATTGGGGACTGCTGCAGGGAGACCCCGTCACGCATGTCTTCGCTTACCAGCTCACCCAGCACGCCACGACCACCAAGATCGACTATTTCACGCTGGACGTCGGCTACGACTGGCTGCGCGGGCCCGATTACAAAGTGGCGTCGTACGTCGGCTACAACTACTTCCATTACGCGATGAACGCCTTGGGCTGCACATTTTTGATGTTTTCGCCGCCGCAAGCCTGCGATCCCGCCGCCCCGCCGCGCCAGCTCACTCTTCAGGAGGAGGACACGTGGATATCCTGGCGGCTGGGCACCTCCGCCGAATTGATGCTGACGCCTCGGCTGAAACTGAGCGGCGACGTCGCCTATCTGCCCTACGTGCGCTACGCCGGGGTCGACAACCATCCATTGCGGACGACAGGGCCCAGCACCTATTCGCCGGCACGCGGGCACGGCACGGGCGTGCAGGTCGAGGGCCTGCTGTCTTATGACATAACCAGCCAACTCAGCGTCGGCGCGGGCGGCCGCTACTGGTCGATGTCGATACCGCACGGAACGTCGGATTTCTTCACCGCGGGCAATTTCGTTCCTCAGAGGTTTGCCGTCGAGCACACCGCGGTCTTCGTGCAGGGCTCATACAAGCTCGGCGGGGATTCGGACTAGCGCGTGATCGTCTTTGAGGGTCTCAGTCCTCGTGGGTCGTGAGGGCGATGAACTCCGGGTCTTCCTGCGCCTTGCGCTCGAAGCTGAGGAAGTCGTAGTAGCCGCACCTGCCGCCCCCGGGGAAGGACCGGCACACGGCAGGGCGCGCGGTGTAGACCGTGCAGCGGCGCTTGGTGGTATCGAAGAAGCGGCAAATGCGGCCGAAGATCAGGTCCTTTTTGCGCCGCATCGCGTATTTGCGCCCGTGCGCCTCTTTGGTGAACGCCTGCTTGGCAGCCGCAAACGACAGGCCGTGATGCTTGGCGAGGCGCTCCACGTCGCGCTTGTCGAGCGGGATAAGCGGGTAGGAGCAGCAATAGCCGGGGCATTTCTCGCACTTGTATTGCGGTGGGCTCACGCTCGGTTCTCTCCATGATTGTGGCTCGGCCGCCGCGATGGGGCCTTGGTCCAATGAAGGTGAACGTCGGCCCCTCTCATGCGATCATCCGGGGGACGAGGGCAAGGGGCGCGGGGCAGTTGGGCATAGGCATTGTCACACTTTCTCCGCTAAGGTCTGGCGCTATCAACGCAGCTTGACAGGGTGGGGGCGTACGGCATGGCGGAAATGGCTCGAGTTGCTCCGGAATCGGAGACGCCGGTCAACCCATACAGCTTGCTCGAGGCTGTCAACAGCTCGAGCGAAACCACGCACACGGGCTGGCTCATCTTCCTCGCCATCATGACCTATCTGGTGATCGCCGTCGCTGGGGTCTCGCACGAGGCGCTGCTGCTCGAGACGCCGACCGAGCTGCCGATCCTCCAGGTCAAGATACAGCTCAAGCAGTTCTTCCAGTTCGCGCCCGTCGTGCTCGTCCTGTTTCACTTGGGGATATTGGCACAGCTGGTGCTGCTGGCGCGCAAGACGCTCGAGTTCGATCACGCCATCCGCCTGCTGGAGACCAGCGACAAGCGCACGCACCCGCTGCGGCTGGAGCTGCACAACTTCTTCTTCGTGCAGGCGATCGCCGGGCCGCAGCGCTCGGTCGTCATGAGCGGGTTCCTGCATATCATGTCGTGGTTGACGATCGTGATCCTGCCCGTCGTGCTGCTTCTCTACATGCAGGTCTCGTTCCTGCCCTATCACGACGTGACCACCACCTGGATCAACCGCATCGCGCTCGTATTCGACATCGCCCTGCTGCTGCTGATCGGCGTGTTCCTGATGCGGCCCGAGACCTCGTTCTTTCACGCGTTCTGGCGCTCCACCGCGACCCATCCGTTTAGCTCGTTCGCAACCACGATCGTCCTGGCCCTCGTCGCCTATCTGTCGTTCTTCGCCGCCACCGTGCCAGGCGAGCGGCTCGACGTCTTGAGCCGCAGCATGCTGGACGGCGTGGTCGGCGAGGGCAAGGGTGAGATCCAGCACAGCGGCTTCGTGCTGCCGTTTCTCACGCAGCGCGCCGACGGCACGCTGTTCGGCCTGTTCCGCCGCAACCTCGTCGTTACCGATGCCGACCTGGACGAGGGCCGCAGACGCCGGGGAGGCGAGAAGACGCTCAACCTGCGCGGGCGCGATTTGCGCTTTGCCAAGCTCGATCGCAGCGACCTGCATGGCGCCGACCTCACGGGCGCCCTGCTCGACGGGGCAAGCCTCGTCGCCGCCAACCTGGAGTCGGCCTCGCTCGATTGCGCCGATCTGGACCAGCTTTTGCTGAGCAACGATCGGCTGGCGGCCAGTTGCCCCTCGGCGCGCGATGTCGACTTGTACCGGGCGCAGCTCAACAACGCGAGCATGGCGGGGATCGATTTGCGCGGCGCGCGGCTGGAGGAGGCGCAGCTCAACGGCGCCGATCTTGCCAACGCCGTCCTGGTCGGCGCGAGCTTCTCCAGCGCGCACCTGGACAAGGCCAACCTGACGGGCGGCGTGCAGGCGCAGGGTGCCAACTTCCTCAACGCCTCGTTGCAGGGCGCCGATCTCACGGGCGCGCAACTGCAGTTTGCCGATTTCTCCAGCGCAGCCATGCAGGGCGTGGTGCTCAACTTTGCGCATCTGCAGGGCACCGTCCTGCGCGACGCCGACCTGGAGGCCGCGACCCTGCAGCACGCCAGGGTGCAGGGCGCCGACATGAGCGGCATGAAGATGGCGGGCGCCGACCTGCGCGGGGTCTCGATCTGGATGACCCTGCCGCCGGAGTGGGACACGACCGGCATGGCCGATCTCTCCGATCTGGCGATCAGACCCCTGAATGCAACCGAGCAGGAGGCGCTCAAGGGGCTGGTCGTGCGGCTGCCCGACGAGGATGCGCGTGCGCGCTCGAGCGAGGCGGTGAGCGCGCTCATCGACGGAGGGCGCAACTGGAACGGAAGCTCCGAGCAGTTGCGCTGGCAGAGCTGGGCCGGCGCTTCGCCGCCGCCACCTGCCGCCAACTACAAGTACGACCTGACGAGCTTCCTGACCAAGTTGATGTGCTCCGCCCGGTGGAGCAACGGCGCCATCGCGACGGGGATCGCCCGCCGGGCCATGGCTCAGCAGTTCCGCGGCGATGTGGTCGCCGTCTACGACGGGCTGAGGAGCCAGTCGTGCCCGGCCGCCGCCCAGACGCCGCCCAAGGTGATGCGGGACCTGTCGTCGGTCGCCGAGTCGGCGCGCTTCCAGTAGCAGGGCCGCGGTTTTTCCTCGCGCCGGCGCAAGGGGCTTGCCATTGTCATGGCGCTGCCCTAATTATAGAACATAAGTGGAACATCGTCCGCTGGCGCAATCCGCGGGCGAAAGGCGTGGACAACCGGCTGCCGGCCCGGGCGTCGGAGCCCGAGCGGACTAGGCTTGAGGCTTCGATTCGAAGGGCCGCACCGGTCCCGCGGCACGAGAGCGGGACAGCAGGTCGGTGAGGATTTCGTGATGCGCCGCGCGCGTTTCGACCGCGCTGGCGACAGATTAGATTGAGGAGTGCAACGCATGGCAGGTTCCGTCAACAAGGTGATCCTGATCGGCAACCTCGGCAAGGATCCCGAGATCCGCCGCACCCAGGACGGCCGCCCCATCGCCAACCTGCGCATCGCCACCAGCGACACCTGGCGCGACAAGGCCACCGGCGAGCGGCGCGAGAAGACGGAGTGGCACTCCGTCGTGATCTTCAACGAGAACCTGTGCAAGATCGCCGAGCAGTACCTGAAGAAGGGCTCCAAGGTGTTCATCGAGGGCTCGCTGCAGACGCGCAAGTGGCAGGGCCAGGACGGCCAGGACCGCTACTCGACCGAGGTGGTGCTGCAGGGCTTCAACGGCAATCTGACCATGCTCGACGGACGCTCGGGCGGCAGTGCCGGTGCCGGCATGCACGACAACGGCCAGGCCGACTACGGCGGCGGCGACAACGGCCACGGCGGTGGCCGGGGCGGCGCGTCGAAGGGCGGCGCCATCGACAAGCAGCTCGACGACGAGATCCCGTTCTAACGAAGTACGCTCAGTCTAAACCTTAAAGACGTCGAAGTCGGTGTCTGCGACGGTGTTCGACCGGGGATCGTGGTAGGCCGCGTCCGGAAAGAAACCGTCGCAGCAATTGCATCGCCAAGCGCCTGGTTCTCGAGACTGCAATCGTATCCGTTTTTGATCGCGATCTTGGCAGGTTGGGCAGTAGGGGCCATCCTTCCTGCCGTCCCTGGTGGCCCAATAGTGGTAGCCATCAAAAGTCAATGCCGTCCGGGTCTCAAGCTCCTCTCGCAGTCGGTGATTCTCCTCGCGGAGCGCGCGGTTTTCCTCGCGTAGCGCATAGAGAGCATCTTGCAGCTCTTGAATTCGTCCCTGCGCCTCGAGTGTCGAGCCTTTCTTGATAAGGTCGACGATATCTTTGAAATTTGGCAGCGACCCATCGTAACAACTCCTTCGAATCACTTTCGGCAGATTCTACGATGAGTTTCGCTCTGTGAAGCCAGCCAGCACCGGCACCCACACAAGTTTCCACACCTGATTTTTGAGGTGTCGTGGATCCCGGCCTTCGCCGGGATGACGTTGAGATAGGGCGATCGTTGTCCACATCCACATCCGTCATCCCGCCGTAGGGCGGGACCCACGCAACTCGCCTCTTGCGCTCCGCTAGCGCTTCTCGCGCACCGCGTCAGCGGGACCCTCGGCGATTTCGCCCGTGGTGGGATCGAACAGATTGCGCCACTCCGGATTCATGCTCTCGATCAGCCGGACCTTCCAGGCGCGGTTCCATTCCTTCAGCCGCGTCTCGCGGCGTATGGCTTCGTCCATCGTTTCATAATGTTCGTAAAAGACGAGCCGCTTCACCCCGTAGCGTAGCGTGAAGCCCTCGATGAGCCCCTGATCATGCTGGGCCATGCGCCCTTCGAGATCGCTCGTCACCCCGATGTAGAGGATGCCGTTAGGCTTGCTTGCCAGAATGTAGACGCAGGGCGACTTCGTCATTCTTCAAATTTCTACACCCTCGTGCATGCGGCAAGTGCGATTGCTTGACGGTGTCGGTTATCGACGAGACGTCTGCATTGTGGAAGCTGGCGTGGGTCCCGCCCTACGGCGGGATGACGTTCCAATGGGGTACGCGTAGCACCCACTCTTATCCGTCATCCGCCGCTGGGCGATACGTCAGCTCTCTTACTTTTTGGCGGGTTTCTTGGCCTTGCCGCTGGGCTCCGGCGGCGCGGCGTCGACTGTCGCGCCTGGCGCGGCGGCAGCCGCCGTGGCGCCGGCCGTCTTGCTCGCCGCCTTCTTGCGCCGCGCGGGGCGCTTCGTCTTGGGCTCGGGGGTTGCCGCAGCGTTCGTGCTCTCGGCGCGGACGGCGGCGGCGTGCCCGGCGACAGACTGCGTCTCGATGAACAGGCGGCGCACTTGCGGGTACTTGGCCTTGATGGTGCGCTCCAGCTGCGAGATCACCGCCTCCACCTGCTCCGCCGGTATGCCGTCGATGGCGTCGACGCTCGCCGCCACCAGCACGTCGTCGGGGCCCAGGTGCATGGTGCGGAGCTCGTTGATGGCAAGCAGCGGACGACCGGGCCCAACCTCCTGATTGAAGATGGCCTTGATGCCGGCCAGCACTCGCGGATTGACCGCCTCGCCCACGATCAGCCCCTTGATCTCGATGCTCATGAAGGCGGCGACGGTGGCAAGCAGCAGCCCGATCAGGATCGAGGCGATGGCGTCGGCCTGCCCCCACCCGAGAAACTGCACGCAGACGAGGGCCAGAACCGCGATCAGAATTCCGGTGACGGCGGCCAGGTCCTCCAGCAAGACGGTGAACAGCGCCGCGTCCTTGGAGGCGCGCAGGGCCGCGAGCCAGCCGCGCGGCCCCCGGTGCGAGTCGAAGGCCACCATCGCCCTGTAGGCGGAGAAGCCTTCGAGCACCAGCGCGATGGCGAGCACCGTGTAGTTCACCCAGAAGTCGCTGATGGGGTGGGGGTCGCGCAGCTTCTCGATGCCTTCGTAGATCGACACGCCGGCACCCATGGAGAACAGCAGCACGGCGACGACGAAGCTCCAGAAGTAGATCTCCTTCGAGTAGCCGAACGGGTGACGGGCGTCCGCCGGCAGGCGTGCGCGGTTGAGCCCGTAAAGCAGCAGGGCCTGGTTGGAGGTGTCGACGAGGGAGTGGATCGCTTCCGACAGCATGGCCGAGGAGCGGGTCCAGGCGGCGGCGGCGAACTTGGCGAGCGCGATGACGAAGTTGGCCGCCAGCGCGATCAAAACAATGTTTCTCGAGCCACCCGAGGCCACGTTGCCGTCCTTAACCAATGGGGGCGCCCGCCAACCCCCGGCGCTGGTTTGTTTGCAGTGCAGTAACACAATTTGGTCGTCGGCAAAGGGCAGCGTGCGCCCGACCGTGGCGGGATATGTCCCCAAGTCCATTAAGGAGAGACAAATGTCGTGGCGTTCGATCGTAGCGGTTATGGCAGCGCTGCTGCTTGCATTGCCGGCGTTCGTGGAGCAAGCGACTGCACAGCGCCCGGGCGAGCGCCCGCACGCCGGCGACCGCGGCGGCAAGGATGTCGAGCGTGGCGCCAGTGACAACTGGCAGCTGTTGGGCTCCAAGCGCGTCGGCTTCTTTCGCTTCGACCGCGACGTGATCGATGTCGGGCGTGGCGAGGGACAGTTCCGAGCCATCGCACTGATGGCCCGGGAAGGGCCCGTCGGCGTCAGAGAGATCACCGTCGTCTACGGCAACGATGAGGTCCAGCGCATCGATCTGCACCAGCGGCTGCGCGGAGAAGAGCGCAGCAAGCCGATCGAGCTGGCGGGCGGCGCGCGCTTCATCAAGCGCATCGAGATCACGGCACGGTCGCGGCAGGCGAGCCGGGGCCGGTCCGTGCTGGAGGTCTACGGCGAGCGGGTCGACATAGAACCGTGGGAGCTGCTCGGCGAAAAGAGCGTGGACTTCCGCACCGATCGCGACGTCATTGGCGTGGGGCGCCGCGAGGGGCGCTTCAGCAAGATCGCGCTGGAGGTCTCCGGCAACGACGTCCAGATCGACGATCTGAAGGTCTTCTACAACCGGGGACCGCCGCAGGACGTGCAGGTGCGCGCCCTCATCCGCGCAGGCGGGCGCACCCGACCGATCGACCTGCAAGGCGGCGACCGAGTGATCAGTCGCATCGAGCTGGTTTACCGCACGCGCGGGCGTGGACGTGAGCGCGACCGGGCCACCGTCGCCGTCTATGGCTTGAAAGCGGACGGTGGTCCGCCGGGCCGTCCGCGCTGGGAGGAGCTCGGATGTCAAAAGGTCGGGTTCGGCGCCGACCGCGACGTGATCCGCGTCGGGCGCTCGGAAGGCCGCTTCGATGCCATCCGTTTGCGGGTCGAGCGCAGCGACGTTGTGGTTCTCAGCCTGAGAGTCGTCTACGCCCGTGGCGCGCCCGACGACTTCGAGGTCAAACACCGGATTCGCGCCGGCGAGGAGACGCGGCCCTTCGATCTGCGCGGTGAGCGGCGTGCCATCAAGCAGATCGAGCTGCTCTACAGCTCGATACCGAGCCTAAAAGGCGCAGCGAGGCTTTGTGCCGACGGCCGCCACTGAGCGGCGGCAAACCGGCTGCAGGGAGCCCCGCCTCGCGGGCGAGGCTCCTTGCCTTGGACCGTGATCGCGTCGGATCGATACGGTCTGGGGCGCGACCCACGCTGCAGGGCTCAAGGATTTGCAGCGGGCTCTTGCGGCGCCGTCTGTGAGGCGGCGGGCGCGTCCGGCGTCATCTTTTCCGTCGCGGTATTGTCCGAACCAGGCGGCGTCGCGGCGTCCGGCTGATCGACCGGCTTGCCCTCGACGCTCTCCCTAGCGCTCTGGTAGGCCTTTTCAACTGCCTCGCCCGTCTTCTTCAGGGCCGGTCCGGTCTCCTCCCTGACCCGATCGAGGGTCTCCTCGGCCGCCTCGCGTGCCCTTTGCAGCAACGGTCCGGCCTCGTCCTTCGCCCGCTCGTAGGCGTCGCCGGCGGTCACGCGGCTCTTGTCGGTCAGCTCTTTCGCCTTCTCGATGGCGCGATCGAGCAGCGACATGGGCGGCGCCGTGCGCTTGAAGGGCGCAAGCGCGTCGAGCACCTCCTTGGTGGCCTGCGGCAGCGCCACGGTGATTTTCCCATCCTCGTTGGTGATCTGCAGCGCGGAAAGTCGCACGCCCACGCGCTTCTCTCCGAAGCCGGCAAAGCCGCCGACGCCCATCACCACGCCCACGACCTGGTTGTCGGCGTTGAGAATCAGATCCTCGACATCGCCGATGATCTGGCCGTCCGCGTTGTGCACCTTCGCACCCAGCAGCAGATCCTTGGCCAGAAACTGGTCCTCGCCCTGGGTCGCGAGGAACACGTCCGGCGGCACCTCCGCCGGGTCGGCAAGCGCCGGCAGCGCCCATAACGCCGCGGCTGCCGCCAAGGCCAGCAAGCCTCTCATCATCCTACTCTCCTATTGCCTCCAAGCGCGGTCAGCGCGCTCAAACGAGCGCCGCAGTGTTCACCACGTTCCGGCGCGCCGCTGATCTAGCGGCTAGTTGTGTCGCCGACAAGACGCCGCCGAGCGCGGATCGGCATCGGCAACTGGTGCAATGCTTTGTTATTGCGGGAACAAATGTGCACATACGGGGTTGCCGCAGGCCCTGCCTTCGCGTTGCGTCCAAGGCATGAATTGGGGTAATCTGCAATGAGACTCCCCTTCCGGCAAAGCATGCGCGGCGACGCAAGTCGGCATGCCTGCGGACCCCTTCTTCAGCTTCAGCGGACGTCCCCAACGTGGCCGACAGCAGCGACGACGAAACACCCGGCGGCAAGGATCCGACCGACATCCGTCCGGTGTCCATCTCCGAGGAGATGAAGCGCTCCTACCTTGAGTACGCGATGAGCGTGATCATCTCGCGGGCGCTTCCCGACGTGCGCGACGGCTTGAAGCCGGTGCACCGGCGCATCCTCTACGCCATGAACCGGTTGAACCTCGACTGGAACAAGAAGCACATGAAGTCGTCCAAGGTCGTGGGCGACACCATGGGCGACTTCCATCCGCACGGGGACCTGGCAATCTACGACGCGCTCGTGCGTCTCGCGCAGGAATTCTCCATGCGCGTGCCGCTGATCGACGGCCAGGGCAATTTCGGCTCCATCGACGGCGACCCTCCGGCGGCGTCGCGCTACACGGAAGTGCGCCTCGCCAAGGTCGCCCAGTACCTTCTCGACGACCTCGACAAGGATACGGTCAACTTCAAGGCCAACTACGACGACCGCCTGCAGGAGCCCTCCGTCCTCCCGGCCAAGTTCCCCAACCTGCTCGTCAACGGGGCCGGCGGCATCGCGGTCGGCATGGCGACCAACATCCCGCCGCACAACCTGGGCGAGGTGATCGATGCGTGTCTGGCGCACCTCGACAACCCCGAGATCTCCATCGACGAGCTGTGCCAGATCATCCCCGGGCCCGACTTCCCGACGGGCGCGCTGATCCTCGGTCGCGGCGGAATCCTCTCCGCCTACCACAAGGGCCGCGGCTCCATCATCATGCGCGCCAGGGTGGAGGTGGAGGAGATCCGCAAGGACCGCGATGCGCTGATCGTCAGCGCCATCCCCTACCAGGTCAACAAGAAGACTCTGATCGAGAAGATCGCCGATGCCGTGCGCGACAAGCGCATCGAGGGCATCGCCGACATCTGGGACGAGTCGAACCGCGAGGGCATGCGGGTCGTCATCGAGCTGAAGCGCGACGCGGTGGCCGACGTCGTCCTGAACCAGCTGTGGCGCTACTCGGATCTGCAGACGACCTTCGGCGCCAACATGCTCGCCATCAACGGCGGCCGGCCGGAAAGCCTGAACCTCAAGGACATGATCGAGGCCTTCACGGCGTTCCGCCAGGAGGTCGTGACCCGGCGCACCAAGCACCTGCTGGCGAAAGCGCGCGATCGCGCCCACGTGCTGGTCGGCCTCGCCATCGCCGTCGCCAACATCGACGAGGTGATCAAGCTCATCCGCCACGCGCCGAGCCCCGCTGAGGCGCGCGAGCAGCTGATGGCGCGCGACTGGCCCGCGCGCGACATCGCGCCCCTGGTCGAGCTCATCGCCGACCCGCGCCACAAGGTGTCGTCCGAAGGCACCTACAAGCTTTCCGAGGAGCAGGCCAAAGCCATCCTCGAGCTGCGCCTTGCCCGCCTGACCGCGCTGGGGCGCGACGAGATCAGCGACGAGCTGCACAAGATCGGCGAGGAGATCAAGGAGTACCTGGCCATTCTCGCCTCGCGCCTGCGCGTCGTCGAGATCGTCAAGAACGAGCTCAGCGCCATCAGGGAGGAGTTCGCGACCCCGCGCAAGACCGAGATCGTCGACATCGAGGGCGAGGTCGAGGACGAGGACCTGATCCAGCGCGAGGACTGCGTCGTCACCGTGTCCTTGAAGGGCTACGTGAAGCGCGTGCCGCTCGCCACCTATCGTGCGCAGCGCCGCGGCGGCAAGGGCCGCTCGGGCATGTCGACGCGCGAGGAGGATGTCGTCACCAAGCTGTTCGTTGCCTCCACGCACACGCCGGTGCTGTTCTTCTCCTCGCGCGGCATGTGCTACCGCATGAAGGTGTGGCGGCTGCCGGCGGCGACGCCGCAGGCCATCGGCAAGGCGCTGGTCAACCTGCTGCCGCTGGCGCAGGGCGAGGTCATCACCTCCATCCTGCCGCTGCCGGAGGATCCCGAGAGCTGGGGCACGCTGCAGCTGGCCTTTGCCACGCGCTCGGGCCGCGTGCGCCGTAACGCGCTTTCCGACTTCGAGAACATCAACCGCAACGGCAAGATCGCCATGAAGCTCGACGACGGCGACTCGATCGTTGCCGTCGAGATCTGCACGCCTGACGACGACGTGCTGCTGACGACGGCGCAGGGCCAGTGCATCCGCTTCCTCCTGAAGGAGGAGGTGCGCCTGTTCAAGGGCCGCGAGTCGGACGGGGTGCGCGGCATCAAGCTGGACGGCGACGATACCGTCATCTCCATGGCGATCCTCACCCACGTCGACGCCGAGCCCGCGGAACGCGCGGCCTACCTGAAGCAGGCCGCGATGCTGCGCCGGGCGCAGGGCGAGGAGGTCGGCGAAGGGTCGGCCGAGGTCGAGGCGGAGGGCGAGGGCGTGGCCGAGCTCACGTCGGAGCGCTTCGCCGAGCTCGGCGCCAAGGAGCAGTTCGTGCTCACCCTGTCGCAGAAGGGCTTCGGCAAGCGCAGCTCGTCGTATGAGTACCGGACCTCGGGGCGCGGCGGCAAAGGCATCGTCGCCATGGTCGTGAACGATCGCAACGGACCGCTCGTCGCCTCGCTGCCCGTCGCCGAGACCGATCAGATCATGCTGGTGACCGACGGCGGCCAGCTCATCCGCTGCCCCGTGGACGATGTGCGCATCGCCGGGCGCAACACGCAAGGCGTGCGCATCTTCAAGACCGATGCCGACGAGCGCGTCGTCTCCGTCGAGCACATCCCCGACGAGGGCGAGAACGGCGAGGACGGCGAGAACGGTGACGGCGAGGAGCCGGCCGCCGATTGACGGCGATGGCAACGCGCGCGGCGCTCTTGAAGCCGGCGCGGCGCGCTAGCCGACAACGCGCCTGGCGTTGGCCTTTCCGTGCAGCGCAATGAGGGCGTCGGCGACCGGGCTCTGTGCCCGCATGGCGTCCCAGTCCTGCACCACCGCGCGGTTGTGGCCCATCTGCAGCAGCAGGCCACGGCCTTTGAGGCGTGACATGATGCGGCTCAGCGTGTCGGGGTTGAGCGCCAGATAGTCGGCAATGTCGGCGCGCGACAGCGGCATGTCGAACGAGGTCCCGTTGGCGCATGGCGTTCCGATGCGCACTGCCAGCTCGATCAGGAACGAGGCAACGCGCTCCTCGCCGCTCAAGCCGCCGATAATGGCGGCGTGCATGATGGCGCGCGCGTGCTGATCGGCGAGTTGGCAGCTCAAATGCCGCCCCAGGTCGGACTCGTCGGCAAGCATCGCCTCGAATGTCGTCGCCGGCAGGCGCCACAGCTCGCACGCGGCAACCGCGCTCAGCGCCGCAGCGGGCAGCGGCGGGATGAACGCGGCGCGGAAAATGTCTCCAGGATAGAGCAGCGCCAGCAGCTGGCGATGCTTTCCCGGCGGCGTTGCCTGCACAACGAGCAGGCCGCCGCGAACGATGTAGACGGTCTCCGCCACCCCCGAGGTGAAGGAGAGCTGCTGGTGCCGACGCGGGCGCATCAGCGTTGCGCGCGGACGCAGCGCGCCGAAGGGGTCAGGCGCCACAGGGATTATCGGTACAGATTTGACCAGTTGGGGGCGTGCTCGGCGGGATGCCCGGTGCGTGATCACGTTGGCGCGTTGCTCAGCTCTGGCAGGACAAGGAGAAGCCGTCTGAACCCTTGAGGCAAGGCGCCGTCTCCGCCTTGATCCAGGTCAAAATACCCAAGGGTGCGACGACGCATGCGCGCGGGCTGCGGCAAGAGTTGCCGCGCGTTTGATCCGCATCAAAACAAAGCGTGTCGCGTGCGCAACACGATGCCTACGATGCGGCTGCAGCTGATCTGCGTCAGGTGCAAGCCCCTGCTATCGCTCGGCTTCTTGGTGGATTCGGCAAACAGTGTTGCGGCAATGGGGGCGAGCCGCAAAGACGCGCGAGGCGTCGTCCGGCGGCCTGCTGGGAACGGGGCACAAAGCGATGCGACAAGCGACAGTGTGGATCGGCGTGGCGGCACTTGCGTGCGGCATGGCGGCGCCGGCGAGCGCGGGCGACAGCAACGGCGACTTTCAGGTGAAGCTGGGGCTTACCGGGGTCCTGACAAATGATGATACGAAATCGCTGACCAGCAACGGCAACAGCATAGTTGGCGTCGCCTCGGCGGAGACAAACGACACGGTCATCCCCACGCTCATGCTCACCTACTTCCTCGACAAGAACTGGGCTGTCGAGCTCTTCTGCTGCTTCGCCCAGGTCAATGTCGAGGGCAAGGGCATCCTCGCCGGCACAAAGCTCGCCTCGACCTGGATCTTCCCGCCGATCCTGACCCTGCAGTACCACTTCGATGGCATGGGTGCGTTCAGGCCCTACGTTGGCGCTGGCGTCGAGTGGATCCACTACTTCAAAGAGTCGTCGAATATCGGAGGCGGTGTTGATTTTGACGACAGCTACGGCTTTGCGCTGGAGGTGGGAACGGATATCGATCTGGGCGACGGCTGGTCGCTCGGCCTCGACGCGAAGAAGGTCTGGGAGGACACCAAGATTAGTTGGCCCAATACCACCGGCTTTGGCAACGTCGTCGCCAAGCATGATCTTGATCCGTGGTTCCTGACGGCGAACCTCGGCTACCGCTTCAATCTTTCCGATCTCTTCGGTCGCCGCGAGGTGGTACCCCTGAAGTAAGCTTGGAGTATCGGCAACGTTGCGCGGGCCCGGCGATTTCCGGGCCCGTTTCGTTTACGCCGAGGTGATAGGACGTTGTGCGTGGCGCTCGTCCCACGCTAAGACGGGCGGGCAAACAAGCAATCGGCGCCCATGAAACGCATCGGCTTTTATTCCGGCTCGTTCGACCCCGTTACGCTCGGTCACACGGACGTCATCGAGCGGGCCTGCCGCCTCGTCGACACGCTTGTGATCGGCATCGGCGTGCACCCGGAGAAGACGTCGCTGTTTGACGCGCAAGAGCGCATCGATATGCTCGCCGCCGAGACGAAAGGGACCGCCAAGGCGACGGGCACGGACATTAGGATCGTCACCTTCGCCGATCTGGCCGTCGACGCCGCCAAGGCCCACGCTGCCTCCATCATCATTCGCGGTCTGCGCGACGGCACGGACTTCGACTACGAGATGCAGATGGCGGGCATGAACGGCGCCATGGTGCCCGCCATCCAGACCGTGTTCGTCGCGGCCTCGCCGAACGTGCGGCACATCGCGGCCAACCTCGTGCGCCAGATCGCGCTGCTGGGCGGCGACGTATCGCCGTTCGTGTCCGCCGCCGTGGCGCGGCGGCTCAAGGCGAAAGCCAAGGCCCGAAGCTAGGTTTCGCTGCGACGCAAACCGTCGGGAAGTTGCAGAGTGGGCGCCAAGGCGCGATAAGGGACCGCCCAGGACATGCTGCCCCCGGCAGCGGCGGCTGATTACAATAAGAGGGGAAGGAAGCGCCATGCGCTTGTTGACATGTCTCGCCTTGGCGGTGTGCGTGATCTTGAGCGGCGCCTGCTCCGATGAGGGCGGGGTCGGCGGCAAGGACGAGATCCTCGTCGTCGAATTGAAGACCGGCAAGGTGCTGATCAAACTGCGCCCCGATCTGGCACCCAAGCACGTGGAGCGCGTCAAGGAACTCGCCAAGGAAGGCTTCTACGACGGCATCAAGTTCCATCGCGTCATCAAAGGTTTCATGGCCCAGACCGGGGATCCGACCGGGACCGGCATGGGCGGCTCGAACAAGTCCGACCTGCCGGCCGAGTTCTCGCAGGAGCCCTTCAGGCGCGGCACGGTCGGAGCCGCGCGCACCGCCGATCCCAACAGCGCCAACAGCCAGTTCTTCATCTGCTTCGACGACACGGGGTGCTCGAGCCTCACCGGGCAGTACACCGTGTGGGGCGAGGTCGTCGAGGGCATGGACAATGTCGATCAGATCGCGCCCGGCGAGCCGCCGGCCGTTCCCGACGTGATGCAGAGGGTCTATCTGCAGTCGGATGCCGAATGACGGGCAACGATGCCACGAACGGGCGCTCATGAAGTCGCAGGCCACCGCCCTTTACCCGTTCGTCCCCTCGGGTCCGGACTATGATGCGGCGCTCGCCTTCTTTGCCGAGATCGGGTTCGAGACCATGTGGAAGCACGAGGGCCTGGCCGGCCTGAAGTTCGCCGCGGCCTACTTCATGCTGCAGGACATCGATGTGCCGGAGTGGCAGAAGAACCAGATGATCACCTTCGAGGTGGATGATCTGCAGGCTTATTGGAGCGAGATCGACGCAAAAGGGCTGGGCGCCAAGTACGCCGGCGTCAAGACGCGGCCGCCGACGGATTTTCCCTGGGGCCGTGAAGTTCATATCATCGACCCGGCCGGGGTGTGCTGGCACGTGCGACAAGCGCCCCGACCGTGAATTGACACCCCTGCCGCCGGGGCGCGATTGCGTACCTGCCGCAGCCTGAGGCCAACCCCCAACAAACGGAGCTTTGCATGTCCGCAACCAATGATCCGGAGAACACGCTGATCCTCGAGACGACCAAGGGGCGCGTCGTCATCGCTCTGCGGCCCGACCTTGCGCCGGGCCACGTGGAGCGCATCAAGACGCTGGCGCGCGAGGGCTTCTACGACGGCATCCCCTTCCACCGCGTCATCGACGGCTTCATGGCGCAGACCGGTTGTCCCAACGGCACCGGCACCGGCGGCTCGAGCTATCCCAACCTCAAGGCCGAGTTCAGCGCCGAGCCGCACGTGCGCGGCGTCTGCTCCATGGCGCGCGCGCAAAGCCCCGACAGCGCCAACTCGCAGTTCTTTATCGTTTTCGACGACGCCACCTTCCTCGACAACAAGTACACCGTCTGGGGCAAGGTGGTCGAAGGCATGGAGAACGTCGACAACATCAAGCGCGGCGAGCCGGTGCAGGACCCCGACAAGATGACCTCGGTGAAGGTGGGCGCCGACGCGGCCTAGGCCGCGAACGAATGGAGGGCGAGCGCATGGGAGCGATGCAGGCCGCGACGGCGCTCGCCGTCTATGCCGGGCTGCTGGGCGCCGCCGGCGTGGCGCTGGCGGCCGCGGGCGCCCACGGCAATGCGTTGTCCGCCCTCACGCCGGCCGCCCAGTTTCTTCTCATGCACGCCGCGGCCGCGCTCGCCATCGTGGCCGTGGCGATGCGTGCCGCGCATCCCGCCGGCTTCCTGATCGCGGCGCTGATCCTGCTGGTGGGGGTCTCGCTGTTCAGCGGCGACATCGCCATGCGCACGTTCTGGGGCAGCCGCCTGTTTCCCATGGCGGCTCCCATCGGCGGCACGACCATGATCATCGGCTGGATGGCTCTGTCGGCTGCCGGGATCTGGGAGCTGCTTGCCCCGCGCGGCTGACGCCCGCATGCTTTTGGCTGGGGCCGCACCCTGCTCTGGTATTAGACTGTGCGCCAAGGAGAGCGACCATGAGCCAGACCGAAACCGATGCCGTCCGCGCCGCGGTGCGCGAGCGCTATGCCACGGTTGCCAAGGGAGGCGAGGCCCCCATCGGCCGGGGCGAGCCTGAGGAAAAGGCCGAAGGCTCGTGCTGCGCACCGAGCTGCTGCGGCGGCGGCGCCTCGCCCTCGCTCAAGATCGGCTACAGCGCCGAGGAGCTGGCGCAGGTGCCGGACGGCGCCGACATGGGGCTCGGTTGCGGCAACCCGAAGGTCATCGCCTCGCTCGCGGCGGGCGAGACGGTGCTCGACCTCGGGGCCGGCGCCGGCTTCGATGCCTTTCTCGCCGCGCGCGGCGTGGGGCCCACGGGCCGCGTCATCGGCGTCGATATGACGGCGGAGATGGTCGCCAAGGCGCGGGCGAACGCCGCCGAGGCCGGCTTCGGCAACGTGGAGTTCCGCTTGGGCGAGATCGAGCATCTGCCCGTGGCGGACAATGCCGTCGACGTCATCATGTCGAACTGCGTCATCAATCTTTCGCCCGACAAGCAGGCGGTGTTCGACGAGGCGTTCCGCGTCCTGAAGCCGGGCGGCAGGCTGGCGATCTCCGACGTCGTCGCGCGCGCGCCACTGCCCGAGGCGATCGTGAAGTCCGTGGCGGCGCTGGCCGGGTGCGTCGCCGGCGCGGCGCCGATGGACGAGCTAAGGGCGATGCTCGCGGCATCGGGATTTTTCCACATCCATATCACCGTCAACGAGGCGAGCCGCGCCTTCATCCGCGACTGGCTGCCAGGCAGCGGCGCGGAGGACTACGTCGTCTCCGCCATCATCCAGGCCGTGAAGGCGCAGTAACTTCGAAGTGAGCCCACTTAGGTCGACGAACCGCTCAAGGCGACGGCCGCGCGCAGCAACGCTTCCTCGCCGCCCGCCGGTCCGATCAGCGACAGCCCGACCGGGCAGCCGTCAACCATTGCCAATGGCATGGAGATCTCCGGCAGCCCCAGCATGGGCGAGATGCACGACAACCGTATCGTGCGCTCGCGAAAGGCCAGAGTGAGGGTTTCTGCCGCACCTTTTTTCGGTGCGATCGTCGGCGCGCTGGGCAGCATGAGCACGCCGTCGGCGCCGATGAGCGCCTTGGCCTTGGCCTGCGCGCCGGCGCGGAACGCCCGGGCCTGGGTGGTGTCGGCGTTGGCGTTGCGCGCCACGGTCTTGAAGCGCTTGGCGATCTGCGGGGCGAAGCGGGGCTTTGCTTGGGCGATCCAGGCGCCGTACGCGGCCCAGATCTCCGGCGGCCGCAAGGCGTTGTAGGCGGCGAGCCAGTCGGCGTAGCCCTCATGGCCGAGTGTCGCCGGCCCGAGCGGCGCCAGCGCCTGCGCCACGCGGATGGCGGCCTTATCAAGAGCGGCGCGCACGTCCGCGTCGGCGAGCGCGAAGGCATCCTCCAGAAGCACGATGCGGCGAATAGCATTTGAGCTCGCGCCTGCGCCGCCGAGCAGGGCGTGGCCGACGCGCTCCAGTAGGCCCGCGTCGCGCGCCAGCCATCCGACCGTGTCGAAGCTGGGCGAAAGCGGCAGGACGCCGTCGACCGGGATCCGCCCGTGCGTCGGGCGCAGGCCGTAGATGCCGCAATAGCTGGCGGGAATCCGGATGGAGCCGGCCGTGTCGGTGCCGAGCGCGAAGTCGACCAGGCTGCCGGCCACCGCCGACGCCGAGCCGCTCGACGAGCCGCCGGGAACGCGGTCGCGGCAGGCGGGGTTGACCGGCGTCCCGTAGTGCGCGTTCTTGCCCAGAAGGCTGAACGCCAGCTCGTCGGCGATGGCGATGCCGCTGAGCCGGGCGCCCGCGTCAAGACACGCTCGCACCGCGGGCGCGGTCCGCAGCGCGGGCTGGTGCGTCGCCAGCCAGTCGGGATGGCCGCCCCCGGTGACGATGCCAGCGACGTCGAAGACGTCCTTGGCGGCGAACGTCAGGCCCGCCAGCGGCCCGTCCGCCGCAGCGTCCTCGGCGAGGTCGAGACGCAGGCGCAAGGCGCCGAGGTTGTCTTTCATGGCTGCGTTCGCTTCCCATCTCATTGTGTCCTCCCCCGATGGGCCGCGTTTCTAGGCGTATTTTGCCCGCATGGGTAGCCCGCAGGCGGCCGCCGCCGTATAGGGGGTCGCCCGCACAGGCCCGGCCCCATCATGCGCACCGACCTTTTCGACTTCGAGCTGCCCGAGGATCGCATCGCGCTCCATCCCGTGAGCCCGCGCGATGCCGCGCGCCTGCTCGTCGTGCGGCCGGGTGCGCCGTTCGAGGACCGCATCGTACACGAGCTGCCCGCGCTTCTGCAGCCCGGCGACGCGCTCGTCCTCAATGATACGCGCGTCATCCCCGCAGCACTTCGGGGCGTGCGCCACCGCGGCGAGCATGCGGCGCACATCGCCGTCACGCTGACCGAGCGCCGCGACGACAGCCGCTGGCGCGCGCTGGCGAAACCGGCAAAGCGTCTCAAGGACGGCGACCGGCTGCAATTCGGGCACTCCGGCAGCGCCTGCCTGTCAGGCGCGCTCGACGCGACGGTCGTGGGCGGGCCCCAGGACGGCGAGGTGGAGCTTGTCTTCGATCTCGCTGGCCCCGACCTCGACGCGGCGATCGCGAGCGTCGGAATGATGCCGCTGCCGCCCTACATCGCCGGGCGCCGGCCTGCGGAGGAGGAGGACCGGCGCGACTACCAGACGATCTATGCCGCCCGCGACGGCGCGGTTGCCGCACCCACGGCCGGGCTCCACTTCACGCCCGAGCTGATGGCGGCTCTCGACGCGAGGCGCGTCTCGCGCCACTTCGTAACGCTGCACGTCGGCGCCGGCACGTTCCTGCCCGTGAAGGCGGAGGATACCGGCGACCACCAGATGCACAGCGAGCGGGGTGAGGTCTCGGCTGAGACGGCTGCCGCGCTCAATCGTGTGCGCGCTGCCGGCGGGCGCATCGTCGCCGTGGGCACAACCTCGCTGCGGCTCCTGGAGACGGCGGCGCAAAACGGCGAGATACAACCCTTTAGCGGGGCCACCGACATGTTCATCACGCCGGGCTATCGTTTTCGCGCCGTCGACGTGTTGATGACCAACTTCCACCTGCCGCGCTCCACCCTGTTCATGCTGGCGGCGGCCTTCTCGGGGCTCGACGTGATGAAGGCGGCCTATGCGCACGCGGTTCGCGAGGGTTATCGCTTCTATTCGTACGGCGACGCCTGCCTGCTGTTTCCCTCCGGCCCCGTCAAAGGCTAGGAAAGGCCTTCACTTCACCTCTCCCAAAGGGAGAGGTCGGCTGGACGCGCGCAAGCGCGACAGCCGGGTGAGGGGAGTGCGCTTCGTTGAGGTCGTAACCCCTCACGCGCGCCACCGGCTGGCGCCTGTGTCGCGACCTCTCCCGTCATGGCGAAGCCATGCTTCGCATGGACTGGGAGAGGTGTAAGAGAACGCCCGCCACGAGACGATGAAGGATCGAATGCAGGAAGCGTTGCCCAAGTTTGGCTATCGGCTCATCGCGCGCGACGGCGCGGCGCGGCTGGGCGAGATCGCGACGCCGCGCGGAATCGTGCGCACGCCGGCGTTCATGCCCGTGGGCACGGGCGCGACCGTCAAGGCGCTCTATCCGGAGCAGGTCAGGGATGCCGGCGCCGACATCGTGCTCGCCAACACCTATCACCTGATGCTGCGACCGGGCGCGGAGCGCATCGCCAGGCTCGGCGGCCTGCACGCCTTCATGCGCTGGGACGGTCCGATCCTCACCGACAGCGGCGGCTTCCAGGTCATGTCGCTCGGCAAGCTGCGCCAGGTGAGCGAGGACGGCGTGCGCTTCCAGTCGCACGTCGACGGCTCGCCGCACATGCTCACGCCTGAGCGCGCGGTCGAGATCCAGTGCCTGCTCGGCGCCGACATCCAGATGCAGCTCGACGAGTGCATCGAGCTGCCGGCCGAGCGCGCCCAAGCCGAGCGCGCGATGGAGCTGTCCTTGCGCTGGGCGGCGCGCTCGCAAGCGACATTCGCCAAGCTGGCGAAACCGGGACAGGCGCTGTTCGCCATCGTGCAGGGCGCCACCGACGCCGAGCTGCGGCGGCGCTCGGCCGAGGCGCTCGTCGCCATGGACTTTCCCGGCTATGCCGTCGGCGGGCTTGCCGTCGGCGAGGGTCACGAGGTGATGCTGCGCACGCTCGAGGGTGTGGTGCCGCTGCTGCCCAAGGAAAAGCCGCGCTACCTGATGGGCGTCGGCACGCCGCTCGACCTCATCGAGTCGGTGGCGCGCGGCATCGACATGTCCGATTGCGTGCTGCCGACCCGCAACGGGCGCCATGGTCTGGCGTTCACGTGGGCGGGGCGCCTCAATTTGCGCAACGCCTGCCACGCCGAGGACCCGGCACCGCTCGATCCCGCCAGCAGCTGTCCCGCCGCGCGCGACTATTCGCGCGCCTACCTGCACCACCTCGTCAAGTCGGGCGAGTACCTGGGCTCGATGCTGCTGTCGTGGGCCAACACGGCGTTCTATCAGGAGCTGATGGCTGCCATGCGGGAAGCGATCGCGCAAGAGCGTTTTGCAGCGTGGGCGGAGGAGACCAAGCGGCGCCTCGCGGCCCTGCAGGACGCCTAAATCGGATCGACGGGCTGCACCGGCGTCTTCGTCACCCGCTCGCGGTGGATCAGGTAGATGCCCGACCCGATGATCACGAACGAGCCGGCGATGGTCCAGCCGTCCGGCAGCTGCCCGAACACCGCGTAGCCGAACGTCACCATGGTCAAGAGCTGGAGATAGAGGAACGGGGCGACGATGGGAGCCGGCGCCAGCCGGTAGGCATGGATGAACAGGTAGTGCCCGACCCCGCCCAGCGTGCCGAGCGCGGCGAGCAGCACCCACTCCAGCAGCGATTGCGGCCACACCCACGCCCACAGCGCGAACGGGGCCAGCGCGAACGTGCCCAAGAGGATCGAATAGAACAGCATGGCGAGCGGCCGGTCGAAGGCCGCGAGATAGCGCGTCAGCAGCACGAAGAACGAGAAGGCCATCACCGCGCCGAAGGCGTAGCTGAAAGCCGGGTGCAGGCCCGTGCCCGGGCGTACGGCGATGAGGATGCCGGCAAAGCCCACCGAGATGGCCGCGAACCGGCGCCAGCCGACCCATTCCCCCAGCAGCGGGCCGGCGAGCAGCGCCACGATCAGGGGCCCGAGAAAGATGACCGTGACGGTCTGGTCGAGCCGCAAGTGCTGGAGCGCCAGGAAGTTGAACGCCGTCGTCGCGGCCATCAGCAGCGAGCGCAAGAGCTCCCAGCCGAGCTTGCGCGTGCCAATGAGCGCCGATAGCGGCAGCGCGCTCAGGATCGACAGCATCAAGAGGAACTGCCCGGCAAAGCGCGCCCACACGATCTGGACGATGGGCAGGTCTGACTGCGTGGCAAGATACTTGGCGGCGCTGTCGAGCCCGGAGAAAAGCGTGAGCGCCAGCAGCAACAGGCCGATCGCCTTGAAGCGGTCGCTCGCGTGCGCCGAAGCAGGCGCGCGCGCCGCGCCGGAGGGCGTCGGCTCGCTCGCGTGCGGCGTTCCCGGCTCTGTGATGCGATCGTTCATGGCCCGCACTCACTATCGCACCGGGCCCCGCGCGCCGACGCGTCATATCGCACGGCTCCCATGTCGGCTGCGCAGGGTTTGGCTTGGAAGAGCGCCCGCGCTTGCCTTGACCACCCCGGCCGTGCCCCTTACAAGCACGCTTCGTTGGGGCCCGTAGCTCAGTGGTAGAGCACCTGACTTTTAATCAGGGTGTCGATGGTTCGATCCCATCCGGGCTCACCAGTCTTCTCTGTCTCCTTTCCTTGGCGGCCAAGGTCGCCGCGACGGCCCGGCGCGGGTCGGCCGCCGGTCTGGGCGGACCCTCGAAAATCGAGCGGGCGCTCTGCAGCACATAGGACGGTGCTTTAAGCAATTGTTGATCAGGAGGGCGGCGGAGCGGCGAAGTTGAGCATGCTCCTTTACGGGATATTGAACGAGAGTTGCTACCGGGGCGGGTGGAATTTCGCTCGGAGTTTCCGGTGGATGTTTTATCTCGTTCCTTATTCGTACAGCCTGATGGGCGCCTGATACTCCTGGCGATCATGCTTGCCGTTGCGGCGAGCTTTGTCGCCTTCAGCATCTACCGGCACGCCGGCCAGGGCCGGGCGGACCGGCGCGCGGCGTGGCTCTTTCTCGCTGCCGTTTGCGGCGCATTCGGCCTTTGGTCGGCTCACCTTGTCGCCTTGCTGGCCCAGACCCTGGACGTCGCGGTGCGGTTCGAGCTGTTGCTCACGCTCGCCTCGCTGTTTTGCATTGTCTTCTTCATGGGCGCCGGCTTCTCCATCGCCTCGCGCGGCGGGGGCTGGCACGCGCCGCTCGGCGGCGCCGTCAACGGCGTCGGCATGGGCTTCATGCACTACGTGGGAATGGCGGCGCTCGCCATTCCTGGCGGGCTCGAATGGGATCTTCCACTGGTGCTCGTGTCGCTGCTCCTGGGCACCGGGCTCAGCACGGCGTCGCTGATAGTCTACCGGTTGTTTAGCGGCAATCTCGCGATCTGGCTGGCGGCGGGCCTGCTCGTCCTGGCGTTTGCCGGCCTGCACGTCACGGCGATGCAGGCGGTGCATTTCGCCTCCGATCCATCGATCGTCGTTGGGGCGGGTGCCGCTCATCACGAGACGCTGACCGCGGTGCTGGCGGGCACGTCGCTGATCGTGCTGCTCCTGGGCGTGGTCTCGACGCTGATCGATCGGCAAAGCAAGCAGGACAGCGCCCTGTTCATGCAAAAGCTGGTCGATGCCGCGATCGAAGGCATCGTGGTGGCGCAGGACGGATGCATCACCAGCGTCAACGGCGGCATCGTCGCCTTGAGCGGATTTGAGCCGCAACAGCTCATCGGACGCGCCATTGTCGGAGGGCTGCTGGACCGTCCCGTTGAGAAAGGCGGCTCACGGGAGGCGTTCTTGCGCACCTCCAAGAGCGCGCTCGTCCCCGTCAAGGTCGTGCACAAGGACCTGAGCTCGGAAGGCGAGGTCTACGCCATCCACGACCTCAGCGAGCAGCGCGCCTCGGAACGGGAATTACAGCGCCAGTACAATGTCTTGCAGGAGCGCGAGGAGGAGCTGCGGTCGCGCAATCTTCTGCTCGATACAGCGTTGAAGCACATGTCGCAAGGCCTGTGCATGTACGACGAGGACGAGCGCGTCGTCGTTTGCAACGAGCGCTATGCCACCGTCTATGGGTTGCCGCCGGATGCGGTGAGGCCCGGCATGAGCCGCCGCGAGATCATCGAGATGCGCATCGCGCAGGGCATATGGGCCGGCGCGTCGCCGGAGGAATACTTGAGCCAGCGCACCGCCCCGATTGCGTGTGTCGGCGGCTTGCTGCAGGAGCTGAGCGACGGCCGCACGATCTCCCTGATGCATGTGCCGATGCCGGGCGGCGGCTGGGTCTGCACGCACGAGGACATCACCGAGCGGCGGCAGGCGCAGGTGCGTATCGAGCACCTAGCCTGTCACGACGGGCTCACCGATCTGCCCAATCGCGTGCTCTTGCGCGAGAAGCTGCAGGAGGTGCTGTCGCTCATGCGCCGCGGCGAGGGCGTGGCCGTCCATTGCCTCGATCTGGATCGCTTCAAGGAGGTCAACGACGCGCTCGGCCACGCGATCGGCGACGAGCTATTGCAGGATTTCGCCGTCAGGCTGCGGCACATCGTCAGGGAAGGGGACACGCTCGCCCGCGTGGGCGGGGACGAGTTCGTCATCGTGCAGCGCTCTGTCTACTCGCCCAAAGATGCAACCGATCTCGCCGCGGAAGTGTTCGCCAGCCTCAATGAGCCGTTCGTGCTGGGCGACCACTTCCAGATCGTCCTGGGCACGAGCATCGGCATCGTCATGGCTCCCGGCGACGGCGACGACGCCGACCAGCTGCTCAAGAACGGGAATCTCGCCCTCTATCGCGCCAAGCAGGAGGAGCGCGGCAGGTACTGCTTCTTCGAAAAGGACATGGACGCGCGCATGCGGGCCCGCCACGAGATGGAATGCAACCTGCGCAGCGCGCTTGCCAACTGCGAGTTCGAGCTCGACTATCAGCCGCTGTTGAACCTGAAGCGCAACGAGATCTCCTGCTTCGAGGCGCTGTTGCGCTGGCGCACGTCCGACGGGGTTCTGATCGGGCCCAACGAGTTCATTCCCCTGGCGGAGGAAACGGGGCTGGTGGTGCCTATCGGCGAGTGGGCGCTGCGCCAGGCCTTGGCGGAGGCGGCAAAGTGGCCGCGGCACATCCGCATAGCGGTGAATCTTTCGCCGGTGCAGTTCAATACCCGCAACCTGTCGCAGGTCGTCATGAGCGCGCTTGCCGCCTCGGGCGTGGCTGCAAGCAGGCTGGAGCTGGAGATCACCGAATCGCTGCTCTTGCAGGACCGCGACACCACGCTCGCCACGCTGCATCAGCTGCGCGATCTCGGGGTGCGCATTGCCCTCGACGACTTCGGCACCGGGTTCTCCTCGCTCAACTATCTGCGCAGCTTTCCCTTCGACAAGCTCAAGATCGACCGTTGCTTCATTGCCGGCCTCGAGGAGGGGAACGAGGAATCGCTGGCGATCGTGCGCGCCGTGGCGCGTCTGGGAGCGAGCCTGGGCATTGCCACCGTGGCCGAGGGCGTGGAGACGCAGCAGCAGCTGAGCATGGCCCGCAAGGAAGGGGTCACGGAGGTGCAGGGCTTCTGGATCGGCAGGCCCCAGAATGCCGCTACGGTGGCCGAGGCCTACGATCTTTATCGCAGCTCCAAGAGCCCCAGGCGGGCGAACCGCGCCCCAAGAAGGCAAGCCGGGCCAGCCGCAGCCGGTCGGCCTGACGGCGACCGGCGAGAGTTTGCCCGACGCCGGCCAGGCCGGCATCAGGCGGCCGGCCCCGTCTCGATCGGCAAGCCGTTGTCGCCGCCCCACTCCGCCCAGCTGCCGTCGTAGACGGCCGCGTCGGTCTGGCCGAGCACGGCGAGCGCCAGCGACAGCATGGAGGCGGTGACGCCTGATCCGCACGTCGTGATCACGGGCATCGAGGTATCGATGCCGGCATCGGCAAAGATCTTCGCAAGCTCGGACTGCGACTTGAGCGTCCCGTCACTGTTCAACAGCGACTGAGAGGGCACGTTGCGGGCGCCGGGCAGGTGTCCACAGCGCAGGCCGGGGCGCGGCTCGGGCTCGCTGCCGACAAAGCGTCCGGGCGGGCGCGCATCGACGATCTGCGCCGACCTGCGCTCCAGGACCTGCTTGATGTCGTCCATGTCGCGAATGAGCGAAGCGTTCATCAGCGGCGTGTAGTGGCACTCGGGGCGCTTGCGCGGCGGACCGTCGTCGAGCGGCCGCTCCTCCGCCTTCCATTTGCGCAGGCCGCCGTTGAGCACGGCCACGTCCTCGTGCCCCATGGCGCGGAAGGTCCACCAGACGCGTGCGGCCGAGAACAGCCCCTCCGTATCGTAGACGACGATGCGCATGCCGTCGCCCACGCCCATCTTCTTCATGCGCGACGCAAACTTGACGGTCGAGGGCAGCATGTGCGGCAGCGCCGACTTCTCATCCGACAGGTCGTCGATGTCGAAAAAGAGCGCGCCGGGGATGTGCGCGTCCTGATACTCCGCTTTCGGGTCGCGCCCCGTCGTCGGCAGGTGCCAGCTGCCGTCGAACACGACGAGGTCGGGGGCTTCGAGGTGCGCGGCGAGCCAATCGCTCTCGACGATCCACTTCTTGGCGGTGTTGAGCACTTTCCTCTCCGTTCCTCATTTCTTGGGCGCGGCACTTTGCGCGCCTTATTCGCCAAGCGACATAGGCAAAAGCGTGACGCCCCGCAAGGATGGGGCGCGGCGGGGGCCCGCAGCCTTATCCGACGGCGGAATCGGCGAATACGGACGGCAGCGTGCGCGCCGTGCGGGCGAGCCAGGGCGGGACCGGTAGCGACTTCGACTTGAGATAACCCGGGTTGAACAGCCGGGACTGGTAACGCGTGCCAGGATCGCACAGCACCGTCACGATCGTATGACCGGGGCCGAGGTCGTGTGCCAGGCGAATCGCCCCGGCGACGTTGACGCCGCTCGAGGCGCCGACGCAAATCCCTTCCTCGGCGACGAGGGCGAAAACCATGCGCAACGTCTCCTCGTCGGGGATCAGATAGGCCGTGTCGACGATCGCCCCTTCCAGGTTCTTGGTCACGCGGCCCTGGCCGATGCCCTCGGTGATCGAGGATCCTTGTGCCTTCAAGGTGCCGGTCGTGTAGTAGGCATGCAGGGCCGAGCCCGGCGGGTCGGCGAGCGCGATGCGGATGTCGCCGCGCTTGGCCTTGAGGCCGCGCGATACGCCGCCGAGCGTGCCGCCCGATCCGACGGCCGCGACGAAGCCGTCGACCTTGCCCTTGGTATCGGCCCAGATCTCCTCCGCCGTCGTCGCCTCGTGGATATCGCTGTTGGCGGTGTTGTCGAACTGGTTGGCCCACACCGCGCCGGCGGCCTCGCTTGCGTCGAGCGCCTCGGCGAGGCGGGCCGAGTAGCGCACGTAGTTGTTGGGGTCGCGGTAGGGGACGGCCGGCACCTCGACGACCTCGGCGCCGAGCAGGCGCAGCGTGTCCTTCTTCTCCTGCGCCTGGGTCTCGGGAATGACGATGACGGTGCGGAAGCCGAGCGCGTTGCCGAGCACGGTGAGGCCGATCCCGGTGTTGCCGGCGGTCCCTTCGACGATGGTGCCGCCCGGCCTCAGGCGCCCGCGCTCGACCGCGTCGGTGATGATGCCCAACGCGGCGCGGTCCTTGACCGACTGGCCGGGGTTCATGAACTCCGCCTTGCCGAGGATCGTGCAGCCCGTTTCCTCGGAGGCCCGGCGCAGCCGGATGAGGGGAGTCCGCCCGACCGCGTCGGCGACGCTCGAGCTCAAAGGCAATTGGCGACTCCTTGAAGCGTAATCAGAAATAGCGTAGCGGCGGTCCGAGGGGCCCGCAACCGGGGGGCCGCGCCCGCTCATGCGGCGCCTGGACACGTGCGCCGCCCCGCGATTTACCGCCAAGTGCGCCTTCTGTGCGGCTCGCCGCCGCGAAAGGGACGCGAATGACGTTGATTTTGCGCTGCCGCGCCAGATATACCTTCGCCCGACCGTTCCCTTAATCCATGCGAGGTTTGTGCACGAAGAGCGCAGGCCATGCCCCGAGGCAAGGGGGCGGCAGGCGGGCGTGGTGGAATTGGTAGACACGCCAGATTTAGGTTCTGGTGGCCTCGGCCGTGGGGGTTCAAGTCCCTCCGCCCGCACCACGCCGCGGGCCGCGGCATGAATTGGGCGGCGGCTTTCAAAGGCAGGTTGGAGAGCAATGCAGATTACTGAAACGGACACCGAGGGCCTGAAGCGCACGCTGAAGGTGGTGGTGGGCGCCGACGAGCTTGGCCGGCGTTTCACCGAGCGCCTGGGCGAGATCAAGGATCGCGTGCAGCTCAAGGGGTTCCGCAAGGGCAAGGTGCCCGTTCCCCACCTCAAGAAGGTGTTCGGCCGCTCGCTGATGGCGGAGGTGCTGCAGGAGGCGGTCAAGGAGACGAGCTCCAAGGCGCTGGCCGAGCGCAACGAGCGCCCGGCGATGCAGCCGAGCGTGAGCCTGCCCGAGGACCAGGCGGAGATCGAGCGCGTGCTCGCCGGCGAGGCGGACCTTGCCTACTCCATGACCTTCGAGGTGCTGCCCAAGATCGAGCTTGCCGACATGTCCAAGCTCAAGCTTGAGCGCCTTGTCGTCGCCGTGGCGCCCGACGCCGTCGACAAGGCGATCGGGGAGTTGGCCGAGCGCAATACCACGTGGAAGTCGGAGGAGGCGCGCCCGGCGGAATCGGGCGACCGCCTGACCGTCGATTTCGCCGGCACGATCGGCGATGAGGCGTTCGAAGGCGGCAAGGCCGAGGACGCCGAGATCGTCCTTGGCCAGGGCGGCTTCATCCCCGGCTTCCAGGAGGGCATCGAGGGGGCCAAGGCGGGCGAGGAGCGCACCGTCACCGCAACCTTCCCCGCGGATTATCCGGTCGAGACGCTGGCCGGCAAGGAAGCCGTTTTCACGGTGAAGATCAAAGAGGTGGCCTCGCCCGTGCGGCCGGCCATCGACGACGAGCTCGCCAAGACATTCGGCGCCGAGAGCCTGGACAAGCTCAAGGAGCTCGTCGCGGCCCAGATCCAGCGCGAGTACGACGCAGCCGCGCGCCAGAAGCTGAAAGAGGCGCTGCTCGACGAGCTGGAGGCGGCCCACAGCTTCGAGCTACCGCCGACCCTTGTGGAGAACGAGTTCGAGGGCGTGTGGAACCAGCTCAATCAAAGTCTGCAGCAGGCGGGCAGGACATTTGCCGACGAAGGCAAAACGGAAGAGGAAGCGCGCGCGGATTACCGGCGTATCGCCGAGCGGCGCGTGCGGCTCGGGCTGATCCTGGGCGAGATCGGCGAGACAAACGAGATCAAGATCACCCAGGAGGAGATGCGCCGCGCGCTCATGGAGCAGGCGCGGCGCTACCCCGGGCACGAGAAGGCAGTCTACGAATATTATGAGAAGACCCCGGGTGCGCTGGCCGAGCTGCGTGCCCCGATCCTTGAGGACAAGGTCGTCGATTTCATCCTGGAGGCGGCCAAGCCGACGGAAAAAAAGGTCGCCAAAGAGGAGCTCTTCCCGCAAGCAGCACCCGCCAAAGCTTGAGGCCGCAAGGCCGTCTTGCGCGGCTGCGTCGTCCGGGGCCTTGCACCCGGACCCTCCAACACCCAAAAGAAGTGCACGAAGGGGCGCGATTCGAGGCGATTGCCCCCTCCATCCAGAGGAAACAAGAGCCATGCGCGATCCGGTCGGCACATTGACGAACACGTTCTGGCCGATGGTCGTCGAGCAGACGAACCGCGGCGAGCGGGGCTACGACTTGCCCTCGCGGCTCTTGAAGGAGCGCATCATTTTCGTGACGGGTCCGATCGAGGACCACATGGCCGCATCCGTGTGCATGCAGCTGCTGTTCCTCGAGGCGGAGAACCCGAAAAAAGAAATCTCCATGTACATCAACTCGCCGGGCGGCGTCGTCACGGCCGGCTTTGCGATCTACGACACGCTGCAGTTCGTGCGCCCGCCGGTTGCGACGCTGTGCATCGGCCAGGCGGCGTCCATGGGCTCGCTGCTGCTTTGCGCCGGAACGAAGGGCATGCGCTATGCCCTGCCCAACGCGCGCGTCATGGTGCACCAGCCCTCGGGCGGCTTCTCGGGGCAGGCCTCCGATATCGAGCGCCACGCCGAGGACATCATCAAGATGAAGCGGCGCTTGAACGAGATCTACGTTAAGCATACCGGCCAGAGCTACGAGGTCATTGAACGCACGCTCGACCGCGACTACTTCATGACGGCCGACCAGGCGAAGGAATTCGGCATCATCGACCGTGTACTGAACCATCGGGAGGAAGCAAACCTTCCCTTGGCCGGGACCGGCGAGAAGGTCGATAGCTGAGCCTGCGTGCCGCTGCGGCGCGGCTCGGGAGAACTGGCGGCCCGCTGTGCCGGCACCTTTTTCCGGGGCGACAGAGCCTAATTGGCGCGGGACCTTAGGCCGCCACAAAACTGTGGCAATCGGGCCGCTTTGACGCCAGGGGCGGCACAAGTCATTAATCCAATCTTGATCTTGAGAACGCTAGCGTGCTCAGATCACGCTAGTTGGACTCGGGGCCTCACCGGCCGGCAAGGTGCCAGACCGGCGTGATGCTAGGCTTCCTCGGGGCCGAGCCGGTCCCCCAGCCCCGGTTGCGGACGCCCAAAGGAGGGGTGAGACTTCAGGAATGGCTCAAGAGAAAAACACCCTCTACTGCTCGTTTTGCGGCAAGAGCCAGCATGAAGTCCGCAAGCTGATTGCCGGCCCGACGGTGTTCATCTGCGATGAATGCGTCGAGCTGTGCATGGACATCATCAGGGAGGAGAACAAGAACACCCTGGTGAAGTCGCGCGACGGCGTGCCCACTCCTCAGGAAATCTGCACGGTTCTCGATTCCTACGTCATCGGTCAGGACCACGCCAAGCGCGTGCTCTCCGTTGCCGTCCACAACCATTACAAGCGGCTGAACCACGCGTCCAAGAGCAACGACGTGGAGCTGGCCAAGTCCAACATCCTGCTGGTCGGCCCCACGGGCTGCGGCAAGACGCTGCTCGCGCAGACGCTGGCGCGCATCCTCGACGTGCCGTTCACCATGGCCGACGCCACGACGCTGACCGAGGCGGGCTACGTCGGCGAGGACGTCGAGAACATCATTCTCAAGCTGCTGCAGAACGCCGACTACAACGTCGAGCGGGCGCAGCGCGGCATCGTCTACATCGACGAGGTCGACAAGATCAGCCGCAAGTCCGACAACCCCTCGATCACGCGCGACGTGTCGGGCGAGGGCGTGCAGCAGGCGCTTCTGAAGATCATGGAAGGCACGATTGCCTCCGTGCCGCCCCAGGGCGGGCGCAAGCATCCGCAGCAGGAGTTCCTGCAGGTCGACACGACCAACATTCTCTTCATCTGCGGTGGTGCCTTCGCCGGCCTGGAGAAGATCATCTCGCGGCGCGGACGGGGCACGTCGATCGGCTTCTCGGCCCAGGTCATCGGCTCGGACGAGCGGCGCATGGGCGAGGTCCTGCGCGGGGTCGAGCCTGAGGATCTTTTGAAGTTCGGCCTCATTCCCGAGTTCATCGGCCGTTTGCCGGTGATCGCCACGTTGGAGGATCTGGACGAGGGCGCGCTCGTGCAGATCTTGAGCGAGCCCAAGAACGCGCTCGTCAAGCAGTATCAGCGTCTTTTCGAGATGGAGGACGTGAAGCTGACCATCACCGTCGATGCCCTGAAGGCGATCGCCAGAAAGGCCATCGACCGGAAGACGGGTGCGCGCGGGCTTCGCTCCATCATGGAAGCAAACCTGCTGGAGACCATGTTCGAGCTTCCCGCCCTGAAGGGTGTGGAGGAGGTGGTCATCGGCCCTGAAGTCGTCGAAGGCAGCGCTCGTCCCTTGCGCATCTATTCAGACCGCGCTGAGGAAAAGGGCTCGAGCGCCTCTTGATCTGTTCTATTGAGCGGTCGCCCGGGGGCGGCGGCTGACCCCGAGATCTGATAGCGCCGTGTGCGGCACGCAGCGCGGGAAACTCTTGATCCGGCGGCACCGGGCCCCATTTCAGTGGGGATATTGTGCCGGCAGACGTGCGTTATTGGGCAAAGGTGTTTGATGCTTCCTTTGCCGCTTCCGCCTCAAATGTGCCGGGGCAGGTGAGTTACAACGTCTAACGAGTTCCGGGCGCAAGGCTCGGGCAATCATCGGCAAGCGGCCACACTCGGATGGGTAGCGACATGGGCGAAGACAAGCAGACCAAGGAAACGGCCGCTGGCAAGGGACTTTATCCCGTACTGCCGCTGCGCGACATCGTGGTCTTTCCTTACATGATCGTCCCGCTCTTCGTCGGGCGCGACAAGTCGATCAATGCGCTCGAGGAGGTGATGCGCTCGGACAAGCACATCCTGCTTGCCGCCCAGAAGAACGCCGGTGACGACGATCCGGCCACCGATGCGATCTACTCGATGGGCACGCTGGCCTCCGTCCTGCAGCTCCTGAAGCTGCCCGACGGCACCGTGAAGGTGCTGGTCGAAGGCACCTCGCGCGCGCGCATCGTGCGCTACACCGACAATCCCAACTACTTCGAGGCCGCGGTCGAGCAGGTGCCCGAGAGCCTGGGTGCGGAGGACGAGATCGAGGCACTGGCGCGCTCGGCGGTCACGCAGTTCGAGAGCTACGTCAAGCTCAACAAGAAGATTTCGCCCGAGGTCCTGGGCAACGTGGCGCAGATCGAGGACTACTCCAAGCTCGCCGACACGATTGCCTCGCACCTCGCCATCAAGATCGCCGACAAGCAGGAGATCCTGGAGACCGCCACCATCTCCGAGCGGCTGGAGCGCGTCTACACGCTGATGGAGAGCGAGATCTCCGTGCTGCAGGTCGAGCGCAAGATCCGCTCGCGCGTGAAGCGCCAGATGGAGAAGACGCAGCGCGAGTACTACTTGAACGAGCAGATGAAGGCGATCCAGAAGGAGCTCGGCGACTCAGACGAGCGCGACGACATCGCCGAGTTCGAGGAGAAGATCGAGAACACCAAGCTGTCGAAGGAGGCCCGCGACAAGGCGCTGGCCGAGCTCAAGAAGCTCAAGCAGATGAGCCCCATGTCGGCGGAAGCCACCGTGGTGCGCAACTACCTCGACTGGCTGTTGTCGATCCCCTGGGGCATCAAGGGCAAGGTCAAGAAGGACCTGGACGAGGCGCAGACCATCCTCGACGCCGAGCACTACGGGCTCGACAAGGTGAAGGAGCGCATCGTCGAGTACCTCGCCGTGCAGGCGCGCACCAACAAGCTCAAAGGGCCCATCCTGTGCCTCGTCGGACCGCCCGGCGTGGGCAAGACCTCGCTCGGCAAGTCGATGGCCAACGCCACGGGACGCGAGTTCGTGCGCATGAGCCTCGGCGGCGTGCGCGACGAGGCGGAGATCCGCGGGCACCGGCGCACCTACATCGGCTCGATGCCGGGCAAGGTGATCCAGTCCATGCGCAAGGCCAAGCGCGTCAATCCGCTGTTCCTCTTCGACGAGATCGACAAGATGGGCTCGGATTTCCGCGGCGATCCCGCGGCGGCGTTGCTGGAGGTGCTCGATCCCGAGCAGAACGCCACCTTCAACGACCATTACCTGGAGGTCGACTACGACCTGTCGAACGTGATGTTCGTAACGACGGCCAACACGCTCAACATCCCGCCGGCGCTCATGGACCGCATGGAGATCATCCGTCTTGCCGGCTACACCGAGGACGAGAAGCTGGAGATCGCCAAGCGCCACCTGATTCCCGGTCAGCGCCAGGCCCACGGCCTCGAGGCCGAGGAGTGGACGATCGCGGATGGGGCGCTCTTGGAGATGATCCGCCGCTATACGCGTGAGGCGGGCGTGCGCTCGCTCGAGCGCGAGATCGCCAAGCTGGCGCGCAAGGCGGTCAAGGAGATCATTACCTCCGAGAACAAGACCGTCGCCGTGACGGCCGAGAACCTGGAATCCTATCTGGGCGTGCCGAAGTACCGCTACGGCGAGGCCGAGCTGGAGGACCAGGTGGGCATCGTCACCGGGCTC
>Ga0307426_1000216_pt1 | contig 38263 bp, 37 predicted proteins | sample SalMarWE160340MG_FD_202165 | JGI IMG/M metagenome (GOLD analysis project Ga0307426, IMG submission 202165) | Salt marsh sediment microbial communities from the Plum Island Ecosystem LTER, Massachusetts, United States - WE1603-40 | ecosystem: Environmental > Aquatic > Marine > Intertidal zone >... | reverse complement strand
CAAATTTGTAAATGAAAAAAAAATAAATGCAATAGTCCATATTAATAAATTTTATGTTCCTAATGGAGGTGTTGTAAAACCTTCTGATGGTATTCAATATTTTGGGATGGTAGACCTTAAAATCTCTCCATTAAAATTGAAATCTGGAGATGAAATTAAACCTGGAGCATCAGGAAATGTATTTATTCAATTTGATAAAAAGCTTTACCATGATGGGACTGGTCTCAAAGGTATTATTACAGAGCTCAATAAATTTAATGGTAAATTAAGAATCATAGGAAATTTTCAACAAATAATGTGAATTTGCTACTTATTCCTATTTTTAAAGATAGTAATTAAATTACATATTAATTTTATTTGACCCAATGCAATAAATCTATACTCTCGCAGAGTATCTCATCAAATAACTTCCCCAAATGGTTTTTTTATTTGAATCATCAAATTAGATTTACTCTTTGTTACAATCAATCGATTCAAACGAATTTATCTTGTTGAAAGCTTCTTCTTGCTTGTTTCTTTGTTCTGACTTAACTGACCTATTCACTTGTGATAAATATTTCATTGCGTTATTTTTACCGATAATTATATTTTCAATTAATTCTTCTTTGCTAAGTCCACCTGAAATGACTAAAGCTGTTTGGAAGGATTGATCTGGTTCCAAAGTTTTAAATTTGATTTGCAAAGCGGATAAAATTTCTCCCGGTTCTCCATAAAGTGTATTTGAAAGATCTAATTTATCATTATTTATATGAAAATCTTTAGTTAGACAAGTCTCATAATTCGTTGATTTTGAGATCGGAGAAAATCCAGCATGAAGCCCAGTTTTATCATATTGATATAATATGTCGTTTTTTTCATCATAGTCTGAATCATCATTATCGAAACCATCTAATCCATTGATATCAAAGTCAAACACAAAATACATCGAAAATTCTGTTAAATTATAGTCAGATATATTTTTCAGCGTGAAGAAAGTGTTAATGTAAGGAATTTTTGGTTTATTAAATATATCGATATAAAGTCTTATCAAAGAATGTTCTTTCTTAAATTCTTGTCTGGTTATTTTGTCTTCCTTCATTAGTTTTTTCAAATATTCCTTAATATCAAAATCAAGTGTAATCCTGTTAATAAAAGTGCCAATTCGAGTGTTAACCATCTTGTATATGGGTGTAGGCTCGATGTTCTTTAGAATCACTGGAAGCGTTCCAATATTTTTGCCAATTAATTTGAAACTAAACCAAGGTCCTGCCATTTCTTGTTCTGTTAAATAGAGTATATACTTGTTCATGTATGTTATTTCTTTTATTGAGAAGCCCATCAAGTATCCCGCAGTATTTCAAGTCGCTAAAATTTCGTTGAAACTAACTTTTAATACTATTTTTAAAAAACCTCCTTAAATTGTATTTAATAAATTAATATAAAATGATAATATTTGATTATAAAATTAATAAAAACCTAAAAAAACATTTGGTTTATTGTAAAAAATAAAAAAGTCTAAACCTTCTCAATAAATCGGTAAGCTATATATAGGAAGGCTTCGTTGACATTCTCTCCACTTTTTGCACTCGTAAGAATATAATGGAATCCATGTTGTTTTGAGATGTCTTTAATATCTTCTTCAGATGATATAAGTTCATCTTTTAAATCTGACTTGTTTCCTACTATTACTAAAGGGATATTAGAGGGGACAGACTTTTTAATGTCATCATACCAATTATCTATGCTCACGAAATTATTTGGTCTGGTTCGATCAACGACAATAAACGCACCACTAGCCCCTTCATAAAATCGCTTTCTGTACGGTGTCATTGCGAGATTTTGACCCCCAATATCCCAAATTACAAAATTTAATGTTGTTTCTTCACCCAAAACAATGGTTTTTTTTGAAATCTCTACACCGATTGTTGATATATAATCATCTACAAAATTATTTTCAACAAATCGTTTTATAAGTGAAGTTTTTCCTACTTGATAATCTCCTGTTAATATTAATTTTGAAGTGAAAGTTCCTTTTGGTAATTTTCCCCATCGAGTTTTTGATAACACCTTAATAATCTCAGGAATCTCTATAGAGATATCATCATACCCTTCTAACAGCAACTCTATTTTTCCTGCAATATGCTCTGAAAACACTCTCAGTTCAATGTCTGGTGTATTTGGATCTGCTATTGTAGTTAAAATGGAATGCGGACCCATGCTACAATAGGCAAACTTCCTATCTGCCATGGATGTAATGTTGAAAAAGTTATTTTGTGTTTGGTATTCGGATTTAATTCTATCGATGTAGATATCTAAAAAAGCAGATATGGCTCCTATTACCAAATCTGTATTTTGTTCATCCTTCATTTTACTTTCAGATGCGATAATAAATCCATCTCGATCACATATAGCAACCGCGGCTGCTCCATCAACGTTGAACATGTAATTCTCAAGTATTTTTTTTAAAAGATCGATATTCGGGAGATTTTCCACTTAAAACCCTCTTATTTTCTATGGTTTAAATCAAAATATACTTAAAATAATATAAAAAATACTATTAGAAAAATGTTAGGATCGGCTTATTTGAAACCACTCATTATCCCCATAACATACCCGTTTTTATCAATAAAATCGATGTCTAAAGTAAGATGGAAATAAATGATAAAAAACAAGAAGAAAACATTGCGAATATCCTCACTAGAATGACCTCTCTCTTCAAGCAAGTTGGTTTGGATGAATTATTAGAAAAGAGTGAAAAAGTTTTAAAAAATTATCATAAATCCAAAATAGAATCAGATAAAGTCGGATCTTAATATCTAAATAATACATGAAATACCATTCAGATGTCTTAATAATCACATCTTCATAACATTCTTCTTTAAATTAAGTTGAATACACGATTCTTTTATGATAGAAGAATTAAAACTACCAACTATAGAAGATAATAAAATTGAAGAAATTCTTACAAGGGCCGTGTCATTATTTAGGAGAACAGGGCTTTCTGATCTAGCAGAAAAATGGGATAAAATACTAAGAACTTACATAAATAAGAAATTAGCAGAGATTTAAATAATTTTCAATAACACTGGGAAATATAAATCCTATTCAGATCAGAAATTTCATATAGCTCAAATACAAGTGAATCAATTTGTTTTTCTAAATCATCCCTAAAATCTTGTGTAGTGAGTACTTTTTTAACTTTATTAACTATTTCTATAGAAATTTTTACTTCTTGGTCTGTTTGAGGGATTTTAATTGGTAAGCTCCTTATTTTTTCAATTAGAATTCGTGGAAAAAGTTTCTTGTAAGCTCCAAAAGACTTGTTATAATAATAGGAGAGCAAACGTGAATTTATTAGACCAAGTAAATAATAGTGATTGAACTCCTTCAAATCCGAGTTTACAATTTTCAAATTATAATATGATTGTGATGTATATGAATTAGAATCATAGGTAGCACATATTAAATTATTCTGGTTTAATTGTCGGATGATAATCCTATCACTATAAATATTTTTATTCTTATAATTAATTCCGTTCTTGTTAAGTTGAATATATTTTATTTCATTAATTTGGTATCGACTTATACTATAAAGAAATCGCGAATATTCCCATTCTTTTTTAAGGGGTAATTCTTTATGAATAATTGATTCCATAGTCTCACTTTTAATGAAATTTTTACAATCTGGGCAGATTAATTCATTTTTAGGAAATGGTAAATATTTCTGACAAATGTGACAATAAACTATTTTTCCATCTTTTCCAAGTTCAACTCCTCTACTTAAAATTATCTCAAAACGATCATCAGCTAGTAAGTCTGCAAGTTTCGGGAATTTTTCGTTTAAATATTCTAAAATCTTTACGTCAACCGAAGAGAGATTTACTAAAAAGTTATAATCAAATTTTTTAATCAACCTTTGATTCATTTCTTTTTTAATCTGATTAAACTCGTTTCCCTCAATAATTTGAATGATATTATGCGTTCTTTTGTTTTCATTATCCTCTTTTTCAAGGATTAAAATGACATTAGAAACAACGGGATCTTTAAATTGGGAACCAATCACGCCTATCTCTTTAATCAAGGAATGTTCATATACATATTTTCGTATGATTTTGCGATTAGAAAGTGCTAATATTGAATCAGGAATAATATAACCTAATAACCCATGTGTTTTTAACACTTTAAGACCGATTTCAATAAAAATTTGATAGTAATCATATTGCCCGATATTCGTCTCTAAATTACTTTGTTCGATCAGTTTTCTATGTTGATGACTTATCTCTCTAATGAATAAATATGGAGGATTTCCAACTACAAAATCATATTTTTCTTCCTTAGAGAGATATAAAGTATTAATATTTTTAATATTGAAATATTTAAATTGATACATTGGTTCTTTTTGATAGATTACTTTAATTAAATCAAATACAGAAAGAAATAAATTCAATTGACAGAGGATGCAAGCAATTGGATTTAAATCTATCCCATAAATATGCATTCTGATCTCATTTATAATTTCTTTAGCTAGCTCTATAGACATTTTTTTATCTTGACTAGACAATAGTGAAGACTTCAAAAAATTAGCAGATTCAATCAAAAAGCTTCCTGCTCCGCAGCTAATGTCAATCATTTTTTTATATCGTATTTTTTCTAATGAAGTGTACCCAATACTTTCTAAAATGTGATTGACAATAATTTTAGGTGTATAAAACTCCCCCAAAACTTTTCGATATTCGAAATCCACCGTCTTTTCATAAATAGATCCAATTAAATCAAGTCCACCTGAAGTATCATTCTTAAATTCTGTATTCATTATTTTTCTAAAGACTTCTGTGAGGAAATCCTCTTGTTTTTCATCAAGAGATTTAGCTCCATATAATTCTTTTAATTCTGTTAACATTCTATTTTCTGCAATAAAAAAATTAAACGTAAACATTCTAAACTAATAAAATCCAAATATTGAACTATTTATAAATTATTAACCATGAAGATGCTTTATAATTAATCTTATTAAGTGTTTTACAAATGGAGATTACTAAAAAAGAAATTATAAATCTAAAGGATCGAAAACCTATTTATGAAGTCTGTTTCAAGCCTATTGGGTTGATACATACTCCTTTTAAAACATTAAAAGGAATACCAATTCAATCAAGTATGTCAGAAACAGAGGGAACTATTGAAATTTTTCCGGAGTATGTAGATGGTTTATACGAAATAGGAGGATTTTCGCATATTTATTGTCTTTATTTTTTTGATTTAGTAAAATTACCTGTACCTCTTCAATCTAAACCATTTTTAGTTGATGAAAGAAAGGGAATTTTTGCTACTAGAACTCCTTTTCGTCCGAATCCAATTGGTGTTTCAATTTTACGAATTTTATCCCTGGATGATAACAAGATTCAGGTTATTAATGTTGATATTTTAGATAGAACATATATCTTAGACATTAAGCCATATGTCCCTGAATTTGATTGTCGAAAAGTTCAAAGCATTGGATGGTTACAAGATAATATAAAACGAAAAGCAAGTTAATTAAATTACTTTATAATTTCAAAGATCTAATTTTTTCCAAACCAATATTTAAATGAAGTTGTCTAATATTTTAATTGTAAAAGAATATTCAATTTAAAATCTCTAAAATAGATCAATAAAATGATTGCATTCATATATATTGCGATTTACTTAGTTTTATTTTTATTAGGTATTATTGTAACAATCTTAGAGAGGAGGAAATACAAACCTGAATTTAGTTTACTATTTACAATCATGCTTTGGTACTTTTTACAAACTAGTTATTATAATTTTTTCATTATAGCCACATTCAATTTATTTCCTAAAGAAACCGCTTTAGTGTTCTGGTACTTATCGATATTTTTCCAAATTGTCTCGATAACATCTTGGACTTCGTTTCATATCCTCGAATTACATAAAAATAGTAAGATCAAGATAGTAGTTATTTTAATGTTCATTTTTATTAGTGGCATCATTTTGGGTTTGCTTTATGATTCTCCCTCATTTAACTCATCATTAATAGGTCAAAATATCAATTATTCCTTCATAAATCCTCTATTGTTAGTGTTTGTAGTGTCCTTCAATTTCAGTATTGGGCTCGTTTTGTTGATATCTCAAATTAAAGGTTATTCAAATTATCATGATAAAAAACTAGGGCAATTATATTACATTTTTACTATTCTATATTTTGTTAATATAATATTATATTCAGTATTTTTGATAACTCAAAATGTTTGGATTAAACATGTACTTCTCTCCTTTTACATATTCAATGTCTCATTCTTAGTTTATATTCTGGTAAAAAAACCATCCCTATTTAAGGTTTTTACTAACAAACTCTATGATTTTATTATCTTTCATAAATCGGGAATTTTACTTTATTCTTATAATTTTGAAACGAGACAAGAAGTGGAGGAATCATCATTAAAAGGCAGTATTTTAATTGGAATTAATCATATTCTCTCGAATTTTTCAAACTTGGAAAATCAGGTAAGTATAATTAAAATGAGTGATCGTGGAATAATCTTCAATTTTAATAATGAGCTAGGGTACGCTACTTTATTAATTGCTAAGCATAAAAATTCAATTCTAGAAAAGGCTGTGAATGAATTTAATTTGAATTTCGCTAAGAGATACTTAGATAAATTTATGAATCTTCAAGGTTTAATTGATGTTTCTAATTTTAGGAACACATCGGAATTAATACAAGAATATTTTAAAGCTTTTCTAATATAAATTTCTTTTGAATAACACCAGTGTCTATTTCATTGATAATAAATATTAAACAAATTCTTATAAACTAATCATTCTTCTATATTTAGAGAGGAAATTCGAATAAATTTTGAAATTCGAATAATTATCAAAACAGAGTATAATTTATCGTAAGATTATGGATAATATAACTTCAATCTCGTTGATAGCAGGTTATATCATAATAACTGGTTTTACTTGGTATACAGTATTCCAAATAATTAAAAATCGGAAGAAATTTGGAACTGATTTGATAGCGTTACTGAATTCTGCTACGATATTCAGTGGAAATTTAATTTATTCTACATTCTTCATTCTTTCAACTGTATTTCACTTTTCTGAAGAAATAAATATAACATTATGGAAATTATCTATAATCTTCGGACTTATATCGCTCATTATTACAACTTTTATTTATTCTTTCTTTAGAGAATACCAAAAAATTCAAATAATACCTTTTACGTTCATTGTTTTATTTTTTGGATTAATTATTGGAGCACTTTTAAGAGAAAGTTCTATAAAATTGAACGCAACTATAACCAACCCTATACCATTTATTGTTCCAGATACATCACTAATTAATTTTCAATTCGATTTATTTTCAGGAACTTTAATTATAATAACGGAGATTTCATTAATTTTTTATTTAGCATATATTACTTTGGCTATATTAAGGGAGACCAAAAGTCTGGACGATAGTTTACCTTTATTTTTGAATACCATCATATTCACTTTTCCCATTATAATGTATCTTTTATATATATATATGCAGAGACCCTTATTGAGAGAATTACACATCACTTTGTTATGGATAGCAAGTTTTACCGTGAATATTATGCTTATTAAAAAACCAGAGATTTTTTTTGTATTACCAAACAGAATATTTTCAATAAATATATACCATAAATCAGGAATTCTCTTGTATTCTTATAATTTCAGTGAAGAAAGGCAACAAAAAGTAGACTCCACTATTTGGGGTAATTTTTTAATTGGAATTAATCATATAATAGGGGAATTTATTAACGTACAAAATAAAATTGATGTTATTAAAACTAAAAATTCGGATGTAGTGGTTAAATATGAAATCGAGGCAGGTTATGCTCTAGTTGTAATAACGAACAAAAAAAATAAAATTATTGAGAATTTAATAGGACCTTTTTCTGAAGAATTTAAAAAAAAATATAAAAAAGAACTAAATGATATTCAAGATTTAAATAGAATTATTGATGTATCTGATTTTATTGATACTGAAGAAATTATAAAACACCATTTCCAACTATATTTGTAATTCAGCACATCTCTTTAGCATGTAAAATATAAATCCCATTGATAATTTCAATTATAATAACTTAATTACAAAATGGTTAATATTTTGGTTTTAAATTTTTGTCCCAAATGTGGAAGTAAGCTAGATAATAATTCTAACACTTGTGGAGAATGTGGGTTGGATTTAGCAAGTAGAATCGAAAAGACCAAACAAAATTCTACGCAAGAGATTTCAACTGAGATTTATGCTGATTTTCTCCAAAGATCTTTAGCATGGTTTATTGATATTATGGTTGTATTGGTAATTGTAATACCGCTGTCTATTTATGTTAATTTTGACTTATTTTATGTTTATACTAACATTTATCTCTTGACTATAGGCTTCTTTTATTTTTGGCTTTTTGAAACTTTTAACAAAGGTCAAACATTAGGGAGATTGTTAGTTAAAATTAGAGCTGTTGATGAAAATACACTACAACCAGCAAAATCTACAAGTTATTTTATCAACAATGTGACCAAAGCAACACCTTTTTTGTTATTTGATCTTCTTTTAGGGATTATTGCTAATATTAATGCTACTGGATTCATTAAAAAAAGGTTACGAATAGTTCAAAATATTACTGAAATTGCTATTATCAAGGTGAAAAAAGACTCTAAATAGATTAATTCTTTTTTATTATTAAATTACTAAATTTCAAACATGTAAACCTTTTTTAATGTAGTTTGTTATTCCTTTCATAGAATTGAATATACAATTAATAGTGAGAGGTTGAAAAAAATCATGGAACAAATTGAAATTCAAGACGAGGAGTGGGCTCAAGATTGGAAAATCATTGTTTCCATTTTCGAAAAAATTGATGAGTTAGAGAAATTATTTTCGAATTTAGAGGTATCCTACTTGCGAGAAATACAACAAAAAGTTCTCATTCTTAATCTTGAAAAATATGGATGGTCATTGCAAAATTACATTATTGAGAAGTACTCCCAAGCTTAAATCATAAATTTTTTCTATCGCAAAATTGCTTTATAAGCATTCTTCTTTAAAATCAATAAGATTATATTTAAAAGGTACAAATTCTAATCTACTAATTATTACCATGAATTATTAAATTAATTACGTAAGTTAGGTAATAAAAATGAGTGAACAATTTAGTAAAGGTCAAAAAATAGCTTTTTCGTTGGGAAATGGCGTAGAATGGTTTATCAACAGTGCGTTTAACCTTTGGGTGTTTACATTTTACTTTTCTGCCGTGAAATTGAGTATAGGCTACATAATGATGGCATATATCATATGGACAATTTGGAATGCCTTCAACGATCCTTTAATTGGTTATCTCTCAGATAGAACTCATACTAGGTTTGGTCGTCGGCGAATATATGTAATGATAGGTTTTATTCCTGTTTTAGCGCTGGAAATTTTAATTTGGCTCCCTCCTCTAAGTGGACAAATAACACAATTCTATTATCTTTTAATAATGTTATTACTTTATGATACCGCTTATACTCTCATTGCACTTCCTACAGATTCTCTTTTCCCCGAACTTTATACCTCTGTCAAAGAACGAACACAAGTAAATACTATAAGACAGATCTTTGCAGCTGTAGGTTTAATATTAGCAGCATTGATACCGGGAATCTTTATAGGAGATATAAACGCTCGAGATGGATACTTAATGAATGGTATTGTAACTGCAATTATTGTTGGAGTATCACTATTAATTTTTCTAAAATGGGGGGCTAAAGAACGAGAAGAATTTAAGCTCGACTATCAACAAAATTTCTCGCTTTTTCAGGGTTTAAAATACGCATTCAAGAGCCTGGGATTTATTCTCTATATCATTATGTTTTTCTTGTATGAGTTTATTCTTTTATTATTAGCTACCATCGTACCGCTATTCTCAAATCGAATATTAGGAACGACAAGTGCGTTTGAAACTTCTATTCTAATGGGACTTTTATACATTATAGGAATTGCTTTTATGTACATTTGGAAAAGTTTGGATATTAAATTGGGTAGTAGGATCGGATATGGAATTTCTATGGTTTTATATTTTGCTGCTTCGATCCCGATGCTATTCATTTCCTCATACTTCGAAGCAATAATTGTTGTGATTTTTATGGGAATCGGTTTTGGAGGAATGCTTTACTTTATTTGGTATATTGTAGCAGATGTAATTGATGATGACGAGCTAAAAACAGGGGTTAGACGAGAAGGTATATTTTTTGGTATAGCAAACTTTTTTATGCGATTATCAATGATTCTCTCTATAACCATAGTAGGTTTAGTTTTCGTTCAAACAGGTTGGGATGAATACAAACCAATTCCAAATGTAGATGTTGATTTTGGCTTACGTTTTCTTTTTGTAGTCGTTCCTGGCATAGCATTAGGAGTCTCTTTAATATGCCTATACTTCTTCCCATTCACTAAGAAAAAAGTTCTCGAGATGAAAGCAAAGCTAAACGAGCTTCATCAGGAAAAAATGGATAAAGTAAGAACTTCTTAATTTTTCCCTTTTTTTTATATTTTTTTTAATGCTTGTTCTAAATCGTTAATTAAATCAACAGGATCTTCTAAACCTACTGAAAATCGAAAATGCGTGTCTGATATTTGCATCATTTTTTTCTCCCAACTTGCCAGATCAATACCGGTCATTATTGAGGTATATTCTATGAGCGATGTTGTATCTCCTAATGAAACTCCAACCTTTATCAATTTAAAGAGATCCATTAATTTATAGCAATCTTCTACGGTTTTTAACTCGAAATCTACCATCCCTCCAAATCCGGTCATTTGTTTTTTAGCTATTTCATGCCCTGGGTGAGATTCTAATCCAGGATAGATGACATTCTCTACTTTTGGGTGTGAAGATAAGTATTTAGCAATTTTCATGGCATTTGAGCAATGTTTTTCCATCCTTAAACTCAATGTTCTTACTCCCCTAAGAATAAGCCAAGCACTAAACGGACTCATCACGGGACCTTGGCTTTCTTGCCAAAAGTATCTTATATTTTGAATTTCTGCCTTAGGACCTATAATTACACCGCCAAGACAATCTCCGTGACCATTGACATATTTTGTTAAGCTTTCAATTACTAAATCTGCTCCGTGCTTAAAGGGTAGTTGAAGCGCTGGTGAAGCAAAAGTATTATCAACAATGCATTTACCTCCTGCATTATGGATGAGATTTGAAATTTCTTTAATATCGATGATATCAACTGATGGATTTGTCGGAGTTTCAAAAAATACAGCTTTAGTTTGTTCGGTAATCGCATTTTCGACTTCCTTTAAGTTACACATATCTACACTAATGGCAGTATTTCCCATTTGTGGGTATATTTTAGTTAGTAAACGAAATACTCCTGTATATTGATGTTTATGAACAATTATATTCGGAAAATGTGTGGGGTTATTTTGAGGGTAATAATTTTCTATTTTCTTCGGCTTCATTCGGTCTAATCTATCTTGAAATACGCTAGAAAGAGAAAGATGGACTGCAGCCATTCCAGATGCTACGGATAATGCTTCTTCCCCACCATGAAGGGTTGCTAATTTCTTATCTAAAGCATATAACGTTGGGTTTTCTGTTCTTGAATAGAAATAATTATTTCTTAACATTTCAGACATGGTCGAATAAGTATAAGACTTCGTGGCATAAATTGGCGTTCTTAGACTATGCGTCGTTGATGGATAAGGATCCTCTCCCGCTCTGATTTGCTGAGTATCAAATTGCCATTGATCCCATTTTTCTCTTAATTCTTTATTTATTTGGTCAGGTGTTTTCTTTTCTTCCATTCCATTCACTCCATACTTGGTAATTTTATTGCTTCAGTCTTATCCATTCCTTCAGCTTTTTGATAATCTTCGTATGTACGTGAAGAAATCTTCTTATAAAACTCTTGAAATTCTCTCTCTACTTCATTTGATATTCCCGGGCCTTTCTGAATCTTAAGAATTTGTTCCACTTCTTCTGAGGCTCTTTCGATGATATCTTTTGCGCCATTTCTCTGCCAAATTCCTCTCCGATCTCTATCTGCAAGTTGAGGAATAAATAATTCTTTTCGTGTGTTTTTTGAAGTATGTTTCAACATTAAATAATTCTTTCCTTCTGTAGCCACTCGTTCAATCTCATTTACTGCCATGGAATTTTCATCCACTTTTATACCTTCCATCCCTCGTTTAACAATATCTATCAACTCATCATCGATTACTAAAAGTTCTAAAGATTCAGCAAGAGATGATTCATAAGTACCCGCACAGGTAATATAATTAATCCCTGCATTTGCAGCGCAAAACAATGTCATGAATCTCTCAAAACCGTTCTGAATATCAAAACATTTAGATTCAGTCACTAAACCCGGACCTCTTGAAGGGATGTTATAATAGTGGGCTAATTGAGCAGCTCCAATCGTGATTAATCCTGTCTCAATAGAACCCCAAGCAACATTTCCTGTAGGAGGATCCATGGGTGCATTCATGGTTGAATAAAAAACTGGACAACCTGGATTGATGAGTTGAGATAACACAATAGAAGATAATGTTTCCATATTAGTTTGTATGAGTAATCCCGCTAGGGTTACAGGAGCAGTAGAACCAGCGCTAGCTGCTGGAGCTATAATTATGGGTTGCTTATATTTAGCAAAAATGAATAACCCATTTAACAAGAGAGTACTCATCGTTAGGGGGCTTACTGGATTAAAAAATCCAATTAAACGTGGTTTTTTCTTTAAAACATCCTCTCCCCCCACTATAATGGATGTAAGATCCATCATATCTTGACTAGCTACTCTACCTAAGCAACCTAAACCATAAGGTTTAATACTGTTTTCAGCCCAAGCTTTAATTGCATGGAAATGTAATTCCAAATAGGGGACATCATTTGGCCAAACATCTACATGAGAGCAACAAATATTTTTCAAGTAGTCAACAATGCGAATTTGTTTTATGGTATCCGCCAACACGGTTTTTCGCACTCCTTTTTTTTTAGTAGAATCATAGATGGTTACGGGGGTTCCCACGGTTGCAAAATTAACACTTTTCGTATTTACCTCAAAATTATATGATCCATTTGAACCCCATAAAGTAAAAGAATCTGGGACGTGCTTAAGTTGTTCTAATACTAAATTCTCAGGAAATTTAACAAAATGAGTCTTATTATCTACACTTGCACCATTTTCCTTTAAAAGATTACGAGCTTCTTCAGATTCTACTTTAATTCCAATCTTTGCTAAAAGTTCTAAGGTTTTTCTATGTAACAGATCAATCTCTTCTTTTTCTAATACTTCAATTTTATTCATTCTCATGATTTAATCAAACTCGAATAATATGACTAATAATGATTTTAAGATTAGTAAACATTGATTAATGAAAAACTTTTTTTTAAAAAAAACGTTAGTTTATTCAAATTTCTATATTAAAGCTAATGGTAATTAACATGTCTATTAAAGAGAAAATTCAAGAATTTGTAGTTGAATGGGATGAGGAAGGGTTAAAGAATTATTGTCAGCTACTATTAAAAGATAAAGGAGCAAAAGCTTCTGATCTTCTTAAAGTTATAGGGGATATCATGAAATTCGTTGGAGATCAATTTGAAAATGAAGAAATATTTCTTCCCGAGTTAATTGGTTCAGCTGAAGTTGTAAAAGCTACAATTGATGAAATTTTAGATCCAGCAATTAGAGCTTCCGGAGAAGAAAAAAAAACAATGGGGAAAGTGGTTATCGGAACCGTAGAAAGTGACGTGCATAGCATCGGAAAGGATCTGGTTGGATCTTTTTTATTTTCTAGCGGTTTTGAGGTATATAACTTAGGTGTAGAGGTTACGGCTGATCAATTCATTTCAAAAGCGGAAGAAGTAGGCGCTGATGTGATAGGTTTATCCTCCTTATTGACGATGTCAATGGATTTTCAAAAGCAAGTTATCGAGGAATTAAAAAAGAGAGGTCTACGAGAGAAATACAAGGTTATTGTAGGAGGAGCTCCTACTACTGAAGAATGGGCTGATCAAATTGGTGCCGATGCATGGGCAGATGATGGTATTGAGGCAGTATATAAAATTAAAGAAATTCTCAATAAAAATTAGGAGATGAGTAAATAAAATGAAATTAAAAAAGATCGAGGTTTTCTCGAAGGACGAGCTTGAAACCATTCATTCTGCTACAATGACATTGCTTTCAGAGTTAGGAATAAAAATAGATGCTAAAGATACGCGAGATCTTCTAAAAGAAAATGGTGCAAGCGTAGATGAAGACACGCTATTCGTACGATTCCCAGAATCTATGATTATGGAAAATCTGAAAACAATCCCAGATTCATTCAAATTACATGGACCTGATGGTTCATTTTCCTTCGAAGTAAATACTAAAAGCACCCGATTTGCAACAATTGGAACCCCTGTTAAAATAAGAGATTTAAATTCTAAGAGAGGTGTGCGTAAAAGCATGATGACAGATACCATTGAGCAAATTAAAATTGTAGATAGTCTAGAAAATATAGTTTGTTCCCATATTGATGTATGGCCGAATGATGTGCCATATATTACCATTCATACTGAATGTATTTATCAATGGGTAAAAAATACTCGAAAACCGTATGGTTTGGGATGTCTTGGAAAATTAGCCTCCCAGGATATGATGAATATGGCATCCATTATTGTAGGGGGAGAAGAAGAATTAATTAAAAGACCAAGATTTATAGGTTTCATGAACCCAACTTCACCACTTCACTTACCAAAATTAATGACAAATGGATTTGCAATTTTTATAAAATATAAACAACCGACTATCATCGCTCCCGAAGCTATAGCGGGAAGTTCTTCTCCAGTAACTCTTGCGGGTCTAATAACACAAACTAATGCTGAAATCGTCGGAAGTGCTGTTTTATCTCAAATCTTAAATCCTGGAGCTCCTATTTTCTTTGGTACCGTTTCACACATTACTGATATGCGATCAGGAAATTCTGCCATGGGATCAGTGGAAATGGGATTGATCACGACAGGTATAGCCCAACTAGCAAGGTTTTATAATATTCCTTCTCGTGGTCCTGGGGCAGGAACTGATTCGAAAGTTCTGGATTTACAGAATGGATACGAACGACTACAAACATTAATGCTTGCAGCTCAAGCTGGCGTGAATTACATTACTTGTGCAGGTACCTATGAAGCCACTTTAGTTGAAGCATTAGAACTTTTAGTAATTGACGATGATTTAGCTGGAATGGTACAAAGAACAATGGAAGGAATCTCTGTTAATGAAGATACCATAGGATTAGATGTAATAAAGAAGGTTGCGACAAGCAAAACGAAAGGAGTTAATTTTCTTGCTGAAAGTCATACACGAAAATTTATGAAATCGGAACTTTACATGCCTCGGTTATCTGATAGAACCAGACGATCGACCTGGGAGAAAAAAGGCTCAAAAGATATCATTGAAAGAGCAAGAGAAAAAGTAAATCAGATTCTTGAGGATCATCAACCTAATAAATTAGAAAATATTGTGGAAGAACGATTGCTTGACTATATGAAACAAGTCCAATCAAGAACTTTTGATGATTATAAAGAAGCTGAAGGATTAACGGTTGACAGCATTACTTTACCAGATGGTATTGAAATAAAAAGTAAAAAGAAATAACTGAATTATTTCCTACACAATTTCATTTTTATTTTCTTTGAAAATTCTTCTAAAAAGGTTTAGTAAATCAACTTTAAGTAATATATAAATTAGAAAAATAATTGCGTAAAGAGTAATAATACTTAAAATCCAGCTTTCTCCTCCTAGAAAACTACAAATATTTAAAAGATTATATCCAAAAACTAGCATTAATCCAAATTTCCCCAGCCAACACCAAAAAACAGTTCTTTTTATTGAATATTTCAACAATCCTAATGGAACTGTAATAAAATCATCATTAATTGGAGTGAGAGCGGCTATAAAAATAAGAAAGGGGGCTAATTTTGGATGTTCTAATAAAATTTGTTGATATGGAGACAATTTTCTCATCTTATCTTCTGAAATCAAACCAGAAACTCCTCTACCCACAAAATATCCTCCTAATTCACCGATTAAACACCCTAAGCTCGCAATAAATGCCACTAAAAAAGGTACCCAAAAATTTAATGATAAAAAGGGAGCAGCACTAAAACAAACTACAAATGTATAGGGTGTGGGAACGGGCAATAAATTCCCAATAAGACATACTGAAAAAGTAATCACAAGTCCAGAAAATAGATCTTGAAATGGAGGATATTTAGAAATATTTTCAATAAATTCTCGATGTGCTTCATTTAGCATCAAATCAATTGAAATGATTGTAACAATTACGATTAAGATTAGAAAGATTAAATCTATTCTTTTGAGTTTCATAAATCGTATCCAGTAATTAATAGTTATTTAAAATAAAAAGGACTTCATTAAATATTTGTTTCTTTAATTAAATGTGGGCATTGAAAATATAATAATAAAGACTGTTACTATAACACTAATGAAAAGTAATAGGATAATAAAAATCCCTTTCCAAGCACTTTTCTTTTTCTTCCTTTCAACATAACTTCTTCTTCTTGCAGCATTCATTTTTATGCATCAAGATCTTTAAGTTTTTTCTTCTTGATACTGTCGTCCAATTCGATTTTCTGAAGTAGTTGGGTGAGAACCACATTATTATAAGAAAAAATCATTCGTGGGGTATATCCTTCTGCTAAGTAGGAGCCATCATCAATCTCTTCTTTTAAAGGAAATAGTTGTTTTTCCTTAATAACAGAACCTAAATAATTCTTTTCATATTCTCTATATCCGTAAATCGTGTTCTTAACAATTACCATTTTCAAATCATAATCATCAGGAATTCCTGCTTTTTCAAGAATAAGTAAGATTTTTTCTCTTGAGAGAGATTTTAATAATTCTAAATTTTCTTCAGTTCCTTCATAAGCAGGACCTGTTTGTTCCTTCGTGTAATCTATTTCCTCTTCTAATCCAATCATAAACTTAAAAGCATGAGTCTCGCTATCTTGATCTACTGCAGTTAGTTTATAAGCAATTCCATGTCGGTCTCTTATCGGTTGAGCCATCTTTGCTGCTATGAATTTCATGCGTGTAGTAGTATTCCATCCATGCCAGAGCCAGACTCTATAATGTTTCGGGTCCACGAATAGTAAAATGAAATCGTCATCTAACAATTCTGATAAGTTTACATCTGGATCGATGATTAGTTCTTCAAAATCTCCAATTTGATCGTTAAATTGATATACAACAATTGATTGTTCTTTCCTTTCGGGAATTTCCCCCGGTGAATTTTCATTGGACATGTTTAAGATTAACTTATGGTTTTTCAATCTAACTATTAATAATATATAATAATGTAATAGCTATAAAAATTGACGGATATTATACCGGTTTTTTAGTTAAAAGTCCAAAAGATATAAAAAGATGATGCTATTATTTTCTACATCTTTCATTATAATTATATTATAATATTCAATTTTGCGGGAATTGCCAAGCCTGGTCAAAGGCGCTGGACTCAGAATCCAGTCCTGTAGGGGTTCGGGAGTTCGAATCTCCCTTCCCGCATTAAATGAAAAGAAAAAGTGTTAAAAATTTATATTATTTTAAGCTGATTTTCGCATTTGGGACAGAATAAAGGCAATTCTTCTTCACAAGGTTCTAATTCGTCACTATCTAACAATTTTCTCCAACAAACTAAGTGATCTTCAGATTTTAACATATCTCTTCCGTGGTGCTGAGGTATCAATTTCTTTGTTTTACAAGATTCACAAATTAGCATCCTTGCCTTAGATTCTAAAATTTCGCTATTTACCTCTTTAAAATTATTTCTATATCTTAAGATTCTGAGTCCATTAGCTAGTACTAAAAGAGAAACACCCATATCCCCAATTCCTACCGCTAACCATAAAGTCATCAAGCCAAATACAGTAAGAACCGCAAAAGAGACCTTTACTATTATTGAAGTCCAAATGTTTTGCTTAATAATTTTGTTTGTCTTTTTTGAAACGTCAATATAAGTGAGGATTTTTTTGAGATCATCACTCATGATGATGACATCAGCAGTTTCAAGTGTCAAATCGGTAGCAGATACTCCAATTGCGATACCTAAATCAGCAAGAGCCAATGCGGGAGCATCGTTTATTCCGTCTCCAACCATTGCAACACCTCGATATTGTTCTTTTAATTCTTTAATTTCTTCAAGTTTTTGATCCGGTAATAATTCTCCTCTAGAAGAATTAATATCTAAGCAAGCACTTATTTCATCACATACCTTCTGATTATCTCCAGAAATTAAAACTGCTTCAAGATTTCTCTTTCTTAAACCATTTACCAAAAGCGGAGCAGAAATTCTCAAAACATCTCGAATCGTGATAATCCCCAACAAATTACCATTCGATCCTAATAATATTGGAATAGTACCTTCTTGTTCAATTTTCATTAATTCTTCGGTAGGGATATCATAGTCTAATTCTATAAAAAACCTTTTACTACCAGCATGATACGTTTTGTTTTCAATTTCTCCAGTAATGCCCTTTCCTCTGATAATTTCAAAATTCTTTACTGAAGAAATTTTTAAATCCATTTGATTCGCTTGGTTCACAATCGCTTTTCCGATTGGATGTTCAGAAAGTACCTCCAAACTAGCAGCGAGTGAAAGTACATCTTCTTTACTAATAGAATACGAAACAATATCAAAAACTTTTAATTTTCCTTCTGTAAGTGTTCCCGTCTTGTCGAAAGCTAAAACATCTATTTTATTTACACTTTCAATGTACTTATTCCCCTTGACTAATATACCTTCTTTTGCCAATTTTGTTAGAGCAGTAATGTTTGCAAGTGGAGTAGAAAGTGTTAAAGCGCATGGACAAGACACTACCAATAAGACTAAGCCCCTGTAAAACCAATCATTAAAATTTTGATTAAATAAGAGAGCTGGGATAACCATTACCATAATAGAAGTTAGTAAAATAAGGGGCGTATAATACCTAGCAAATTTTTCAATAAATCGCTCATTTACACTTTTATTTTGTTGAGCTTTTTTTATGCTTTCCGCTATTTGGGCAACAATTGTGTTTGAACTTTCTCGGGTAACTTTTAAATCAATAAAACTATCACTGTTAATGCTTGCCGCAAAAACTTCGTCATTTTCCTTTTTGTATATGGGCAAAGATTCTCCAGTGATAGCACTTTCGTCAAAATACGATTGACCATTTATAATAACTCCGTCCAAGGGGGCTTTCATGCCAGGTTTGATACCTATTATTTGTCCGACTGTTACTTCTCTTGCAGGCACAATTTCATACGAATCATTGGTTTTTAATAATGCCTCCTCAGGGGCTAATTTTAATAATTCTTTTATTGCATTTCGAGATTTTTCAGTTGTCACTTCCTCTAAATGCTCTGCAATGGCATATAATAAAATAGCAGTTGCACCTTCTTGACCGTGAAAGATAAAGAATGAAGCAATTGCGGCAACAATCATTAATATATTAGCTGTGATTTTTTTATGCAAAATATCTTTAATTGCTTCGCTAAAAATACCATAGCTAGAAAGGAATACCGACAATATCGCCAGCATTTGACTGAAAAATACCTCTTGAGTAAATATTTCCAAAATTATGGAAATTGCTAATAATAGTGCCGATGGAACAATGAAAGCCCAAAAATGATGTACAAAATATGATTCTTCTTCAATCTCCTCATCGATGAGATCACATGCAGGACTTGAACATTCTACAAGATTCAACTAGATGCACCTAACTTTTAATTAAATAGAAACTTTAAAAAATTTCTATTTATGTATAATAAGACTCGCTCAAAAAGGGATAGATATTGGAAAAGTTTTCAGTACAAGATATTATTAATTATAATATTCTTTTTCTAAATAGACGGAACTGATTATAGATTAATTTAAAACATATACATATTCTTCTATGGGAAGATTTAATTGTTTTCTAATCTCATTTCTTACTAAAATACCTCCAACATGGAGAATAGAATCCTTTAATATGTTATCTTGGTCCATTGAAGCATTACATGGATAGGAATGATGTGCTTTACTAACTTTTTCATTTAAACTGGTTTCTTCATCCTCTATATACTTAGCATGTAGTTGCTGAAGTATGAAATAAGTTGAACCACAGGGTGCTGTTTGGATGACACAAGTATCATCAATTGATTTACCATCTTTACTTAACAAGATGGAAACAATCGGTTCTCCGATCTTAAAAAATTCAATAAAATCTATGATATAATTTCTTTCCTTAGTGATGTTAAATCCCACTTTATTATACTCATTCAATTCTTTACTTAAAGAACAGAACGGCTTTGGAAATGTTGCTTGGATTCCATATTTTTCGAAATCTTCCAACACTTGAACTTGGAGCCCTGCTGGAACCCATTTAGTGTCTTCAATAGGGACTATAACGGCTTTGATGTTTTTATCTTTTAGAAATTCTGGAAGTCCGGAAAGCAAATCTTGATGAATGCCAATAACTAATAAGAAATCAAGTTCGGGGAGATTCTTGGGTAAATATTTTTCTGGATCCTCAATGAAATCTGGTACATTATTTCCTACTTGCTCATAGAAATATACCGAACTCGCAAAATTTCTTGAGTGTTCTCTACAATGGTCGCATTTTACATTTTGCTCCAATAATTCACATGCTTTACAAAACTTATCATCATTAATCAAGTTCCCAACAAATTTTTGGGTTAACATTTCAGTTTCAGGACCTAAGCCGTAGATAATCCCTAATTTATAGTTTTTTTCATTCATCATATAAAAAACATGTTTACAATTTTTATTTGTTTATTTAATATTATATAATCGTTTTATTCTTTCTGCCGAAGATGTTCGAATAAAAAACAAAGAAATTTATCTAAATATTATTATTTTTAATGCATAATTATCTTATACTATATACATGGTATAATATTTTAATAACAAGTTATATCCCCTTAAATTAAAGATGGAGCTCTTAGAGATCCGAAAGGAAATAATTATTAATCTTAAAGCAGATCTACCAGAGTTGGTTGATAAAGTTAATTATTTCAACTTAATCAAACTACCAAGTAAGAAAAATGTGGTAGTCGATCTGAGTTTCATTAGACCGACAGAAAGGTTCCCTAAAGATATTGTTGTGAAAATTTTTAGAACAAACAATATGGATATCGAATATACGACATTAAGACAATTGAACAATCAAGATATAAGCGTTCCAAAGATATTATTTTATAAAAAACCATTCTTAATTCTTGAAAAAATCAAAGGCATGAATTTATGTGATTACATAAATAACATACTAATGCATTATGAAGAACTTAGTAAATTAGACAAAAATCATAAGGAGAACATTCTAAACTCTGTTGAAAAGCTTGCTTTATGGTTAGGAAATTTCCATCACTTAAATGTAATTAAAAAAAATAATCCCAATGAAATTACTGTCTTAAACAAAGGTGATACAAGATTAAGAGATTTTATTTATGATTCTAATTCGGGAGCATTATTTGGAACAGATTTTGAAGATTCTTATGAAGGAAATCATATTGATGATATAGCCTGGATATGTTGTTCTTTATTAGATACGAATCCGGGTATTTTTGAAATGAATCATCCAAAACATAAGATTGATTTGATAAATTTCTTCTTAAAAAGCTATTATAAACATACTCCTTATTTTAAATTCAATTTTCATTATTTTACAGAGCGTTTAATTGAAAATTTAAACATCGTGATGAGGAGAAGGCACATAAATTTGAAACTAAATAAAGAGAACTTTATCACGGCTATTTCAAAAGAATTATAAATCAGTGGTTTGAACTTCTTCTATCTTAAAAAGTATATTTAATAATAATTACTCTATGTGTTATTTAAAAACTACTAACAAGAGATATTAAAATGAGTGAAGTACCATTATTAGATGCTAAAACATTTTTAAAAAAGATTGTTTCCGTAATCGTGAATTTAAATGGTCTAAATAGCGATAACATACCAAAATTAAGGGCTAAACCAGAGATTGTTTTGGAGGCTATTAATAAATATGATACTGAGAAAAATAACCTAATAAAACAGGTTGATTTGAATAACGAAGAAATCAATTCTCTCAAGAATAGAATTTCCCAAGGGCAACGAGATATTCAAAAATTTGAAGAAGGTATTCAAAATTCAACCATTAAGGGACAAGACTTAATGACAAAGATTCAAGATATTCAAAAAGAAACTGAAGAAACTCAAACATCAATTCGGGCAAAAAAAGAAGATTTGAACTCTCGAACATTAAGATTGAAGGAATTGGAAAATTTAGTTCTTGAACTTTCTCATGAAAATGAGAAATTTGATTCAAAATTAAAAGATTTAGAAAAAGAATTAGAAACCACATTCTTAAAGAAAGAGAGATTCATCCAATCATATGAAAATAGAGTATCCGCAATGAAAATCTTAATTAATAAAAAGTATATCAATTCATCATTATATCAATTTATCCGAGCCTTGCAAGTCGGGAGTGCTCTGGATTTAAGAAACATACTGGTTGCAATTGATATGAGAGAGAGTACTGCAAAAAATATAATATTGAAAATGCTTGAAGATAATGGCCCAATCGTTTACAATGAAGCTTCAGGAACAATTGAATTAAAAGAGGAGGTAGATTTTTAATGAGTACCAACTTAAAAGATGTTTTGGGATTAATTGAACAGTTGGAATCCACATTTGATCAATATCTCCAATCATTTAAGAAAAATTCAGATGAAATCCTTAATAATTTAGGAAATTCATGGAAGAATATGAAGTTGGAGCAGGAAGAAATCAAAAAAATTGAAGACAATATTGATAATCAGAAATCTGCGATCACTGAATTAAAAATAAAATTGGAGGAAATCGACAAAAAAGCTGAGGGTTTAAAAACAACTAAAGAAGAGTTAACTTCAAAGATTACTAAGTTAACGAATAATTCAAATCGTCTTCAAAGTGATCTCGAAGCTCCAAAAATGGAGTTAAATGACATTACGTCCAAGCTAAATTCAATCAACGATAAAACCACGTTAAAAGAAAACGAGAAAAATGCTTTGGAACAGAAAAAAATTGATAATGAAAATAAGGAATCTCGATTAAAAACATTGTATACCGAGGAAAAAATGCAAGATTTGAATTCCAAATTAGCTCAACTAAAAAGAAATAATTTCTTTACGTCGTTTCTGATGGAAAATTCCGAAGAAGAAATTCCGGAAGTAGATATCATAGCCACAATCATGACTCAAGGAAGCTGCAATCTTGATGAGTTAAAAAAACTTTTGGATGTACCTCCAATAATGGCGGTGAGAACTATCAAGCAGTTAGCAGTAAAGGGGATAATTAATTTAGATGATAATACTAATATTATTACCTTACCTTAACTCTCAGATCAGAATCTTGGCTTATTTTTTCTTAAAAATTTTTTACTTTAAATTCATTCTAAACTAAATTTTTTTAAATAACCTTTCGTTATATCCTTCTATACATATCGATATTCAAAAAAATGTGAATTTAATGGATAAAAAAGATGCATTTATAGGTATTTTAGCGATTGTAGCTGTAGGTTTAGCGGGAAGTTTAGGATACTTTATCGTTGCAAATCCTCTTTCGGGGGGATCATCAACACCCGTTTTAAATCAAGGACTACCAGAGGACTGGAGCACTGCCCCAAATTCTTCAACATTTAAGTTATTTGATGTACATGGTGTAGAATATGATATTTCGCTTGGTGAAATATTAAACGGTGTGCAGATCTATCTTGATGATTTAGCAGCAGGTTCATTGTCAGATTGGAAAAATTACTATGAATTAACAACTATTCAAGATCCGGTTTCAGGACAATATGTTACTGGAGTCAACATCTTGAATATATTGGAAGAAAAGGGTATATATTTTGCGGGAGATCTTAAATTTGCTACTGGAGATTCAATCACGCGAGATATTCACACGGCAGACATCATTGCAAAAAGTTATGCTAAGAGTAAAACATACTACGTATTGGTGTTGGCTATAAACCAAGAATGGCTCCAAGATTCTCCCTACTACTCTGTTATGGGTAATTTCTCCATTATGGGATTGGATCCTAATGATAATTTCTACAATTTTAATCAAGTTTCAGTGATGAATAATTGGACAATTGATTTAATAGTTAATGGTGTATTAAATTCATCCCTGGATGCCTGGGATCTGATACAAGATCCGTATACAGCAGTATACCAATATGAAAGTACATCTGGTTGGGGAGCCAATCGTCAATATTGGGGGAAAAATGTTTCAGAGATCATTGCAACTGCTGTTGCTGGTCAACCTGATTATGAAGTCACTTTTAGAGCTGCGGACGGTTTCGTAACACCGTTCTGGAAATGGGAACCTCCTTACAACAGATCGGAAGTTGAGAATGGCATGTATAACAATGGAACCAATGTTATCCCTCGTTCTGATGATGATTATGTTAACGCCACCGATACCAGTCTTGGTGTCCCAATACCAGCAACCAATTTAATAATGAATATGGCATGGAAAATCCAAGAATTTGGAGAAACATATAATGGAATTGCTGATGCAGCTTGGCCAGTTCCGAAAATTTTATCATATTCTAGTGGTCCTTTCAATGTCCAAATACCCGGTAGAAATCGCGCAAACTATGCAAAATGGGTCACCGAAATAATAATAGATTTTTAAACATTTCTTGAATTTAAATTAAATATCTTTTTTTTCTTTTTAAAAACAAAAAAAGTGATAGTTTTGAAAAAAAAAGCCATAATAACTATACTTTTAGTAATTTTTTCATTTTCATCCATCAATTTTCCACTTACAAATGCTTATCCTGGAGACGGTGATTGTCAGAATTATCATAATATTACTCAAATTGAAGTTCCAATCGATAATTCAGCAAATATTATTTTAGACGGGGTTCCAAGCGAAGAATTCTGGTCAAAACCTGAAAATCAGATGGGAAAAGTGGTAATTCCACTCGCATCGATTAGATACGATTCAAATCCTCCTGATCTATTAATTTACATGAACGCAACCTTCATTATGAATGCGAATTCACTTTATATCCTCTGTGAATGGATGGATAATACTACTTCAGCGGAAGATTATGTTGCTGATGGGATTCTATTTTGTTGGGATATAAATGTGGTAAATTTTTCAGCATATTATCCCTTTGGTATGACTACTGAACATATGGGTGGAGGTAAAGTTGATAGTTGGAGATGGTATCATTATACCTCCATTTCAAGTGGAGTGCCTACTTTGTGTTTTGATGAATGTTTTGAGGATGATGGATGGGTAAATCCGAATCCAGAATTGTCCCAAGTTAATGCCGCATTTATGACTATCTCAAATGTCTCTTATACATTAGAGATTAGTAGGTCATTAGTCACTAATGAAGAATATGACGTACAATTTAACCAAAACAAAGAATATTTATTCAATATGGCAATTTATGATAATAATTTACACGAGAATCATGCCGTGTCATGGACTTATAGTTTAGATTTAGATTTGGGGACTTTTCCCCCAATAATCCCGGGATATTTTAATATATTCATACTGTTAACAATGATTGGAATCATAGCAACCTATCAAAAAAGGAGATTAAAAATAACCAAGTAGACCAATGAACTCATGAAAACTCGTAACTTTTACATGATAGTGGCAAGTGTTTTAATTGGACTTATAATTTTTTGGTTACTGATGATTGCTTTTTCACAATTTAACCCTTTTAATGATCCCAATAAAATAACGATAGATGGTAATGGAACAACAAAATCTATAACGATATCTATTAGTCAATTAACATCGGGAAAATATGAAATGGTGGAGGATAAAATTTTCCACATAAAAAATAGCTTTGATACTGAATCCGATATCACATATTCGGGAATTTCACTTTGGAGCATCCTTGTAGAAGAAAATCTTCTTGTTCAATCATCTTCTGATTTAGAATTCCGGTTCTATGCACGGGATGGATATAGTTCCCCAAAATTTCTAAATCTTTCAATCATAGAAGCATTTCCAAATTTAGTAATCTTAGCAACTAAAGAGAACGGAGTACCTCTTACTATAGAAGGACCCTTGAGATCAGTAATGGATCAATCAATTATGCCTGAAGGTGAATATAGTTCACAATATTCTGTGCAACAATTAAGTTTAATAACTATTAACATAGCTTGAAATCAAAGTGGCTACTCATGAAAGAAGTTAAACAAGATAATATTAACGAGTTAGAAGATGTTTCTAAAAACGATGATGGTTATAGAGAAACAGGTTATGATTCTATTCATAAAAAAAAAATTACGAATTTAGATTATATTTATTCTGCAATCATCGGAGTTTTAGGGGGAATAATATCGAGTTTGATTCCATTTAGTTTATTGATAAAAGTGTGGTACCCAATCACTGGAGGCACACAACTTGTAAGTGGGCATCATGTCATTTGGGGGGTAATTGTATATGGACTTACAAAAAAAAAAGAAAACATTATTTTAACAATGGTGACTAAAGGGGTCTTAGAGTTTCTATTGGGAGATCCATGGGGTATACTGATATTGTTCGTAAACTTTATTGAAGGTATTTTTCTTTCTTCTGGTTTTTATATTATGGAAATATTAGGAGAAGGTGAGACCAAATTAGGATGGGGAATTGCTGGTGGTATAGGAAATTTCTTTCAAGCTCCTTTTTTTTGGATCATAAATCAACGCTGGTACTTACATTGGTCTTTATGGGCTTTAGCTTTTATTTTTGCTTTTATTTCAGGTGTTTTAATAACGGGTCTTCTTGGTAGAGCAATAAAAAATACATTAATTGAAGCCGGTGTCCCTACAACATATTAACATACGAGTGTGATGATTAAATCCTTGTCAACCAAAGCTCTTTCTTTTACTAATTTTTCATTTATTTATGGAGAGGATAAGACTAAACAGCCTAGTATCTCTAATATAACTTTTAATTTAAATGAAGGAGAGACTTTAGTTTTAGCGGGTCCTAGTGGTAGTGGCAAATCAACGATATCTTATGCAATAAATGGAATCATTCCTTGGAGACAAAAAGGTTTTGCTAAGGGAGAAGTAAAGATTTTCGGGAAAAATATTTGGGATTATGAGTTTTCTGCACTTTCTAAAATTGTTGGATTGGTAAAACAAAATCCAAGTGAACAATTAGTCACTTTTACAGTTAGAGACGAGATTTCGTTTGGATTAGAAAACTTAAAATATCCAGAAGATGAGATTACATCCAAAGTTGAACAAGTAAGTAAAATGATGGGAATCACAGACATTTTAGATCGCCCAATCGAACAATTGAGTGGAGGTCAAAAGCAATTAACCGTACTTTGCTCGTTTTTAGTGATGAATCCGAAAATTCTTATTTTAGATGAACCAATTGCTTTCTTAGATCAAGAATCTGAGAGTTTTTTACTGAATAGGTTAAAAAAATTGGTCAAAACTAAAGAAATCCCAATAACATTAATCATCATTGAACATAGGTTGTCCCGAGTTCTTGATATTGCAGATAAATTAATCATTTTAAATGATATGGGTAATATTTCACTGAACGGGAGTGTAAAAGATGTATTGGAAAAAAATTTCGCTCAATTGAAAAAATGCAATGTAAGAGTTCCGTGGTTAATTGATGTTTTTGATGAGTTTAAGAGAAAAACACAATTAAAAGATGATTTTCAACATTCAATTGACTTTCATTTTTATTTTGATTATATTTCAAAACTAGAACAAAATGAATTAAAAATTATTTATAAAATTATTCAAAGTAGAGAAATTAATGCTGAAGAATTAAAAAAATACGAAAATTTAGACCAAGTTATCGATTTAAAAGACACTTATATTAAATCCTTAAAATTCAAGAAATCTAGAAATAATAATGACGAAATTCCTTATGACAATAGTAACATCCTCCTTGAGACCAAAGATCTCTGCTTTTTTTACCCAAATAGCGGAATAAGAGCATTAAATGGGATCAACCTTCAAATTCAAAAAGGAGATTTCATCGGTCTTGTCGGTCCTAATGGTTCAGGAAAGACCACACTTCTTTATTTATTAGCAAATTTATATCAACTAACTTCTGGAGCTATTTTTTATAAAAATCAATTGCTAAATGATATTGATTCCTATGAATATGCGCAAAAAGTAGGATTTATCTTCCAGAATCCTGAGAATATGATTTTTAAATCCACCATAAAAGATGAAATTTTATATGGTCCCAAAAATTTCGGTATTCTTTCTCGCATTAAGGATGAATACTTAGAGAAATTAATAGGTATGATCGGAAAAGAAAATCCTTTGAAAAATCCTTATCAATTAAGCTGGGGTCAAAAACGGCGATTAAATCTAAGTTCGATATTCATTTATGATCCCGATATAATCCTGTTAGATGAACCTTTTATAGGTCAGGATCAAAAGACAATCGAAGCTTTAGTCGAGACTCTCTATATTGAAAATAAAAGAGGAAAAACTATCATAATCTCCTCTCATGACTATCACCTCTTATTAAAATATACGAAAAGGATTATTGAATTAAATAAAGAAGGCTCTGTTCTGTATTATGACACGAAAAGCAATTATTTCTCCAAACATAGTAATCTTGGACCAATTTTACTCTTGAATGAAATAAATAGAAGATTAAATGAGGATTTTATCTAATGAAAGAAAAGAATATGGCATTAGATAATAGGAATAATACTTTTGCCTACGTTCCGGGGAATTCGGTATTTCACAAACTAAATCCCCTATCAAAATTGATTTTTCTAATTCTCCTTACTATTTTTACTTTTATTGCAAGAAGTTTAATACTCCTTTCGATGATTTTACTTCTTATTTTTCTCTTAGCTTTAGTTAGTGAAATATCCATGAAAAGATTGATTCGAAAAACTCGATTTATTGTTGTGCTTTTATTATTTGGTGTTATTTTAAATATCTTTTTTAATGCAATCCCAAATGAACGGGAAATAATTTTATTTTATTTATTTAATCTAAACTTCTTACCTATTCGTAGATTAGCTGTATATTTTTCTTTAAAAGCATTATTTATAGTATTAACATTATATTCATCTACAATTTTATTTACAAATACCACATCTAACAAAGATTTCGTATATTCCTTAATGCGATTAAATATCCCGTATAAATTTTGTTTCAGTTTTATGATTGGTATACAATTTATCCCTACTATAGAAGCAGAAGCTAAGACAATTGCATTAGCTCAAAAAGCACGTGGTTTTGGCTTGGAAAAAGTTAATACTTTTAAAAGAGCATATAATTTAATATTTGAGCGTTTAATAACTACCTTAGTCGCAATCCTTAGAAAAGGGCATACTACATCTATATCCATGGAAAATAGGTGTTTCGGTTTATATAAAAAAAGGACGAACCGAATAAAGGTGAAATTTAAGTTAATCGATATTGTTTTCATAGTGATTTGCTTTTTAGTTTTCACTTCTTTACTTCTATATCAGTTAAATATTCTTCCACTCCCTCAGGTTCCTTCCTTATATCAAATTTTTTTACAATTATTCAAGAGATACACTCTATAAAATATATCAGTGGTGTTTTTTAGATATGACTTCCTTTTATTTTTATGGTTGATGTTTCTGAGACTGTAAAAAAAATACAAGATAAATTTAACATCATTGGAAGATCTGAAGAAATAAGGAAAATCATTATCGCTAGATCCGTTGGGAAGAATGTACTAATTGAAGGTGATGTTGGTGTCGGGAAAACCACGATTGCAAGAGCTGTAGCATCTTATTTCGATTCCAATTTCTACAGAATCGATTGTTCAGAGGAAACACTTCCCCATAATTTAGTTGGATATTTCGATCCCCCTCTCGCGATATCTAAGGGATACAATGAAGAATCATATATTTATGGTCCCCTCGCGCAAGCTATGCTTTCAGGAGGGTGTTTATTTATAAATGAAATAAATAGGATGCCTGAAAGCACCCAAAATTCTTTACTAACTGCATTAGACGAGAGGATTCTTGAAATTGCTAAATTGAAAACGATAGAGGCTAACGAAGGTTTTTTTACCATTGCAACCCAGAATCCCACAGCACATATAGGAGTAACTGTTTTAGGTGAAGCAATAAAAGACCGCTTTATTTGGATCAAATTAGAATATCAATCTCCAGAAGAAGAAATCGAAATTATAAAAAAGGAAGCACATTTTAATGGCCCGGATAGTAATAAAATCGCTCTTATTTCTCAAAAAATCGTTGAGCTATCAAGAAGAACTAATAATATAATGCGAGGAAGTTCTGTTAGAGGTGCAATCGATTTAGCAGACATCATATTAAAATCAGAAAACTTCAAAAGCTCTAAAGCTTGGGTTGAAGCTGCTGTAATGTCTCTTTATAATAAAATTGAACTAGAGGATGGAGTAACAAGATCAAAATCAGAAATTATAACGGATATCGTACTATCTGTATTGAATCAAACGGATTTTCAATAATCGATGACTTCTCTTCATTAAATAAAGAGAATGAGAATGAACGCCTTTATGTTAGATTAACCGAGAGAATTCCAGATAAGGAAATTTTAAGATACGAAATAATCAGAAAAAGCAGGAAAAAACCAGATTATTACGAGCATTTAGCAAATTCATTGGATTATAAACAGATCAAGGAATTGACTTATTTAGCAATCAATTATAAGAATTTAGAAGCAATCATGGGTCTGCTTAAATCAAATGTCTATGCTGCAACTGATGCACTGGATTGTAATGAAGGCGTGGAATTTTTTGCAGAAAAATCAAAAGATTCTGCTGCATCAATGGCAGAAGTATATTTTTTCATTAGGCGTCCTATATCGAAAAAATATAAGTACATATTTAGGAGATTAGCTCGCCAAAGCATAATTAAAACATCCTTAAAAATTACTAGTAAAAGTATAAGAGGTAATTTTAAGAAAATTGTACCAAATTATAAAATTGGTATGCCTGAATTTGATTTAGATGAAACTATTCAACATAACCCTCTAAAAGTGCTAGAAAGAACGCTCACCTATAACGATATATATGGGATTAAAAGACAAAGACAGAAGAGGAAAGTGGTATTAATTCTTGATACAAGCGGGAGCATGTATGGAAGGTTATTATTAAATGCTGCTTTAACCACATCTGTTCTTGCATATAACATGGAAAAAGAAGACTTTGCTATAGTGTTATTTAATTCTACAGCAATGCTTCTAAAGAAAATTGATCAAAAAAAACCTGTAAATAACATAATTGATGAAATATTGGATTCTGAAGCCGTTGGTTTTACAAATATCGAAATTGGGCTTGAAAAAGGACTAAAAGAACTTAATAAAATCAGAGAAAAAACTCGTCATAAATTTGGCATTCTCATTAGCGATGGAAATTTTAATAGAGGTATTAATCCTCTTTATTTAGCTAAAAAATTTCCGAAACTGCATGTGATTGGCATACCTGCGGGAAATGATGCAGATCGAGGGATTGATACCTGTCGGGAGTTAGCGAGAGCAGGGAGAGGAAAATTTTACGCTGTTAAAGATTATAAGGAAATTCCTCGAGCTTTAATTAATTTATTATCCCGAACCTGATAATTTTTCAGGTCCTATGATATCAAGTATTAATCATTGATTTCTCCTCCTAATTTAGAGAATAGTGCTTTAATCGAATTTCTATCTCAAACTTAAGTTTATAATCCTACAGTATTACTTTCAAAATCTCTCTTTTTTAAAAAACCATCGAAAGCCATAATGTGAATCGTGCCAACTCACTTTGTTGACAACTCTTAAGACAATTTTTTAGTAAACATACATTAACATAAGTGTTAAATATTAAAATATCTAGATTAATATAAATTAACGATATTAATTCTCAGTTTATATGAAATATAATAGAAAATTGAGAAAACTTGAGAAAGTGAGAGAAAATATGAATGAAGAAATGTATGATATTGTTGTTATAGGAGCAGGTCCTGGGGGCTACCATGCTGCTATTCGAGCTGCTCAATATGATGCTAAAGTAATGTTAATCGAAAAAGATAAAGTAGGCGGAACTTGTCTAAATAGAGGGTGTATTTCTACGAAAGCTCTTTATAGTTCAGCAAGTTTAATTGAAAAGATTAAGAATCATGCCTTTAATTACGGAATCGATATTAATGGCGAAGTAAAACCAAATTTTAATAGAGCAGTTGATCGGAAAAATCGAATAATAAATCAATTAATTGAAAATATTGAAGTTCTTATAAGACAAAGAAAGGTTGATTTATCCTATGGAAGTGGGAAATTAATGGGCGGATCAATTGAAAGTGCTTTTAATGTGAAAATTGAGGGGAAAGACGAAAAAATAGTTAAAGCTAAACGTCTAATTATAGCTACAGGTTCGAAACCAGCGGAAGTACCCTCCTTTAATATTAATCATGAAAGAATTTTAACCAGTGATGATATTCTTTCAAATAATTTTAAGACTATCCCAAATACAATTTTGATTATTGGAGGTGGAGTAATTGGTTGTGAATTTGCAAATATTTTTAACAGATTTGGCTCAAAAGTGATCATCTTAGAATATTTACCATCTATAATAGCTATGGAAGAACCTTCTGTTGCTCGAGAATTAAAAAAAAAATTTAGAGATATGGGCATTGAAGTATTTGAAGATCGAAGAGTTTTAGAGATTAATACTACTGATTCTCACGTAAACGCTATAACATGTGATGCAAATATCCCCAAAGATCAAGTAGAATCTGCAGAAAAGCGAGTTTTTAATGCTGATCTTTGCCTTGTTTCAATTGGAAGAATTCGGTGTATTGAACATCTTGGAATTGAAAATTCAAAAATAAAAATTAGGAGAGGAAGTATTCAGGTAAATGAAAAGACTTTGGAAACTGCAGAGAGAGGAATTTATGCAATAGGGGATGTTACTGGTGGGTTAATGTTAGCTCATGTAGCAAGTTATGAAGCTGATATTGCTGTGTTTAATGCATTAAGTAGTATTGGTGGATTTGATACATTTCCAGTTAAAACAGATTATAATGTCGTTCCAAGTTCAATTTTTACAGCATATGAAATTGCTTCAGTAGGACTTAAATCCAAATCTCTTGAGTTGCAAGACGTTCAAATTAGAACTGGTCGATTTGGTTATGCCGGTCTTGGAAAGGCTAAGTGTATGGGTGAGGAAGAGGGCTTTTTAATGATGAATGTTAACGAAAAAACCGATGAAATATTAGGAGCGTCTTGTATAGGTGTTGCTGCTCCTGAATTAATATCTGAAATTTCTTTAGCAATGAAGAATGGACTTACAGTTCACGAAATTACAGATACCATTCATAGCCATCCCACTTTATCAGAAATGGTATTAGAAGCTGCTGAAGATGTTTATGGTTTATCTATTCATAGAGCAAGACGTCGAATTAAGGAAAAAATTGATCTTCAAGAGGATATGATTCAACATTTCATAAAAAGTGAAAAACTTAAGAAGTATGGACTTGTTTCCTTAGCGATGACAGGTGATTAAATCTTTTACTATACATCTCTTCAATATTTTCTTCCTAAAAATCGTTTTAGAGGCATTAATCCTCTATATTTAACTAAAAAATTTCCTAAATTACACGTTATTGGTATACCTGCTGGAAGCGATGCTGATCGTGGGATTGATACTTGTCGGGAGTTATCAAGAGCAGGAAGAGGTAGATTTTATGCTGTTAAAGATTATAAGGAAATTCCTCGGGCTCTTATCAATTTATTGTCCCAAACCTGATTTTTTTTCTAAATTCTAATAACATATGCGATTCCCCGCACATTCATTGTATTTTTCACGCAATAGGGGGAGAATTTATATTTTTTTCGTATTAATTTTAAACCATTCTTTAATTTCTTCAAATTTTTTCTGTCCTTGAGCAACTTCCATAGTTATTTGATACACTTCTCCTTTAGGAAGTGAAAATTCATATCCATTTTTAGAAAAAAAAATGTATCCCAACAAAGAACCAATTCTTTTATTACCATCGGAAAAATAATGACCTTCTATCATTTCTTTATACAATATTGTAGCTCTATCCCATATTGTTGGAGTATCTTGGAAAGGAATCCCCCATTTAACTTTATCAAGAGTAGATATTAATTTAGTACGATTCATTAAAGCCCCAGTTTTAATTAGATCATTAAATAATGCTTCGATATATTCAATTGAAGGAATCCATACCACTACTCTTCACCAAGTTTTTTCCATTCTTCGCCATATTTTAACATAAACTTTTTGATAATTTCTCGATCTTCTTCTAATTCATTCCTGGCAACCACTTTTTGATCTTCGAGATAGTCCTTAAAATAACTTTGGATCAAATAGCGTACAACTTCCGCATCATTTTGTATACCCAAGGCTGATTTAATAATTTCAAAACGTGTTGAAATATTTCCTTTTAGCTCAGTATGTAAAATTTTTGGTTTTTCTTTTTCCATCAGAAACACAAACTTTTTTTATAAATATTACAAATTATAATAATCTATTATAAATTATAAATTTTTATAGTATTAAGATATTAACTAATAATTTCTTCTCCTAACTCTAATCGAACTTCTTTTTTAGACTTAATTCTCAAATTCAAGAATAATCTTTTACCTATAAATTTCTTAATTTGATATGAAATTTTCCTTTTTTTTTCTCTAAAGGAGCAGAACTGCCAAGAAGAGAAGAAAAACTAATTTTTTGAACCAGCTTGGGTCTAAAAAGGAACCTATAATATTTCTTATTCCAATAAAATCTTAAACTATTAAGATATTTAGAAATATCTGAAATTTCTTCATTATTTATATCTGTAAAAGAACTTATAACTTGATTGACATTATTTTTTTCGAAATCTCTCTTTTTTAATAGCCCATTATAGGTCATGAGATAAATTGTACTGTTTAAATATGCTAAATCTTCTCTATCTATCGTTAGTCCAAGATAATTAGAATATTTTTCAAAATTTTGTAAGATTTTAGTGCTCAAATATGAATTTTGAATTATGTCTTTATTTCGAGTTTTATTAACAAGCTTCTCATGTGTGTCTTCTATTTGTTTTTTCTCAATAACTTTATAGTATTCGCTTTGAATTTGCGTGTATATTAGATTTTCAATATCTCCGTAAAACTCTTGAACTTCTTTTGCTAGTAGGCGATCATCTTTAAAGTGATCCCATATGATAAATATTAATACTGCCGAAGAAATGAGTACATTCAAATACACAATAACGTTTTCTGAACTCACTATATTTACACCTCTTGAGTCAATTCTTTTATCACTATATTTTTACCTAAGTATTATAAATTTAAATATATGATTAATATATTTTAACCTAATGATATCTCTATTTATATAAACTAAAATAGATAATTGAGAAATCTTAAGAAAGTTAGGTAATATTTATATTAAGAACTGAATCAATTTCTCGTTATATGATCAGTTCCAGAAGATATCTTACTGCTTGGTTTCTTTTTTACATGATGTGAAAACATTTAAAAGCTTAATAATCTTGATTAGAGATTGAAATATAAAATAAATTTAAAAGGTTCAATTCTATGGAAAATCTAAACAAATTAGAAAAAATGGCTCAAGATGGATTCGATTTAGTTAAAAGGGAAAAGAATATTGCTAAAGATTTAAAATTGGAAGCTAAACAAGAACTTAAAAAGGCAAAAATTCGAGAAGATCTAGCAAATAATGAATTTGAATTGGCAAAAATAAAAGAGAGACTATTTGAAAAAACTAAAAAATACATAAAAAAAAAAATTGATATTAAGGATGATTTAGGACTCTCCGAAAATGGCTTAACAATCGAACTAAATCACGCCCATTATAATGAAAGAGAATCAGAAATACAGAAACAAATTGCCGTAATTCATAAAAAAATAGCAAAAGTAGAGAAAGAGATGGCAGAAGAAAGATTAAAATTAGTTGATGAAAGATTAAATATTGCAAATGAAAGAGAAAAATTAGCTAAAAAACAAAATAATTATGTTAAACTAGTTAAATCTTCAGCGTTGGAAGAGAAAATCGAAAAAGCAAAAGAGGAATATCTCTCTCAAAATAAGGATCTCACCAGAACAGAAAAGGATGTCGTGGAGCGAAATAACGTAATCATGAAATTACAAAATGAATTAGCTGATCGAAAAAAGGATTTATCTCTAAAACTTGCTGAGCGTGAGAAAATACGACCTGAAAAACAAAATGTTCAAATTAAATGATATCATATACTAATTAATTTTATTTAAATTAAAGGTTCGAAGTTAAATGGTTTATTTAAGTAATAAAAATTTTAATATCATTTCCGGTATTTTCATAATTATTCTTTCAATATTGCTTCTGATCTATTCTGCAGCTACTGTGGTTATAATTTTAGTCATATTAGCTGTTGTCATGTTATTTATTGGAATTACTCAAATCCTAAACGTTAGATCTGACGATAATTTGGAAGGAACTTCGCTCCGTGTTAAATATTTAATTGGTATTCTTGAACTGATCGTGGGAATAATTCTTTTCATTAACTTAACTATAGATCCTATTGCTACTGCTGTATTTAGTATCAGATTTCTTGGTTTAGTAATTCTTCTTGTAGGATTAGCAATGTTATATGTTGGTTCTATGAATAATGATTATAGTAAACAATATCGATATATCTTAATAGTAATTGGTTTATTAACTATGATTTTTGGGGTATTGATATTAGCTATCCCAAGTGTTGGAATTAATATCATAGCCTTTTTAGTTGCTTTCCCCTTATTATTTATTGGTTTAACTAGACTACTCAAGGGAATTTTAACCTAAAAAAAAAGATGTTAAAAAATAAAAATTTTAATCTTATTTATTGTATTCAAATGATAGTTGATTAAATGTTTGTGTAACTGTCACTCCAAATAAAGTATCGCCAGTACAGTAGCATCTTATAAAAAAATTATCTAAACCAGTACTTTTTACAAATAAAGAAGATTCAATTTGATGATATGGCGAACTCTGATTGGCTGATATTGCAACTCTATCAAAACATTGTTCAAAGGTGTCATTTCTGTAAAGATATGCCCAGTATATTCCATTAGCATCAATATCATCCCACATTAAGAGGAGATTTACTTTATAAAAACCCTCTTTTAATAGTTTAAAGGTTGTATTATTGTTACTTACGGAGATATAATTAGAATTATTATAAGGACTATTGTAAAATTCAATAAGCCAAGAAGCGTCCGTATTGTATGGAGCATATTCTTTATTCTCTGCAAGATCCTCCCATAGTCCTACTAGAATTAATCCACTATCTGGAGGAGTTTCACTTGAAAAAAAGGTACTAATAAATGAATATCCCCCTAACCCTAAAGCAGCAAATGCTATTATTCCTAATATGATTATTCCGCTTTTTCTTTCACTCATATTCTACACTATTAAAAAAATTTTAATGTTATTATAATTAAAATTCACAGTTATAAATTGATATTACCTTTTATATTACTTAAACAAAATATATTCCTTTTTTGACAAAAAGGTAAGGGATAAATAAATCTCTGTCTAATTTAGAATCACCACGAAATCTATGTTAATTTATCTTAATTAAATATGAGGTTTTGAAAATAACTATATTACTAAATCGAGTTTGGTTTCCACCAGATCAATCAAATAAGATAGCAAAAGAATATGTTGAGTGGTTAAAAGATGATTTAGATATAATTGGATTTTTAGAATTTTGAAACAAAAAATAGAATAAAAAGAGTATTTATTTAGTATTAGCTATTTCTCTACCGAATTCTATGCATTTTGCCACACTTTCATCATCAGGATTCCACATAGCACGTATACCGTCATTGATTATAGAAAAGCCGCTCTTTTCGAGATGTTCAGTTATCACTTTTACTGATTCTCCGCTCCATCCATAACAACCAAATGCTGAAGCTTTCTTGTTTTTAAAACGCATTCCTTTAATCATCTCTAAAAGTTCGGCAACACCCGATAGAACCCCTCCACCAATAGTAGGTGATCCTACAAGAATAATTCTAGATTTAAAGATTTCTGTAATTAAGTCGTTTTTATCTGTTTTTGCTATGTTATACAATTTAACATTAACTTTTTTATCAATTTCACGAATTCCTTTTGCAATAGCTTCGGCCATTCTTTTGGTTCCATCCCACATTGTGTCATATAATAACGTAATTTGGTTTTCTTGGTAATCATTAGCCCAAGTTAAATATTTTTCAACGATTTGAGTTGGGTTATCTCTCCAAATAACTCCATGACTTGTTGCTA
>Ga0307426_1000215_pt1 | contig 38276 bp, 39 predicted proteins | sample SalMarWE160340MG_FD_202165 | JGI IMG/M metagenome (GOLD analysis project Ga0307426, IMG submission 202165) | Salt marsh sediment microbial communities from the Plum Island Ecosystem LTER, Massachusetts, United States - WE1603-40 | ecosystem: Environmental > Aquatic > Marine > Intertidal zone >... | reverse complement strand
CAACAACGGTTTTCGTTGACAGTGCAACCCCGCTGTCTTAGAATTTTTAGTGTTCCAAACCACTATGTAAGGAGGTACCTATGAAAAAGACGAAGCAATCCCTGGGGACAGCAGCGCTCTGCGGAGGCACCTCCTTAGACGGAAAAAGCATCTCGATGCAGTTATCGATACCGTGGGCAGCGCAGGATTATGAGCTCCGCCAACAACAAATACAGGGACTTTCCCCGGGCTATTCAGCTGATGGCTTCAGGCATGATTAAAGTCGACCCCCTGATCACCCACCGCTTCAGCCTTCGCGATGCCAGAGAGGCGTTTCGGGTAATGCTTCACAAGGATCAGGAACGCGCCTACAAAGTGGTTCTGCAGCCGGAATCCCCGTAACCCAGGTCTCCTTGACATACACATTGAAATCAGGGCTATACTACAACCCTCATAACAGGCATTAGCAAGGAGAACTCAAATGAAAATGTACTACGAGCAGGAGATCGATCAGAAGTGGATCCAGAGCAAGAAAGTGGCGGTTATCGGCTACGGCAGTCAGGGATTCGCCCATTCCAACAACCTGCGGGACTCCGGCATCGAGGTCTGCGTGGGACTGCGCAAAGACAGCGCTTCCGTGAAGAAGGCGCAGGAGGCGGGCCTGAAGGTCATGACCGGGGCGGAAGCCTCCCAGTGGGCGGATGTCATCATGGTCCTGGTTCCAGATCACCTGCAGGCTCAGGTGTATAAGGCAGATATCGCCCCTTCACTGGGAGCGGGAAAAACCCTGATGTTCGCCCATGGATTCAACATCCACTTCGGACAGATCAAACCGCCTGAGGACGTGGATGTATCCATGGTGGCCCCCAAGGGACCGGGACACACGGTGCGCCGCCAGTACGAGTTGGGCTACGGCGTACCCTGCCTGATCGCCGTCGGCAACGATTCAAGCGGCAAAGCCCGGGAGACCGCCCTGGGATACGCGGCGGCGATCGGCGGTGCCAAGGCTGGGGTGATCGAGACCACCTTCAAGGAGGAAACGGAAACCGATCTGTTCGGGGAGCAGGCTGTGCTTTGCGGCGGAGTCACGCACCTGATGCAGGCGGGATTCGAGACCCTGGTGGAGGCCGGTTATGCCCCAGAGATGGCCTACTTCGAGTGTATCCATGAGATGAAACTGATCGTAGATCTGATCTACGAGGGCGGGATGTCGCTGATGCGCTACAGCGTTTCCGACACCGCCGAGTACGGTGATTATGTCTCAGGCCCCCGTATCATCACCCCGGCGGTGAAACAGGAGATGAAGAAGCTTCTCACCGCGATCCAGAACGGCAGCTTCGCCGAGAACTGGATCGGAGAGAACAAGAGCGGCAGGGAAAAGTTCCTGGCCATGCGCAAGGAGCACGCCGCCCATCAGATGGAGGAGGTGGGAGAGAAACTGCGTTCCATGATGCCCTGGATCGCCAAGAACCGTCTGGTGGACAGGAACAAGAACTAGGTCAGCCTGAAGTCAGTTCTCCAGAATCGTGATCTCCACCCGCCGGTTCTGACGGCGGCCCTGCTCGGTATCGTTGTCCGACAGAGGTTCCCGGTGACCCATACCCCGGGTAGTGACCTGGATGGCCCTCAAGCTCCCCAGAGACAGCAGATAATCCGCCACGGCCAGGGCTCTCTGTTCGGACAGACGCTGATGGTCATCCTCCGTGTAGCCGGGAACCCGGGCGGTGTGCCCGGTTATGAGAATGTCCCGGTCAGGATATTCCCCCAATATTTCCCCGATTTGCCGCAGCTTGGCCCGCTCCGACTCACGCAACGCAGCCGAATTGGCCTCGAACTGGATGTTCTGCAGGTTGAGGGTGACCCCCTCTTCTTCGGCAACCACAGTGGTGTCCTCCACCCCGCGTTCTTCCAGTTGTCTGGCGATATCCTCGGCAACCTGCTCCCGATCCAGCTCCGCCGACTCCAGAAACAAGCCTTCGGCCGTGCCGATATACTCGACGGTCTGTCCGTCGGACAGGTAGAAAACAAAATCGAACTCTTCGGAATATGAGTGGGGTTTGCCCATCTGGTTGTCCAAGTAGTAGGTCTGCTCCGATCTGCCCTCGATCAGGACCGGAACCTGGGCTCGTCGACTGATGAGACCCGCCGTCTTGTGCTGGACCTCGTATCGGATCGAGATAACCTCGAGCGTTTTTCCCTCCCGCATCTCGGAACCGACATAGGTGTAGTGCACGGTCATGGGAAAGCGTACCGGTCTGTCTATGGCGAAGCTGCGACGCAGGTCATGAGCCTCCTCCCCCGGGGCGCTCCAGCTGCTACCGGGAGTCACCTCCTCATCGGGGAAGGTCGGCACGTGCCTTACAACGGGCATGAAGTAGGCCTCGCCGATGTCGTAGTGGCCGACCTCGTCCCGCCAGAACAGGGATTCGTACTCCTCGGTCAGGGAAAATGAAGTTTGTACGCCGTAGGAGCGCTCGGAGGTCAAAAAGGTGGCTGAGAGCAGCCCCGTTTCGTTTCGAACCGCCAGGGTGTCCACCGCCACCTTGTTGAGGATGTTGGCCTGGTGGGAGCGCACCCCGTTCACGTACACCTCCTCGTTCACCTCCGTAATCAGCCTGTACTTCTCATCTTTGACGTATTTGAAACGCAGGGTTTCCGCCGCCAGGGAACTCAGGGGCAGAATGAGCATCAAGACCAGAATAATCCCTTTTCGCATAGCATACTCCCTCGACAATCTGTCTCTCTTATCATCGGCAGTCTCTTTATTTCTCCGCTCATTGACACAGGTGAAACTTCCGCGTTAATATGATGAAGGCTGAAAATCTTGTTTTTATTATAAGATTTTCGGCTGGAAGAAGACATCGCAATCTTCCATTCAGTCGTAATCGAAGATTGCGATATTATGACGCCGATCTAAAATCTACAATCGTTCTTTGGAAAAGACACTATGGCACCAACGAGAGGAAAAAGAACTTTCGGAAGTGCGGAGGCGTGGACGCTGTTTCGGGAAGCCGGGTACGCCAAGCCGACCCATCTGCAGCAACGGCTGATTCCGATCATACTCAAAGGAAAAGACGTCGCGGTAGAGGCAGAGGGAGATTCCGGTAAGACTGCCGCTTTCATCCTGCCCCTTTCTATCAAGCTCAAACGGGGGAAAGCCGGGATAAAGGCGATAGTCCTTACCTCCTCCACCGAAAACTCGCACAAAGTTTTTGGCGAGTTCAGGAGATTTATCCGATCCGGGAAAAGACCTTCGGTTTTTGCCTTTGGTTTCCAAAGTCAGGAGAAGAAGGAGTATCGAACGCTCTCTCGGAACCCGGATGTGGTAATCGGTACCCCCAACAAAGTGATTGATCATATCAGAAGGGGGAATCTCGATTTTTCCAGTCTGCAAACGGTGGTAATCGACAGGACCGAGAATCCTGAACATCCCGGCTTCGTGGAAGATATCCTGTTCATATTCTCCAAGCTTCCGCAGCAAAAACAAACAATACTGATCTCCCACAGTCTCCAGAGAGACACTGAGAGGCTGGTCTCTCTGCTGAGACATCCCGCCGTGCTTCCAGTCTCCACCTGGAGGCAATTGGCCGTACCGACCCGGGATGTGTTCATGCAGATCGAACCGCGGCAGAAGCTGGCCGTAGCCGTCGATCTCGTCCTGGCTGAACCGATGGGGAGTCTTCTCATTCAGAGTGACGACCCGGGGCAGGCGGCCCAACTAAGCAAGCTCATGCGGGCTCACCATCTGGACTCCGCCCTGCTGCTGGAGAAGCTGTCCGTGCCGCAACAAAACAAGGTCTGTCAGAACTTCAGCGTGGGGAAGGTGCCGATTTTGATCAGCACCTTCGAAACCGCCTGCAGCAAAAACCTGCGGTGGGTAACCCATGTGATCAACCTGGCAGTTCCGCCGCGACCGGAGAGTTACAAACCGCGCTCATTCGTTCTGGAAAAGGTCTTCACCTTTGCCGAAGACTATGAGCGATTCAAGGAGATGATCAAAGTGGATGCAGAAAGAAGCACACCCCCTTCAGAAGATCAGATATTTCGAGGGATGATCCGGCAGATCCTAAAACGGATCAAAGAGGAGGAAAACCCTGAAGACCTCAATCAATATCGCAACATCATTCGCAAGAATGTACCTCTGACGCTGCGCTCCTACTTCAGCGCCTATCTGTTCAAACAGTCCCTGGCTGGAGAAAAGAGGAAGAAAAAAAGCTCCAAGATAACGAAGCTGTTCTTAAGTATGGGGAAGAACCGCAGAGTGTTTCCCCGCGATTTGATCCAGCTTTTCATGGACAGGCTCAAAGCCGAGCGATCTCAGATCCACGATATAAAGGTATTGGACAACTACTCGTTCGTGGAAATCGACTCCTCCCTCGGCGAACGGGCAATAAAAGAGTTGTCCGGTATCGAGTTCAAAGGCCGAAAATTGGCAGTGAACTACGCCCGCAAGCGGGAGGATAAACGCGAAGGCACCAGATAACTCGGCGGGAGAGCAGAGGGAGCTGTCGCGGCCCGAGGACCTGCCCCGGTTGCTGTACGGTTCATTCGAGAAGCTCGAAGTGGAGATCGGCTGTGGAAACGGTCACTTCCTGGTCGAGTACTGCCGAATGAACCCCACCAGCCTGCTCATCGGGTTGGAGATAAAGAAAAAACGCTGTCTGAAAGCTCAGAGAAAGATCGAGAAGCGACAGCTGGCCAACGCCCGGGTTATCCACGGGCCTGCTGAAGCGGTCCTCAAATACCTGCCCGACGGCTCGGTGGACAGCTTCCACCTGTACTTTCCGGATCCCTGGCCCAAAGCCAGACACCGGCGCCGCCGTTTTCTTCGCCGGGGAAATATCGAGATCCTCCGGCAAAAACTGAAGGTCGGCGGCGCTATTTTCTTCATAACCGATTATTTCGACTACTATTTCCACACAAAGGTCCTCTTTCTTCTGCACGAGGGAATCAGGCTGTCCCGGCAATCGCACAGCACTTCGGTCTATCGCTCCGTATTCGCCCGGAGATTCTCAGATAAAGGCAAACAGGTACGAAGCCTGACTGTGCGGAAGACCGCACCTACGGAGCGGAAGACCGCACAAGACCTAGCGGATGATCAGATGCCAAACCAAAAGCAGGACAAACAGATTCAGCGTTAGCGCTGAAAAGACGCCGAAGACGGAAAGCAGAGCGAACATGCGAGCCCGACGATTGCAGTTCTTGGCGAGAACGGCTGGGTCCCCCATCACCAGTACGAGTTCAGCCATCGGGTCCCGGGGTGTTTGTACCCACCCCTGCTCCTCTCTTTTGCTGTAGGTTCCAAAAAGAAAGACTTCCTCGATTTTTCCTTCCCTCACCGAGGGCAGGCTCGCACCGCGGATGATCAGTTCCCCCTCTATCAACAGATCGGGGTCCTGACTGCACAGGTAGGACTCACCGGTCGGCAGGGTAACGCTTGACTCCGGCTGCAGCTGTTCCAACTCCGGGTAGTAGCGCAGAGGCAGGCGCAGCAGATCCCTTTCGGCCCTGAGCATTCTGGCCCGCTTCCAGAAAAATCTGTACAGATAGTAGAGGACAAAGCCCGGCGGCAGCAGACCCGATATCGGGAAAAAGGCGAGAGACAGGGCGAACAGCACCGGAAGTCTCGACGGCGTGGAGCGCAGGAAAATATAGGCCAGCAGCACCATGCAGAACGCGCCGGTCAACAAAGAGGCGAGGGTAAACTGATTCCAATATTCGTTTTTCTGCCGTCCACCCCAAACGGCCCGCTGTACGATCGTGTTCCTCTCTCCGTCATAGAGCACCACCAGAAGAGGATCTTTACCCTGAGATCGGAATACCGCCCGGCCTTCCTCCGCATACAGCTGCCCGGCGATGAACATCTGGGTGCCCGCCGGCAGGGAGAAGATCTGGTTCCAGGAAACCAACGCCGGCTGTTCATCAGGAATCTGCTCCTGCCAGCGTTCCACGGGCAGAGTCCGGGTGCCGGCGGAGAAGGAGGGCAGGAAGTACAGCTTCGCCTGCCTCAGATCCGCTTCGACGGTGAAGCTGCCGTTGTTGATCCATATGCTGTTTTCTCCCTGGATCGCCTCCAGGTGCCCGAATACGCGGTAACGACCCAAATAGTCACCCCGCCGGGACAGATCGGAATAGTTCAGGAAGGGATACAGGGAGCTTTCCGCAATACGCCGGCGAAACAACCTCCATCGGGATCGGACGAAGAACGCCCCGATCCCCGGGATGAGTCCGAAGAACAGAAATGCTACTGCGAACACCAGGATGATTGGACCAAGCTCACCAGCCATGCTTCATCCCGACCTCGTCCTGAAAGCGCTTCAGGTTGTCAAAGCCTGACATATACGGTAGGCTGTAGCATACCATGATAGAAAGATTGATAGTAGGTCCGATGGAGACCAACTGTTACCTCTACTCCAACGGGAAGAAGGAGTGTATCGTAATCGATCCGGGTGGCAGTGAGCTTCACATCGTGTCCAGCATCAACATGCTGAAGATGATACCGTCGGGCATCGTTCTCACCCATGGACATTTTGACCACACCGCTTCGGCGGGTAAACTGAAGAGCTTCTACGGTAAAGAAAGCATCGAAATACCTATAGCCATTCATAAAGCCGACAAGAACTTCCTGGGCAAGAAATCGGCTAAAACAAACCGTGAAACTCTGAAGGATCTGGGCTTGCCGGACCCGGATGAGTTTGCGGACTTTTTTTCCGACCTTCCCGAACCGGATGTAATTCTCAAAGAGGGAGATACCGTGTTCAACACGGATCTCCTGGTTCTGGAGACACCTGGGCATACGAAGGGCTCGATCTGCCTGTACAGCGAAAAAGATTCTCTGGTGTTTTCCGGAGACAGTCTGTTTTTCATGAGTATCGGCAGAACCGATCTTCCCGGGGGGGATGAAAAAACCCTTATCGATGCGATCCGCAGCAAGATCCTGACTCTACCGCCGGAGACCCGGGTGTTTCCCGGTCACGGATTGGACACAACGATCGAGCGGGAGATCAAGGGAAATCCCTTCTTCCGCCTCCCCCACTAGGACGAACTATACCCCGATCGTCGGCTCTTCCCCTTCCTCCCCCTCCCTGAGCAGTTCCTTGAGGTGGGGATGCCGTTTCAGCTCCCGGGCGACACTTCTTTCGAGGTTCTTCTTCACCAGAATCAAGTCGGCCTGCACCCTTCCCTGCCAATCGTATCCACAGGAAAGACATTTGGAGAAGGTTTTTGCCGGTTCGGCGTGGCGATGATGGAAAACCATCTCCGATCCACATTGAGGACAGGGTTCTTCCATATACACAGTATCAATGATTATTTCGTGCAGATCGTCCAGTTCACCGGGTTTGAGCAGATAGAAGCTCTGGTGCACGCCGGCGATATTGGAAAACAGAAGAATATTCCCCCCTTCGAGAATCAGTCGGCTGACCGAACCACCGGCGACTCTGATGCCTGGGAGGATCAGGCTTCTCATGCTGCCCTCGGCTACAGGCTCGAAGAACTCCACCTCGTCTCCATTTTGAATCCACTCCGGCAAAACGGAATGATAGCTGCCTTTGACGGCCGAAAAGAAAAACCATCCTTCCCTGCCGTCGGAATAGCGCCTCCCCCATATCCTGATAGCCGGAAGCTCATCTATGCGCATGTCCTCAGATATGAGTTGCTTGTTTGCCGGATAGATATAGGGTTTTTTCACGAATAGAACCAGTATGTACCGGCTCAGGCAATCAGGTCAATCAGCATCCCGGTTTCCGGAAAGGTGCCACCGAAAGAGGAAGGGAACTGCAGCAGATGGGTGCGCAGCTGATTCTGCAGACGGTCGATCAACGGATCGATGGCCTCGCTGTCGAGGTCCCGCAGCTGTTGCGCCGAAGGGACCTGCTCGGAAAGCCCGAGAAGCCGGTCGATCAGATTGTCGAGCACCCGAAGCCGGAACATCGGGGCGCCCCCGTCCCGTGAGGGCACCCCCAGGATATGCTTGAAACGAGCATAGACGGCTTGGGCCGGTTTTACGGGCACGGTGATTCGGCCGTCCTGCATGTTTTGAATGCGGATAATGTTGAGAAAAAAACTGGGGTTTATCGAAGAGACGTTTTGTATCATAGCCGGCACCGCAATCGTTCAATTTCTAGTATCGGAAAAGCGGAACGGCTCGATTAGATGCTTCCGGTGGTTGAACCTAGCGGTTACGGCGTTCCTCGGACGACTTGCAATCGATGCAGAGAATCGCGTAGGGTATTGCCTTCAATCGTTCCTGCGGGATTTTGTTGCCACAGCTCATGCATACCCCATAGTGGCCGTTTTCCATCCTCCCCAGCGCTGCATCGATCAGTTGCAGTCTCTTGATCTCCTGTGAACCCAGGACCTCCAAGATCCGTCTGTCAATATCTTCAGCGGCGATGTCGGCGAGATCCTTTGGTTCCATGTCGTCAACGATCTCTTGGAACTCATCGCTTTCGGAAACGAGCTGCCTCAGGATCTGTTCCTTCAGATCCAGCAGCTTCTGCTTCATCGCCTGTTTGAACGTTACACTCATTCACACCTCTTCAGTTGCCAGGGTCTGTCGCCGGTGGAAGAATATGAACTAAAACCACGAGTTTGTCAACCTTTTTAGGTTGACCTTTTTAGGTTGACCTTTTTCTCCATCAGGGGTGCGATTTAACGAAGCAGATACAAGGTTGAAACAGATTGGCGACGCACTTGAAAAAAACTGCGCCAACTTGACAAAGGAACATCTCCCGTCTTACACTCCGGAGTCAAGGAGCGAGGGCTTGGCAAAAGAAGAAGCGATAGAGGTAGAAGGTGTGGTCAAAGAATCACTGCCCAACACGATGTTCCGTGTGGAAATCAAAAACGGGCACGTAATCCTGGCTCATCTATCCGGAAAAATGAGAAAACACTACATCCGCATCGTTCCCGGCGACAAGGTGAAGGTCGCCCTGTCCCCCTACGATCTTACCCGGGGACGTATCATCTACAGAGAACGGTGAAGCTTCTTCTAGATTGGGTTATTATGATGTCGCCAAAAAATCTTGTTCTTCTATTTGTAGCTTCGTTGTAATTTAGGCAAGATTTTTTGGTGTCAGAAGACATCGCAATCTTCATTTCGGTTGGTATAGAAGATTGCGTTATGCTTTTCGCACGACAACCCAGGTAGCACCCCGGCCTCCGTGCCTGCGGGTGGCCGGTCCGAACGCTCCGGTATACGGCGATTTCTCCAGATACCTTCGTACCACACCCTGCAACACCGGTTCACCCTGAGAGTGATGTCCCTTGCCGTGGACGATCAGAACCTTTCGCAGTCCACTGCGCCGACACTCCAGGATGAAATTTTCTAGAGCCTGCTCAGCCTCCCGGCTGGTCATCCCGTGTAGATCCAAGCTCGCCTGGGGCTCCTGAGTCCTATGGTTTGACTGCTCGTGATTCCGCCGCCGCGGTTCAGCCCCCCGCGATTCGGCCCCGGAGCTTTCCCCGCCCCCCGGCAGGCGGTCGGCCTCCTTGGGCCCTTTCGGCGGGTAGCGGGATAGCAGCTCCTCCATGTCCCGTTGCCCTGCTGAGGGCTGGCCGCTCTGCTTCTTTTCCCAGGCGTCCAATATCTCCTTGAAGTTCATGATGATCTCTACGCTCTTTCAATCGATGAGTATCGTGTCACTGCGCACCCACCCGTCGATGTGCGACGGGGTTTCCACCAGATAGTACCTGCCCGCCCGGCCTCTGATCCACAGGCTGGTCCCCGCGGGAAGCTCGAACCAGGATTTCGAATCCTCCTCCGGAACCCGGAACAGCTCTCCTTCTTCAGAAACCACCACCCCCACCGACCTGGACTCGAGTAAAACGCGCCCCGCGAAAAACGCCAGACATCCCAACGCCACTATAGCAACCAGGACCAAGGAAATGAGAAACTGAACCTTTTTCGTGCGTACTACAAACGCCCCCATGACGAAGGCCATGTTGGCAAAGATCAGAACAAGCAGATAGGCAACATCCGGATGAACCGGAAAGGGCGGTGCTACCTGCCCGGCCAGGTCAAAACGCCGCTCCAGAGCCTGTAAAGCGCCGCGCGTCTGTCCATCCGCCGGCGCCAGCCGAAGGCTCCGCCGAAGATAATGAACCGCATATCCCGGCTGTCCCAGATAGTAGGATACCACACCGAGGTTGTAGAGAACGGCGGAATTGCAGGGCAGCTGATCTTCGGCCTGTCTGTAGTATTCCAGGGCTTTGCTGTAGTTCCCGGAGGCGAAGCTCTCTTCGGCCTGATGGATAAGGGCAAAGTGGCCCGGTTCGGTGGAACCTAAAAGAAACAGAAGGCTGAAGAAGAAAAACAACTTCCGGTATTTCCCGGTGACCAGGGCAAAGACAAAAAACAACGCTCCCGGCAGCAGGAACAGCAGGTTCAGAGGGTTGCCGTAGTGTTGCTTGCATTGGGATCTCTCTACTTCTGCAAGGTCTTTTAGGGGTAGATCGACGGTCTGATCTTCCGTGGACAGGTCTTGAGAAAATCCTGGGAAGCAGACAAACAGGAGCATGAGCACGAGCGGGAGCGCTACCAGTCCTGTTCGAAGCGCTCTTGCGAGGGTGCCGATACCCATGCTGGCCGTTCCTCCCTGTGAATTGATTCAAGCAGCTCATCCCTCTCCGGACCCTCGGGCTCTTCCCCGCTGTCGGGAGATCTTTCGGACTGAACACGGGTGCCGGAGGCCGCCTTCATCATGGCCTCCAGACTCAGTTCCAGGTTGATTTTCGCATCCCAGCTGTCCGCTTTGAGCCGCAAAGCCTGGACGAAACTGGCCGTAGCTTCCCGGTAGTTGCCGATTTCGTAACGCGCCACGCCCAGATTGAAATAACTGCGGAAAAACAGTTCCCGATCCCTGCGGTTCAGTTCAGCCGGCAGCTCGGCAAAACCCTCAAGCGTCCGTTCCAGTGCTCGTAGTCCCGGATTGTTCTCACCCAGGGACACGTACAACGTGCCCAAGTCGTAATCGATCCAATCTTGCCAATCCCCTCCCCCCTGCCTTGCCTGCAGGTACTTGTAGGTGGCCAGAGCGTCTTCCCCGCTACGAAACAACAGGTTGCCCCTTAAGACCGCAAAGCTTGCACCCGTTCCCGAACAGGAGGCCAGGAGCAGCAATATCGGGGCCAACAGGATTGCGGCTGTCGCGCGCTTCATAGGATGTTTTTCCATCGCACCGCCTTGACAGCCAACGACAGGGTAAGAAACAGCAGGGACAGGAAAACCAGCAGGCGGAAACGGTCCTTCTTTTCCCTCCTCATTCCGAGCACCATGTTCCCCTCCGCCTGGGTTTTCATGGCGGCAAGAATCTTCTCCGACATCTCCCGATCCTCTCCCGCCAACCTGAACAACCTGCCCCCGCTGATCTCCGCAATCCTATCCAGTTCCTTTACTCGAGGTCGGCTTATCACGGGGTTGCCGCTGTTGTCCAGGAGCATCCTGCCATCGGAAAACCTGACGGCAGCACCTTCATCCTTTCCTACTGCAACCACGTACACGGGTATCTTGGCGGATCGGGCTTCCTCCGCCGCCGCCAGTGGATTGCCCGAATGATACTCCCCGTCGCTGAAAAGCAATATACTGCGGTAGGTTTGAGCGGAGGGGGGGAAACTCTCCAGGGAGCGCCGGATTCCGTCTTCCAGTCCGCTGCCCGGATCTGTCATCACCGAGGGGCCGACATAGCGCAGGGCCGTCTCCAGGACGTAGCGGTCTTCAGTCAGAGGAATCAGCTGAACCGCCTGACCCTTGAACACGACCAGCGCGATACGCACGCCCTCTAATCCCGCAACAGTCCGGCGGACCGTGCGAATGGAATGCTGCAGCCGGGAAGCACCCCCCTCCTCTGCCAGCATGCTGTTGGAAACGTCCAAACAGATGACCAGCTCCTGTCCGGAGCGCCGTTCTTCCACCAGATGTTCGCCCCAGCGGAATCCCGCCAGGGCCAGCACGGAGGCTGCGAAGAACAGAGAAAAGAACAGGAGGGAGAAGAAACTCTTGAAGACGTAGACATCAAGCAGTATTGCCGACCGCCATCTCCCCCCCACAGCCCGCAGGGTTGCCCGACCTCTTCTGAAATCGATCCTCCAGGCCAGAGCGATCAGAGGGAAGAGAAAAAACAGGAACAGCAACGCGGGTCGGTCGAACATGGTCCTTACAGCAGCTCTCCTATCACGAGTTTGTTCATCAATACACAGAACAGAATCATACCAAGGCCCAAAAGGATAAAAATACCATGCCGGGGTCGGCGTTCTGTAAAAACAGCCACATCCTGCACCCTGCTTTCCAGACCATCGATCTCCTGAAAGATCGTATTGAGGATTCCCAGTGTACCGGAGTGAAAGTAACGGCCGCCGGTGACGTTGGCTATCCGTTTCAACAGATCCTCATTCAGTTTTCCCTCGTATACGCCCCGCACTTCTTTACCGCTTTCCGGATCGATAAACTGAATCGTGGTCTCCCCTTCAGAGCCGATTCCGATCGTGTAGATGCGGATCCTCAAGGCCGCGGCCACTTCGGCCGCTTGATCCGGCTCGATGTCGCCGGCGTTGTTGTCCCCATCGGTAACGAGAATTATGACCCTTTCGCCCGAGCCGGAGTCCTTCAAATGCACCGCGGCCACGGCAATCCCCATGCCGATCGCGGTTCCGTCCCCCAGGGCCATAACCTGTACGGAATCCAGAGCCTGTCCCAAAAACGGATAATCGAATGTGGGCGGAACCCGCAACGCGGCCTCCGCCCCGAAGATCACCAGTCCGATAGCGTCATTTTCCCTTCCGGAGATGAAATCCCGCACCACTTCCCGGGCCGCATCGAAACGAGTGATCGTCCCCACATCCCGGGCGGACATGCTGGGAGACACATCCAGAACAACCATCAAGTCCAGCCCCCGACTGAGGTACTTTCGCTGCTTCTCTATGACCACCGGACCGGCCATGGCCACAAGGAGAATGGAAAACCCGATCCAGAACAGCACGCGGGTGACGACCAGGAGCACTCGCCTGGGGGTAGCGGCGCCGGTAAAGCGATCGCCCTTCCAGATGCTGAAGTTGAAGGATATCTTTCCACCTCGGGCCCGGCGATAGTACAGCAGATAGATGAGCAGGGGAACGATCAACAACAGCAGCAGAACATGCGGATGGTCAAGCCTCCACATGGGTCGCTTGCTCCTCTACCTGCTCGACAATCCGGCCTACTGCCTTCAGGCTTCTCTCCATCTCCCGTTTGTTCGCCCGTTTCCCCGAAAACTTGATCAGATCCGCCTCCTTGAGAACCTGGTGAATGTGCTCGGAAACGGGTTTTTCCAATCCCGCGACGCCCAACTCTTTGCCGATCTCCCCCGTGGTCACGCTCATCAGAGGCCTGGACAGCCTCTCGCTGAGGTAGCGCCGAATCGTCAGGGAGAGGAGAATGAAGAAGGATTTCCCCTCCATGGATAATCTTCCGGCCGCCAGTTGGTTCAAGCTTTTACGTACGTGTAGATACGGCAGCCTGCGTATCCGGGTTTCGTGAATCCTCCTGAAACCTCGAATGCCGTAGCGGATCAGGAAAAACAGAAACATCGGCGCGCCGATCCCGATCACCACGAGGGTAAGCAACCTGAGCCAGGTCAGGGGGAGATTCAGCTGTCGCCGTGGCCCCCGCAGGGAGCGATCCCGCTCCAGCTCGAGGACGGACTGGGTTGTCACCAGAAGTTCCCCGGTATCCAGATCCCCCAGCCGAAGGGGGGGAAGCACGGTTTCCCCGGAAGAAAAGGGAATGAAGAATATCCGCACCCTGACCTTTCCCGAGCCGCCCGGGGTCCTCCTGTCCTGGACCTCGATATTTTGAAATTCGATCCAGGCATGTACAGGCATCTGAGCCGGAGGCTGCACCGCCAGGCTGGCGGGAAGATCGTAGGTCAGCCGCAGCTCCACCCGGTCCCCGACGAAGAAACGGGGAGGCAGAAAAATCGATTCCATCGGCGGGACTTGAGAAAAACCCGGCCAAATCATGAGGAAGAAGAGGAAAAGGGACAAGGTAACCGCTCTCATCAGGCACGCCTCCGGCGTCTGAAAAAACGTAGTATTTCGACCCCCGGATCGTCGGAGGTGCTCAAGGTCAGGGTTTCCACACCCCGCCGAGCGCAGCCCGCCTCCCAGACCGCCTGCTTCTCCTGCCAGTAGCGTTCGTAGGACTGCCGAAAGGAGGGGGATCTCCCGTCGGCAAACAGCACCTCTGCGCTCTCGGGGTCCTCCAGCTCGATGATCCCGGCCTGAGGAAAGACAGTATCCACAGGATCAACGATCTTCACGGCCACACAGTCGTGCTTGCGCGCCAGCAATGACAGAGAATCCCAGTACCCGTCCGTTCGGAAATCCGAGATAATGAAACAGATCCCACGGCGTTTCAAATTGCGATAGACCCCTTTGAGGGCCAGATCCAGATCGGAACCGCTTCCCCGCGGTATTGTTTTGAGCAATTCATGGATCAGGCTGAGTATATGCTTGCGTCCTTTGCCCGGAGGGATCCATTTCTCGATTCTGTCGCTGAAAAACGCCGCCCCGACCCGGTCGTTGTTCTTCACAGCCGCCAGGCTCAGGATAGCAAAGACATGGGCCGCATACTCGTTCTTGCCGATCTCCCCGGAACCGGCATAAAGAGACGCCGATATATCTACGACGTTGAAGAGGATGATCTCCCGCTCCTCCCGGAAAATCTTGGTGTGGGGCAGTCCCATCCGAGAGGTTACGTTCCAGTCGATGGCCCGTACATCGTCCCCTGCTACGTATTCCCGGACCTCGTCAAACTCGATCCCCTGACCCCGGAAGATCGAACGGTAACGGCCGCCCAGCAGCTGGTCCACCAGCTTGGCAGCGACCAACTCGATCTGCCGAACCCGGCGAAAGAAAGACAAGTCCTCCATCGGCGCTTAAGGCACGTCTACACTTCTAAGTATTTCAGCGATGATCTGGTCCGTGGACAGATCCTCCGCCTCGGCTTCATAGGTCAGAATGATCCGGTGCCTGAGCACCAACGGGGCCAGGGCTTTGACATCCTCGGGGATGACAAAAGTTCTACCCTCCAAAAGCGCCTTTGCCTTTGCACAGCGGAACAGGTAGATCGAGGCGCGGGGAGAACCGCCGTACTCGATAAAGCGAACGAAATCCCCCTTCCCCCGATCTTTCTCGCGGCTGGTTTGAACCAGGGAGACGATGTACTCCTCGATCCTCGGGTCCACGTGGATCTCCCGAACCACCGACCTCAAGGATTCGATCTTGTCTTTATCCAGTACCTTGCGAATGCGGATATCGGACTTCACCCCCACCCGTTTAAGGATATCCTGCTCCTCCGAGAAGCTGGGATAGGGCACGTACAGTTTGACGATGAATCGATCCAGCTGAGCCTCCGGAAGCGGGTAGGTTCCCTCGTGCTCGATCGGATTCTGGGTGGCCAACACCAGGAACGGATCTGCCAGCTGGTAGCTTTCGGTACCCAGGGTTACCTGCCGTTCCTCCATGGCTTCCAGCAAGGCCGATTGCACCTTTGCCGGAGAGCGGTTGATCTCATCGGCAAGGATGATATTCGTGAAAATCGGTCCTTTCCTGGGGATGAAATCCCCGGTTTGCGGACGGTAGATCATGGTGCCGATCAGGTCGGCCGGCAACAGATCCGGGGTAAACTGAATCCGCTTGAATCCGGAGTCCAGGACCTCCGCCAGGGTCTTGACGGCCAGGGTCTTGGCCAGGCCGGGAACCCCCTCCAGCAATACGTGTCCCTCGGTCAGCAGCCCCGTCATCATCCCTTCCAGCATCTCCTTCTGCCCGACGATCCTTTTGGACACCTCCTGGAAGGTCTGCTGCAGCAGCTGCCCGGCCTTTTCGACCGACGCTTCGACGGTGCGTTTCTTTTCATCCATCCTTGTTAACCCCGTAAATCCTATCTATCCTGTAAAACTTTTCAACTTCTGTAATCGGCGTTTTCTTTCACGTACTGGTAGGAGAGATCGGCTCCCAGCACCTCGGCCCGTGCTTTCCCCGCACCAAGCTCGATCTCCAGCAGGACCTGTCGGTCATGAGCTGGGAATCCCCTGGCAGCGGGATCCAGGGCGCATTCTTGGAGGTAGCGATTCAACCGCGACTCTTTTTCGCTGTCCAGACGAAAACTGCCGTCTGTGAATATCTCCACACCCCCCATGCTCACCCGCAGTTTACTCAAGTCGAGGGTAAAGCGGGCCGCGTCGGCAAAATTCCCCAAGGCGGAAACGATTCGACCCACGTTCGGATCGTTTCCGAACACCGCCGTTTTGACCAGGGGAGAGTTGACCACGGCCTTGCCGGCGGCCACGGCCAGGTTTTCATCCGCCGCCCCGGCCACGCAGACCCGGATCACGTGCCCCACCCCCTCTCCGTTGCGAACAACATCCTCGGCCAGGCGGGCACAGACCTTCTGCAGAGCCGCCCGAAACTCCTCTTCCCCTGCCTCCGGCTTGGCCGCCGAAGCTACCAGCAGGGCCATGTCGCTGGTGCTCTGATCACTGTCCACCGATATTCTGTTGAATGACTTTTCGACGCAGTCAGCCAGACAGCGGTTCAGCTGCGCTCGATCCATGCTCACATCGGTCAGCAGAAACACGAGCAATGTACCCATATGGGGTTCGATCATACCGGCGCCCTTGGCGACACCCAGGATACAGCCCTGTCCTACTTCCTCCCGATGGATCTTGGGGTAGGAATCCGTGGTCATGATGGCCCTGGCAAGGGGCAGCGCGCCGTCTGTTTGCAGCCCCTCTACCAGGTGCGGCAGGGCGGCTCTCATCTCCCCGACCGGAAGCTTCCAGCCGACGATCCCCGTGGAAGCGGGAATGATCCGTTCCCCCGGCTCGCCGATCAGCTCACCCAGGGTGCCACACAGCGCCTCGGCGTCCTCCACTCCCCCCTGCGCTCCTACATTTGCAATCCGGTTGTTGATCAGCACCGCCCTTACACATTTCTCCCTGATCCGCCGGCGACCGATCAGGATCGGGGCTCCGCAAAAACGGTTGTTCGTGAAAACCCCGGCGAAGCCTGAAGCCGGCCGGTCCAGCACTATCGCCGCCAGGTTCATGGAGAGCCTCTGCCCCCTCTCCCGGGATGTAAAGTCGAGGGAGGTGGCGGCGGTGGAGAATCCCTCCGGGAGCCGGGATCGAGGCTCGAGTTCCCGCAGGTATTCTTCCTCGGATTGAAAGCTAATCATAGAGCCCCAGTGTACTGATATGCTCCGATCGGCTCAAGCGGGGGGATCAGCGCTTGCGGATCGTCAGTCGGAGGGGTAGATGATCCGAGGTCCCCTGATCGGCACCTTCCCGGGTGTGACGCCAGCGCCGGGGAAAACCGCTCTGCGGATCAACGAGGAATCTTGCCCGCACCACCTGGAAACTGCCCGGAGAATAGACGAACCCCGCCCGGTCAAACAGGCCGGGGGACAGCAGAATGCGGTCCGGCGTTTGCCACCGGCCTTGATACACCGAGCTTCCCCGCTGCTCGGGCGGGAGCTCGTACCAGGGTTCGTACAGCACCACCCCGCCGTCCCGATAGCCCGCCCGCTCAGGATTCGGGGTAATAAAAAGAACTTCCGTCTCAGCGGTGCTTTTTCGGTTCTCGGGGGCGTGATCAGGTGCGGTGGCGGTGCGGTAACGTCCCTCCGCCTGGTCGTACTCCTCCAGGTTTTCATTTAAATCCCCGACAACCAGCAAGTCTGCTTCGGGGTCCGACTGGAGGATCTCCCGAAGTCTGGCGGTCAGAACCTGGGCCGCCTGTCTGCGGGCGGCAGCGGTCTGCTCAACCCCGCCGGTTTTCGACTTCCAGTGGTTGTTGAACAGGTACAGGGTCGATCCCTCGTACTCGACCTGCATCTCCAGAATATGGCGCAGCGGCACGCCGGCCAAGCTTCCCACCGCATGAACCCGTGTACACGCGATGGGTATCCGGCTCAGGCAGGCTATGGTCGTGGCCGCCTGCTCCTGAGGCACGAACACCAGGAAGCGGTACCCCAAGCCTCGCAAATGGCGATCCCGCAGCTCCCGCAGGGCGAGCTCACTCTCTATCTCCTGGAGACAGAGGATGTCCGGTCCGCGGGCGGATGCCGCCTTTACGGCTCGGGCGATTGCGGAGAGCTTCCGGTAGTACAGTTCCCGAGACCACAGCTCACCGCTGTACTCCGGATACTCCCGGCCCTGGTAGCGGTCATCGAAGAGATTCTCGACATTGTAGCTGGCCACGACGATCCGTCCCCCGCAGGACAGGAGGGACAGGGATAAAATGAGAAGAAAGACAGGAGCCGCCTTTCTGGACATCAAGGATTATGTTCCGCGGCTCGTCGGTCCGCAGGCCGAGTGCCGCCGGGTGAGCGGACAGCTGCGCAGCGCGGAATCGACTACAGCTCGTCCCTGTTGCTGATGATCTTGGAAATAAGCCCGTACTCCAGGGCTTCTTCCGCGTTCATCCAGTAGTCCCGGTCCGTATCTTTTTCGACCTTGTCGATCTTTTGACCGGTTTCTTTCGAGATGAGCTTGTTGATCTTTCGCCGCAGCTTGTCCAGCTCTTTGGCGTGGATCTCGATTTCCGTTGCCACGCCCCGCATTCCGCTCAAGGGCTGGTGGATAAGGTAATGAGAGTTGGGCAGGGCGATGCGTCTTTCCTTGGGCGCAGCCAGCAGGATGATCGCTGCGGCACTGGCAACCAGCCCCATACCGATGATGACGACTTCGGGTTTTATGAAGCGCATCATGTCGAAAATGGCAAATCCCGCGTCCGCATCCCCTCCGGGGGAGTCTATGAAGACCTTGATCGGGTCATCCCCCTGGTCTTCCAGAAGGATCAACTGCCGGATGATCCGCTCCCCCAGGGATTTGTTGATCTCCCCGGAGAGCAGGATGTTGCGGGTTTTTAAGATTTTTTCGATCAGATTGGATTCAGGCTTTCTGTTCTCTCCCTGCTCCTCTTCCTCCTCCTGGAGGTGAAACAGGTCGTCTAGATTTTTGTCCATCATAGGTCCGAATATATTGAAACCGGCGGGAATTTTCAACAAAAAGCATCGCTGGGAACGCCCGTTCGGGCATTGCAGCGCGGTCCATCGGCGGTTTACAATCTAGGAGAAACCGTCGCAGAGCAACGCAGGAACGGGTGAGGTAATTCGCCGCTCGAGAAAATCCAAAGATCCGAGGAGCACGGTAACCATGAAGACACGAATCGCCGTAATTGGGGGAAGCGGGCTGTACCAGCTGGAGGGGGCGGAGCTGATCGAAAGGATCGAGGTGCCCACCCCCTTCGGTCTGCCCTCTGAGCTGATCTCCATCGTCAAGGTGGGAGAGCAAAACCTCGCCTTTCTGCCCCGTCACGGCAAAGGACACCGAATCCTGCCCACCGAAGTCCCCTCCAAGGCGAACATCTGGGCTCTCAAATCCCTGGGAATCGAGCAGATCCTCTCGGTCAGCGCGGTGGGCTCCCTGCGGGAGGAGATCAAACCGGGGGATTTCGTTCTCTGCGATCAACTGATCGACAGAACCCGAAGCAGGAGCCTGAGCTTCTTCGGGGAGGGGCTGGTGGGCCACGTTCCCTTTGCCGATCCATACTGTTCGGGGATGCGGGAGATCATCGCCGGTATTTTAAAAGACGGATCCCATCCCTTCCACGATCGGGGAACGCTGGTCACGATGGAGGGTCCCCCGTTCTCCACCCGGGCTGAATCCCATCTTTACAGGAGCTGGGACGCCGATCTGATCGGCATGACCGCCATTCCCGAGGCCAAGCTGGCCCGCGAGGCCGAAATCTGCCTGGCCGTCGTGGCCATGGTGACCGACTACGACTGCTGGCGGGAGGCGGAGGAGAGCGTCAGCGTGGAGATTATCCTCAAGGTGATGAATGAGAACACCAAGGCCATCCAGAAGGTGATCCCCGCGATCGCAGCCGCTCTGAGCACTCGGGGCGAGTGCAGTTGCCACAACGCGGCGGCCGGGGTTTTTGTCACCGATCCGGCCCTGATTCCCTATGAGACGAGGCGCAGGCTCTGGGTCCTTTACGGCCGTAAGTACTGGAAGGAGAGCTCACTCTAGATCGAGTGTATCCAGCTGGCCTGGGAATCCTTCGGACTTCCAGGCAACAAGCCTACCCTCCCGCTCGGCTATGAGCAGACCCTCGGCATCGGGGAACTTCTCCAGCAGCTTGAGTCCTTCCTCTGGACCGAGGACGAACACGGCGGTAGACAGGGCATCGGCAAGCGTGCAGGTAGGGGCGAGGATCGTTACCGAAACCAGCGCCTGAGCCGGATAGCCGCTGCGGGGATCCAGAATGTGATGGTAGCGTTCGCCGTCCTGTTCGAAGTAGCGCTCGTAGTCCCCGGAGGTTACCACCGCGATCCGTTCGCCCCTCTTCCCCATGTCTAACACCCCCAAGACGGCCTGAGTGTTCCGGGGATGGCGGATGGCGATCCGCCAGGGTGTGCGCCCCTGCTTTAATCCGGAAACCAGGATATCCCCGCCGGCGTCGATCAGGAAATCCTCGTATCCCCGATCGAGCAGATAGTCGGCGGTCAGATCGACAACCGCCCCCTTTGCAATCCCCCCCAGATCGAAACCGATACCCTCCGGAAGCACCACCCGCCCATCGGTACCGACGATTACTCGCGAAAAATCCACCCGGCTGCGAGCCTGCTCGACCTGGGGTCCCGTTGGCAACCGTCCGCCCGTGTCGAAGGACCACAGCTCGGTCAGCGCAAGGATGGTCGGATCGAAGGCCCCGCCGCTGGCAGCCGCCACGGTCAGGGCGGTTTCCAGCACCGCCAGTACTTCCTTCGGAACATTCCCCTCTCCGGCCCGATTCAGCCTGCCGACCGCCCCTTGCTCCTGCCGGTGATCGAACTGCCGGGCCTTCCGGTCCGCAAAATCAAAAAGTTCCTGCCAATTCGGCTCTCTGGATGCGGACACCAGTACGGTGAGCGTCGTAGACATGGCAAAGCGGGTCTGCCGGTGCACGGGAACCCGGCAGGAGATGAGCATCCCGGCCAGGAGGATTACAAGAAAGGAAGAAAGTAGAACTCGGCGCAATCGAATGAAAATCACCGGCGTTTCTTGAAAATTAGTGATTTACCATCTAATATTCAAGCCGGTATCACCAAGTGAAGGCAGCTTTCATCGGGCTCGTAGGAAGACCCTCCAGTGGAAAATCCACGCTGATCAACCGAATCTGCGGACAGAAAGTGTCGATTATATCACCCGTTCCGCAAACCACACGCAATCGAGTGCGGGGGATCTACTCATCCGAGCGGGGACAGCTGGTTTTCGTAGACACCCCGGGCTTCCACCTCTCGGAAAAGAAAATCAACCTCCATCTCAAGGAGCTGGCTACCCGGACGCTTTCCGAGGTGGAGATCGTTCTCTATCTGATCGACGTGTCCCGGCCACCGGGGGACGAGGAACGGGCTCTGATAGAGCTTCTCCGTGGTCTCGAGGAGAAGGTGATCGTCGCCTTGAATAAAATCGATGTGGGCGAAGGTCATGTGGAGGAAATGCGGGTGGAGCTGGAGCAGGCGTTGAACCGCGCGCCCACGCAACTGATCTCCGGCCTGACCGGCCAGGGTGTCGATGCACTCCTGGAACTTATCTGGGAGCGAGCCCCGGAGGGGGAACGCATGTACCCGGAGGACTTCTATACGGATCAGAGTCCGGAGTTTCGAATTGCCGAGATCATCCGGGAGAAGGCGATCCTCCAGACCCGGCAGGAAGTTCCCCACTCCCTGTTCGTGGATATCAGCGACATGGAGATAAAGGATGAAAACAGCTATCTGTGGGTGCGGGGCTTTATCTGCGTGGAGAGGGAATCCCAAAAGGGGATCGTCGTTGGCAAAGGCGGGGAGAAGATCAAGAACATCGTCCGCTCGGCCGAGGAGGAGTGCAATCGGCTGTTTCCCTACAGAGTCAGGCTCGATATCCGGGTGAAAACCAGGCCCAAATGGCGAAAAGATGAGGTACTGCTGAAGAAACTCATCACCTGAAGAGCAGTTCACCGCCGTGGAACTTTTCGAACCTATCCGGGATCGCGTTGAGGATCCAAACACCCATTTCGTATTTCCCTCGGAGCTGACAGCTCGCTTCTGGTGCAAGCGGGCCCTGAACTTCTCCAAGCGCAAGTCGATCCCCACGAATCGTTTTCTGTCCTGGGACCAGTTCAAGGAGAGCTGTTTCGTCTATACTTCACCCGGCCGGCCCGTGAATCGGGCGGTTCGCCTGCTGTTCCTCAACCGGCAGCTGGAGCGCAACCGCCGTAGCCCCTTTCTGCGGCAGATCGTCCCCCCTCAATACGCGGAGCAGCCCCTCATCTTCCTGGAATCCCTGCAGCGTCTTCTCCCCGTCCTGCACCGTATACCCTCGGTCAGGAACCGCTGGCCCCGCTTCAGCCGGGATAAGCTGATCGATCTTGAAGGGTTGTATGCAAGCTACAGGGCGTTCCTGGAGCGGTCGCAGTTGTACGAGCCGAACTACGAACAGCCTCGGTTTTCCCCGGGAACAGTCAAGCATATCCTCTTCTTTCCCGAATTGATCGAAGACTACGGGGAGTACGCCGATCTGCTTTCGAATCGGGTGGAGCGGATCCCAGTTCCCCCGGACATTCGCCCGGGCACCTCCGTCCGGCTGCTCCAGACTCTCCCCGAGGAAATCCGGGCGGCGATCCGGCAATGCGCAGCCCTGCTGGACGGGGAGGTCGATGCGGAGCAGATCATTCTGACGGTCGGGCAGCTCAGAGAGCTGGAACCCTTTCTTCGCCGGGAGGCGGAGCTCTTCTCCCTGCCGCTGCAGTTTCACCTGGGAAAACCGCTGTCCGAGTTTCCCCAGGTCGCGATGCTTCATAAGGTTTACACAGCGGTCCAATCCTCCTTCAGCCTCAACGCGATGAAAGCCCTTCTGCTCTGCCACTCCATCCCCTGGAAGCAGGAGAAGCTCTGCAGGGCCCTGATCCGTCTGGCCCTGGACTGCCGAATCACGGGCAACGCAGCCAACACGGACAACTGGGCTTTGAGCATCGAGTCGTCGCGGAGAAACGGAAATCCCCGCAGGCTGCCGCTTTCCCGGGTCTCCGGTTTCTACTCCACCCTCAGGCATCAACTCACCCGCATCGAAGTAGCAAATACCTTCAGCGAGCTAAAAAGTTGTCTGGTCGCCTTCACAGCGGACTTCCTGGATCTGAAGCGCCTGGAGGAGGAGGAGGTGAAGATCTTCCAGTTCGCCATGGATAGCCTCGATGACTTGGAGCAGGCCGATGAGCTGGTCGGAGGCACTGCAGATGCAACTGTTGGAGCCGGGGCGGACGCCCGGAGCAGGCAACGCCCGGTGTTTCCGATCTGGTGGCTTTACCTCGGACAGCGCTTGTACGTGCCCGGTCGCTACGGCCCCGGGATCCCGGTTTATCCATTCAGGGTAAGTGAGGGGATGGAGCCGGAACATCACATCGTGATCAACGCCTCCCAGGCGGCAACCAGCCACACGATCCGCCGCTATCCCTTTCTCAAGCTGCACGAGGAACAGGATCTTTATGAAAACCAGCGGGAGCTGGCCCCCGCCCATCTGCAGCTGTACAGCCACAGCGGCAAGAATGTCCAGTTCAGCTACGCCCGCCGGGATTTCCAAAGATCCAACCTGCCCCCGCCGCTGTTCCTTGCCCGGGATATCCCTACCGTCGAAATCACCGCTGCTGATCCTGCGGATGTCTACGACCTGGAACGCAGGGCCTGGAGCGACGGGACCTCCTTTCCGCTGCAGGAGGTTCAGAAAATCGGCTACAAGGCCGCAGCAGCCGGGGCGCTGGGTATCAAGGAGATCGATGCGGCCAGAGAAAATCTGAAGGACGGGAGCTTGATCCGGGCGTTGGAGAAGCGTCTGCGCGATACTGAAGACCGCTTTCGGATCGGCGCAACGGCGCTGGAGCGCTTCAGCCTCTGTCCCTTCCAGTTCCTCTGGGAACGTCTTCTATGGGTCAGTGGGGAGGACTACGAACCGTCGATGATCGACCCGATCGAGTTCGGCGTTCTCCTGCACCGGGGATTGGAGCTGTTCTTCGCCTGGCTACAGTCGGAGGACCCGGGTCATTGCGGCACGCTGTCCGTCGATCGCAGAGAGGAGTACCGCCGGCTCCTCGAGAGTATCGTTTCCACGATCTGTTCGGACTATCGCCGCAAGAATCCCACCCTGCCGGCAGCGATTGCCGCTGAAATACAGAGGAGGGTGGAAGAGCTGATCCTGGCCTTTCTGGATGTCGAATTGGAGATGATGGTGGAAGAACGGGTAGAGGGAATCGAGGTTCGCCTAGAAGCAGCGGTGCCGGAGAGCGATACGGTTCTTGTCGGCACCGTCGACCGCATGAGCCGCAATCCCAGCGGTTACACCCTGATCGACTACAAGAAAAAACATGTACCGACCCGGGGGGACTTGTTCTCCCGACCGGCTGTGTCCATGCAGATGCCCTTCTACATTCATCTGATGGAACAGAACGACCGATCCGTGACCCGGGCGGCGTACTACTCCTTCGAAAACAAACGCTATCACTTCGTATTCGGTGGTCCGAAAACGAACATGGCAAGCGCGGAGGAGACCGGTAGAAGCATCGAAGAGGTGAAGCAACGCATCGTCGATATGCGGGAACGGGTATCTGCGGGGAACTATCAAATCGGGAGTTCCCCGGGAACAACCTGCAGCCGCTGCAGGCTGCAGGAAATCTGCCGCAGCAGCTACTCTCTGGGCGGGTAGGGACGTGGACCCATCCTTCGACGAAAAACAAATCGAGGCAATCCGGGTGGAGGGCAACGCCGTGGTGATGGCCGGAGCCGGCTCCGGCAAGACCGCTGTGATTTCCGAGCGTTACTGCCGCCTGCTGGAAAAAGCGGACACGGGGGTTAACCGCATCCTGGCCCTGACCTTTACCCAAAAAGCCGCCGCAGAGATGTACGAACGCATCTACGACCGGCTCCGTCAGGCTCCCGATCATTTGCGGCGGCACCTGGAAACCTTCGAGCAGGCGCAGATCTCGACCCTGGACAGTTTCTGCGCGGAGATCCTCAGCAACGCCTGCGACCGCTTCGGGTTACCTGAGGATTTTCGCTACGATGAACAGGCCGTAGCCCGTCTTGCCGAGCAGGTCAGCCTGGAGTTTCTCATGGAGAACCTGGAAGTTCCGGCGCTGCAGGCACTGCTCCATATCCACGGCTTCGAGGTACTCTGGCAGGAGTTGCTACGGGATCTGGCCTGCCATCATCTTCACCTGCCGGGTAGCTTCGATTTCCAGGGCATGGCCGGTGCCCAAATCGATCGCTGCCGCCGCGATCTCGCCGAACAGCTGCTTGCGGTCCGGTCCGTGGTCGAGGAGATTCGACGGCTCGACCCCCGAACCGTCTCCATAAGGCGCGCCCGGGAAAGCCTGGTCGATTTCCAGAAGATTGCGGGGGAGTTGGAAGCGGGTCGCTACCTGGAGGCGGCGGAGAAACTGGGCCGACTCGAATTTACTAAACCAGGCGGACGAGGGGCGGAAGACATCCAGCGATTGAAAAGCCTGATCGATCAGCTGAGACCGGGCTTGAGGTTGTTGAACACGTTGGCCGCAACCCTGGCACAGGAACGATCCCTGATTGAGATGTTTTCCCTGCTGGAGAAATTCACCACCCGCTTCCTGGAAGGCAAGCGAACCCTCGGCCTGATCGGCTTTCAGGATGCCGCAAAGCTCGCCGTGGAAGCGTTGATTCAGGACAAAGCGCTCCGACAGTTCTACAAGAGCAAGTATCGCCACATCATGATCGACGAGTTCCAGGACAACAACCGGCTGCAGAAGGATCTGCTGTTTCTCCTGGCTGAGAGGCTCGACACTCTGGTTGACGGCGTACCCCAAGCCTCGGATTTGGAGCCGGACAAGCTGTTGTTCGTCGGCGATGAAAAGCAGTCGATCTACCGCTTCCGGGGTGCGGAAGTAGCCGTGTTCAAGTCTCTTCATGAGGAGCTGAGGGCGGCCGGCGGCCGCACCATCGCATTGGAGCGTAACTACCGCAGTGAAAACGAATTGATCGAGTTGGTGAACACGGTCTTCTCATCCGTAATGGCGGACGCCCGAGCCGGGTACGAGGCTCGCTTCCAGAGAATGATAAAAGGAGGCTCGGAGCGCGGCCTGCCGGCTCAGATCCACCTGTTTTACGGAAATCAGGAGCAATCCCCGGAGCCGGATTATGCCCCGGCGAATCTGGCTGAAGCCCATGCCGTGGTCCGTTTCATTCGCCGGAGCGTGGAGGAAAAAACGCTGCCCATCGCCTCAGAACAGGGGGTCCGGCCGGCCGGCTTTGACGATTTCGCCGTGCTGCTGCGCTCCACGGGCAATCAGATCCACTATGAGCGGATGTTCCGTCACTTCGACGTACCCTACGCCACGGATAATCTCCGCAGTCTGTTTACCGAGGCGCCGATCAACGACTTCTACCTGCTGCTGCAGCTGGCCGTGTATCCGGAGGATAGTGCCGCCTACGCCGGCCTCCTGCGATCCCCCTTCGTCAACATCGGTGATGAAGCGTCGATCCGCCTCCTCCTGGCCCGGGCCGACGGGCGGGGTGGAACAGAACCCTTTTCGGATCTCGAGGATCTCGAGATGAGCGCAGAGGATCGGCTGCGCCTGCAGCGGGGCAGGGAGATCTACCGGTCGGTGCGGGAAGCGGCGGACAGAGTTCCGATTGCAGAGATCTTTCATCGCCTCTGGTACCGCCACGGCTACCGCTATACGATCCTTCGGCATCCCCGAAATCACAACTACCTCGAATACTACGATTACATGGTCAGGCTGGCCGAACGCGCCGATCGGCAGGGAGACAGCCTGGCGGTCTTCCTCGACTTTCTGCGCCAGAATCTGGGCAGGTACGAACGAATCGACGATATCACCGTGCTCAAACCCCGACTGCCCGGTGTTCAGCTGCTCACCATCCACAGATCCAAGGGTCTGGAGTTCCCGATCGTGGTGCTGGCCGACATGGGCAATATGGGCCGAAACCGCCGACGCGCTTCAACCCCCTACTATGTCTCCTCCCAGTACGGCATCACCGTCAATCTGGGCTCCCGGAACTACTTCACCGAGATCGGTGAACGGGAGTCGGAAAACGAGGAGCTGGCGGAGATCAAGCGCCTGCTATACGTAGCCCTTACCCGCGCGCGATCCCATCTGATTCTGGCGGGGACCCATAAGCTGAAGAACAGAAGCAGTCCCAGGGCTCATCTGAATCTTCTGCTCGGCGCGATGGGCTTGAGCGAACAGTCCCAGGTGCATGCATCCGAAGGAGGTTCCGAAAGGGGGAAAAACCCAAACCTGGAAATCCACCGCATCGAGGCGCTGAGCTGGGCTGAGCTGAGCGGAAAATCTCGGCCTCTAAGCGGAATCAAAGCGGCCGACCGGGAGGCAATGTATGCTGGGCCGCCGATCCGCAGAACCGCAGCAAAACGCGAGCTTTCGGTGACCGAGCTGTGCACCCACCTGGACCCCCTTGTGCAACAGCGGGTAGGCAAAGCAAGACTGAAGGCCGTGGTGCGACCTCTGCCGACGATCGCTGCCGATACTCTGCTGAAGGAGCTGGATCTGGAAACCCGCTTCGGAATCCTGACCCATCAACTCCTGGCACAGTGGGGCACCGATCCCGGCGGCACTCCCCCCGAACCGGTTTGGACCGGGATTCCCAGGGAGCACCGCGAAACTCTTTTGAGCAGCGCCGTAGCCCTGTGCCGCAACTTCTTCGACTCCGAGCTGGGAGCCCTGAGAATGCAGGCAACCCGGGTGGACAGAGAACTACCCTTCCTGTATCTACACGAAGACGATCAGGGGCCGTTGTACATCAGCGGTCAGATCGACCTGGCCTTCCAGTGGCAGAACCGGTTGTATCTGGTGGATTTTAAAACCGATCGAAGCTACTCTCCCGGGGAGCACGAGTGCCAGTTGGCCCTGTACCGGCTGGCTTTGGCGGAGCAAACAGAGCAGGAGATCCACACCTTTCTGTTCCTGCTGAGAAGCGCTGAAGCGCTTCGCTGCGACAGGCACATCAATCTGGCGGAGTGGATCCCCCGGATACGGCGTCTGCTGTAGACCCTTGAGTTTATACAAGCGCTCAGAGCCGAAGGGTCAGATCCGGCGAGTAGTCGATCCGCCAGTTTAGGTCGGCAACCCTGGTCAGCGCGGAGAGGTGGTCGATCAGGATTTCCTGCTCCTGGCGGCTGACCACGGGGAAGTTGTAGAAGCGGTTCATATATTTCAATTCCCGTCCGCTGCGCCGGCGTTCCTCGACGAACAGACGGTGCCGTTCCAACCTTTCGAGAATCCGCTCATTCGCCGAGGGGACGATCCCATTCACCTGGGCCTGGATGAAAGGAATCAGGCCGTCCTCGATCTCGATACCAAGTGAGTCTCTCCCGGCGCACATGGCCGCCAGCAGGGTGGTTCCGCAGCCGGCGAAGGGATCCATTACCAGATCCCCCTTTACCGAAAACATGTTGATCAGCCGATAGGCCATCTCGAAGGGAAAGGCGGCGCTGCGGCTGCGGGTATCCCGGCGAAGCGCGCTCGGCTTTCCCCCGGCCCGCTCCCCCAGGTGCTGACGAGCTCCCTTGAAATCCCACACATCGGAGAACCAGATGTTCCGCTCCTCCCAGAAAAAGGCGCTCTCCCGTCGGTTCCTGCGCTCCTCAGGGGTGGTAAACTCACGGGGCTTCGATTTGCGGAAGATGAGTATCCACTCGTGCTCCAGGGTAACGTACGCCCCGGGAGGCAGGGTACCGGAGCCGATAAACTTGTTGGGGGCGTTGGTCTGCTTCCTCCAGAGGATCTCCGGGAGCATCTGAAATCCCAAATCGGTACAGGAGGAAATGATGCGGGCATGATTGGGGTACAGGCGAAAACTCGGCCCCAGGCTCCGCGTGGCATCCCCCACATTGATGCAGAGGATTCCTCCCTTCCTGATTATTCGGTACAGCGCCCGCCATACGGGATCCAGAACCGCGTGCATGCCCTCAAAAACGGCCTGGCCCTCCCCCTGGGCCAGGGCTTTCCGGATCTCCGGCTGCAGCCGGAGGAAAAGCTCATCCCACATCTCGATCATCGGATAGGGAGGAGAGGTGACCACCAGGTCTACACTTTCGCTGTCGATCTCCGATAGATCTCTGGCGTCGGCGATCCTCAGGCGATGATTCGATTGCATGATTGAGCAGGTCCGTTCATACCTTACCCTATCGGAGTGAGGCTGAAAAGAACCGGGGGGGCAAAGCCCTGCCGGCAGGCAGCAACGGTCGTTGCCCTTGACCGGGGATCGAGGACTCACTATTGTAGAATCTCTACAGTCGAGGTCGAACATGATCGATTCCTACTCTTTTGGCAGCATTATGGTAAACGGAAGGCGCTACACGGCGGATGTGATCATCTATCCGGACCGAGTGGACTCCTCCTGGTGGCGCAGGGAGGGACACAACCTCTGCATGGAGGATCTGGGGGAAGTGCTCCGCTTTCAGCCGGAGGTGCTGGTGATAGGTCAGGGCAAACCGGGTTTGATGGCAGTCGGAGCCGACCTGATCGAACAGTTGAATCAGCGGGGCATCGAGGTGCGTGCCGCACCCACGGCCAAAGCCGTGAAGCTGTACAACGAGCTACGCCCCGGGAAAAAGGTTGTCGCCGCCCTGCATCTGACCTGCTGAGGAGCTCGCCACCCCCTGAAGATCAGCCGGACCGCGAATCCAGCCGGATGCATCTCCGCCCTTATCAGCCCCGACCGTACAAACCGAAAAACTCCGCCTTCTCCAGGATGTGCCCCTGCATCTCCGTGAGCAGGGCCTTCTTGGTCAATCCACCCGCCGCGGACAGCTTTCCGTCCAGGGCGTAGAGACGAAAGAAGTACCTGTGGGGTTTACCTCTGGGCGGACAGGGTCCGCCGTAGCCGATCCTGCCGAAATCGTTTTCGCCCTGAAGCGCCCCGCTGTCCAACCGCTCGCTGGAGGGAAGGGCCTCGGGAAATCGATCCGTATCCGCGGGGATGTTGTAGATGACCCAATGGACCCAGGTTCCCATGGGAGCATCGGGATCGTCGCAAATCAGGGCAAAACTCTTGGTACCTTGGGGTGCGTTGTCCCATCGCAGCGGCGGTGAAACGTCCCGCCCGTCACAGGTATAGTTTTGAGGAATCCTGCTTCCCGACTCGATCGCAGAGCTTCTTAAAGCAAGCGCCATATCCTCGCCCCCTTTTTCTATATCCTCGCTCTTATAGTTAATCGTAGTAGAAGTCCGGACCATTTTCAAACACAATTCACAAATTGTCGAGGATTTGACAAAAGAGTTTAATTATACTATAGTAACTTAAGTATTTATAAAATGAAACGCCCAAATAGGGGAACGAAATCCCGACATACTTTTGGCAAGAAACTCAGGCTTGTCAGGCAACGAAAAAACCTCAACATGAAAACCGTGGCTATATCCGCCGGCATCAGTGAAAGCCTGTTGAGTCAGATTGAGCGGGACATAGTATCTCCTTCCATCGATACGTTGCTGGCGATTGCAGAAGTCCTCGAAATAGATATCGAATATCTGTTCAGCGACCTAAAAAAGAACAAATCGGTTGATATTACGCGGAAAGAAGACCGGAAAGTAGTTTACGAAACCGGTGCCACGTTTCACCAACTCTCCCGCATCTCGGATGTTCCCGAAGACCATACAATCGAAGCGGTACTTCTAGAGCTCGAGCCCGACGCAATTTCCGGGAACACCGAGTACGGCCATCGCGGCCGGGAACTGGGTTATATTCTCTCAGGCACTGCGAAGCTGAAATACGGAACTGATTCCTACGTACTGCGAAAGGGTGACAGCGTTTCATTCAGCTCCGCTATTCCACACGAGCTTAAAAACACCGGGCAGAACAAGATGATAGCAATCTGGGTGAACACCCCGCCACGCGTCGTGTTCCCGGGCATAAACGTGCAGAGGTAAGTGGTCATGGGAAAAACCATCGTCGAGAAGATTCTTTCGCGGGCGGCATCGGTAGATGCGTATGCCGGTGATATCGTAAACGCCAGCATATCTTATCTCATGACCAATGACGCAGTGGGCGAGTTGACAGTTGAAGCGTTCCAAAAACTCGGCGGAATGCCCTGGGATCGGAACCGGATCGTCGTCGTACTCGATCACTATATACCTGCCTCGTCGAGCAACGCGGCGCGGGTACACAGCCTGCTTAGGGACTTCGCCAAAAAGACGGGTCTGCACCTCTTCGACCAACAGGGTGTGTGCCATCAGTTGATGCTGGAGAAGTTTGTCAGCCCCGGCGATGTTGTGATCGGCACCGATTCTCATACGTGTACCTACGGTGGGATTGGTGCTTTTGCGACGGGCGTCGGTTCGACCGACGGCGCGGCTGCAATGGCAACGGGCCAGATTTGGCTCAAGGTTCCCGAGACCGTACGAATCGACCTGAAGGGACGCTTGCAGCCGCATATTTCTCCAAAGGATATCATTCTGAAGCTGATCGGCCACCTCGGTTCCGACGGAGCCACCTACAAGGCTCTTCAGTTTGAAGGAGTTGGTGCAGCGCACATTTCGAATGAGGGCAGATGTACGATGTGCAACATGGCTGTCGAGGCCGGCGCGAAGATGGGAATATTCGAACCGGATGAGGTCACACAGGCATTCGTAGGGCAGCGCGGAGGAGAAGGGACGTTTTACCGAAGCGATCGGGATGCGAAGTATTATCAGCACATTACTCTCGATCTCGACCAGATTGGTCCTCAAGTTTCACGCCCCTGGACGGTCGATAACGTCGCCCCTATAGAGGAGGTGTTGGGTACTCGAATCGATCAGGCATTTATCGGGTCATGCACCAACGGAAGGATCGATGACCTGCGGATTGCCGCTGGCATCCTTAGAGCCAAACACATTCATCCGGAAGTCCGGCTACTGATTACACCTGCATCACAGGATATCTACTTGCAAGCCGTGAACGAAGGATTGATCGAGACATTCATACGTGCTGGGTCTGTGATATGCAATCCCGGTTGTTCGGCATGCTTTGGGGGGCAAGGAATGCTGTGGGATGGCGAAGTATGTATCGGAACCCACAATCGGAATTTCAAAGGTAGAATGGGACACAAAGATTCGATGGTCTACCTTGCTTCGGTGGCAACGGTCGCGATATCGGCCCTGGCCGGAAGAATCGAAGATCCACGGGTATAAAAGGGAAGGAATGCATGTTCATAGTACGCGGCAGCATTTGGAAATTCGGTCACGGGATAGACACCGATATCATTATCCCTGCCCGTCATCTTGTGTTACCTCTCGAAGAGATGAAACACAAAGTGATGGAACCGATCCGTCCTCGATTCGCCGAGGAAGTCAATCCGGGTGATATTATCGTTGCAGGGAGAAACTTCGGGTGCGGATCGAGCCGTGAACAGGCGCCTGTCGTTCTTCGGGGGATTGGAATCGCTGCGATCATAGCGGTGAGCTTTGCCAGGATCTTCTTTCGGAATGCCATCAACGTTGGAATTCCCGTCATCGAATGCGGGGCTATCTACGATGAGGTCGAAGAAGGTGAACAGGTGGAGATCGACCTGGCAACTGGTACAATCCGCGTTTTAGGTCGCGATCGGTTGTTTATGGGCTCGAAGCTTCCGGAGTTTCTCCTCGAAATTGTCATCAACGGCGGCCTTATTTCCCACCTGGTGAAAGAGAAAAATCAAAAAGATGGCAATTGAATGATGTAAAATTCACTTGAACACGATGGTATTTCGAGTATCAGGTGGATTGAGACAAATGCCTATTCGTAGCGATTGTAACTGCGAATCCGATCGAGTGCTTTTCTGCGCTTGGGACGTATCTGATCGCCTTGAGGATAGCCCAGGGCGATCATCAGATAGATACGCCTGTTCCGGGGTACGTGCAGCAGCTTTTTCATCCCCCTCTCGTCGAACCAGCCGAGGATGCAGGTGCCCAGACCAAGCTCCGCGGCCTGCAGGCAGAAGTGCTCCGTGGCGATCCCGATGTCGATCAGGGAATAGTCGAAGCGGCGCAGCACCTTGCCCGTTCTGACCTCCAGATTTGCCCGCTCGACCATTACCGCCACCAGCACCGGCACCTGATTGGCGAAGGTATTGAAGGCACGAAAGGGCGCGACGGTTTCTGCGGCCACCGCGGATTTCAAGCCCGGCTCGTCCACCACGATGAACTTCCAGGGCTGGGAGTTGGAAGTTGAAGGTGCCAGCCTGGCCGCCTCCAGGCACAGCTCGATCTTCTCCCGCTCCACGGGCCTGTCCGCATAGCGGCGGACGCTCTCACGACGATTGACCAGCTCCAGGAAGTTCATTGTAGATCGACGAAGTGACCGTAGGTCCAGCCGGCCAGGCCGTCCTCTCTGCGGATTCGATACCAGAAGTCATTCATCTCTCCGATGCTCTGGCGCAGTCCGCTGCGCTCCAGAACCTCGACCCGATCACCTGTGTCCATATGACCGAGAATCTCCGCAGCGAGAGTCGGATAGGCGCGCACCCGCACCCTGCTGTCGTTCAGCACCCCCCGGGTCGGGGTAAACAGATGTCCCTCCCGCTCCAACCACCTTCGAAAGCTCTCCGTGTTCACCACCGCGGTTTCCGGATTCACCTGTCCCCGAATACACACAACGGCCCTCCTTAGGTCCGCGGTAAACCAGAAAAACAGTGGGTCCGCACCGGGGATGCGAAACACTACCTCTCCGACCTCGCCTCCTTGCAGGTTGTACAGCCGCCAACGGTCCTGCCCGGCGTACTGCGGCGGCAGCAGGAGAACGCTGTTGGTGAGAAAACGAACCTGCCCGGTGGGGTCGCTGCTTCGAAGGCGGGCACGGACAGCCTGCTTATCGGTACTCCAGATGAAGATCTCCCCGCTGTCGGGGTTGTGGATCAGGAGGTGCAGCGTGTCGTGAGTCAGGGAGGTGGGAACCCCCTCGATGTCAAGCCAAATCTGTCTCTGGTCCCGGGGGTCGAAGCGATACGGTGTGTAGACGCCGCGGTTGTCCAGACGGGCGGAGTACAGCGTCCCCTCCGGGCCTTGAAGCAATGCCCAATCGATAGGGACCTTCCAGCCGGGACCGCTCGAGCTGGCAAGGCTCGAAGGATCGATGAAGCGAAGGTTCAAGGTGTGTTGCCGATCAACCGTGGAGACCAGGATCTTGTCCTGCACGGCCCCGAGGAAACGATGAATCTCGAAGTATTCGCTGACCCGGCCGTTTTCCAGGCCTATACGCACCAGCCGGTTTCTGGTCTGGGATATCCCGTCTGTCAGCACGCCGCCCTCATCCTGATAAAAGGTCATGGCCGAAAAGATGTTGAGGCGGGCCCGACCCAGAAGGGGAAGATCGATTTGCTGGGACCACAGCAGCGATGCACCGACCAGTGCTACCACCACGACGCCAAGGCGTTTCATTTACTGAAGAATATAACATACTCACTTATAATTGACAGCAACCGGCAAGCCCGGGATATACTTGAGGCCGTGTCCACTCTGATAAAGGCCCTCGAAAAGAATTTTACGATTACCGTCGAGGTTGTACCTCCGGTCGGTCCGAATCCGAATCCTCTACTTGACGCGCTTTCCGCAGCGAACCCCTCGCGGTTCTTTGGATTCAGCGTAGCCACCAATCCCGTAGCCAAAGCGCACATGAGCGCCATGGCGCTCTGCACCCTGATTTCCCGTCAACTTCGCAAGGCGGCTATCCTCCACTGCACCACCAGGGATCACAACGCCCTGAGCCTGCAAGGTCTACTCTGGGGCAGCCGGGCGCTGGGGATCGACACGGTCCTGGTCGCCACAGGAGATACGATTGCCTACCGGCAGCGTTACAAGACGACCGCGGTTCGTGATATGGATGTCTTCGACCTGGTGGAAGCGGCCCGGGAGGCCGGGCTCTGCACCGGGGTAGTCTTCGATCCCCATCCGGAGACTCAAAGGTTGGAACGAGAAGGGGAACGATTGACGGAGAAGGTTCGCAGGGGTGCACAGTTCGCCGTAACCCAGCCGGTGTATACAAAAGAATCAGCGGAACAGATTGCCGATGCGATCGGGTCTTCAGGAGTACCTATAATGCTGGGGATCCTGCCACTACGCACTCCCCGTCACGCCGAGTTTCTCCACGAAAAGGTCAGTGGCATCTCCGTTCCGGAGGACGTCCGCCGGCGTATGCACCAGGCCGGGGACCCGGTGCAGGAGGGCATCCGCATGAGTCGGGAGCTGCTTCAGGATGCCCGAAAGCTGTTCGCCGGGGCATGCCTGATGCCTCCATTCGGTCACTACGAGATCGTGACTGAGATACTAAAGCTCTAAGTCGAGGTTATCTTCGGGACACTCGTTCTCTAAGGTAGCTCTCGGCCTGCTCGGACAAGCCGAAGGTTTCTAGCTCCGCCTCCAGCTGCTCCGAAGTACCGAATCCGCCGATATAGCCGTTCAGGCGAGCTGCGGTCGTGGAATCTACGAACTGCTGTTCCTGCGGGTACAGCACTCTCAGCTCCTCCATCAGTGTGTCTACGCTGCGCAGGTAGTACTTCTGGTGATAGTCTTCAGCCAAATAGAACTCGGAGAGGGGCTCGATATCCGTGTAGATCTTTCCAGCCTTCTGCTGGCGCTTCTTGGTCTCCTCGGCGAGCCGCTTCTGCTCGCCGTCATGAAAGAAAATTGCAGATCGGTACTGCCGGGAAAAAGACGGAGCTCTGGGATTGTGAGCACTCCAGAACACATCGAGGAGATCCGCGTAGGAGATCACCTCGGGATCGTAGTCTATCTGGATCGTCTCCGAGTGATCACCTATACTGTGGTAGGTCGGATTTACAGTCGTGCCCCCGGCGTATCCGACCCGGGTACGAACAACCCCCGGCAGCTGCCCAAACTGGGCATCAGATCCCCAGAATCACCCTAAGGCGAAGGTAGCGGTCCGGGTCTGCGGATTCGATCGCTCCTGCCCGGTCCGCGGTCCGGGTGCAGGGGCTCGCTCCGCCCCGGTGTCCACGGCTCTCTGAGGATGACAGGCGCTGAACACCGTTACTGCTGAAAAGAGTACGAGAAGTTTTCTGGCTATATTCATCTACGGTGGCTACTTGAGCGGCTACCTGGTCTTGATCGTTTTCTCCAGCTCTTGGATCTGCTCTTCGAGCTCTTCGATCTCCGTTTCCCTGCGAACGTCTATCTCTGTAGAAACCACCGAAGAGCAGGTCGCTTTGGAACGGGCCCGAATCAATTCCTGCAGCTTGCGCTTCTTCTCGGCAAGTTCTTCTTTTACGTTGGGCATCAAAACCTCCCCTCGTAGGTGTGTATTATTTCACAACTTCTGAGCACCGTCTACCACCTCCACGAAGGCCCGCACCTCGGAACCCTGGCCGGCAAGATCCACGATGACATGCCATTCGCCCTTATGGGGCGGTGTGAAGGTGCAGGCGATCTTGTCGGTATGCTCGCTGCTGCTATTGTACGATTTGCCCAAACGATACTTGTAGTAATTCAACGTATCGAGAAGCCGGACATTCGCGTTGTCGGAGAGGGAGACCTTTATGATCTTCGTCGGTCCCGCGTTGACTTTGTAGTGCAGATAGTTCATTCGGTGCCTCCACCCTGCTTCCCATCCTGCAGCGATTTCTCTATCTTAGCCCATGAATCGCGAAGTGTCACGGCTCGATTAAAAACCGGCCTGTCCTTCCGGGAATCCGGATCCGCACAGAAGTAGCCTCGCCTCAAGAATTGATATCGGCTCCCCGCCTCGGCATCCCCGAGAGAGGGTTCCACCCTCACACCGTCCAGCACCTCCAGAGAGTTCGGATTCAGGTTGTCACGAAAATCCCGGCCTTCGCCCACCTCCTCCGGATTCTCCTTGGAAAACAATACGTCGTAGAGACGAACCTCCGCATCCAAAGCATGCTCGGTCGAAACCCAGTGGAGGGTCCCCCTGACCTTGCGTCCGTCTTCCGACCAGCCGCCGCGGGTGGCCGGATCGTAGGTACAGTGGACCTCCTGAATTTCTCCCGTGCTCCCGTCTTTCACGACTCCGGTGCAGGTAACGTAGTAGGCGTGTTTCAACCGCACCTCCCGGCCCGGGGACAGGCGGAAGTATTTTTTCGGCGGATCTTCGCGGAAATCCTCCCGCTCGATGTAGAGGATTCTTCCGAAAGGCAGGGTCCGGGTCCCGGCAGCAGGATCCTCAGGATTGTTCTCCGCCTCGAGCTGCTCGAACTTACCTTCAGGATAGTTGTCGATGATTAACTTCAACGGGCGCAGCACAGCCATCACCCGGGGAGCTCGTTTGTTCAGGTCCTCCCGGATGAAATACTCCAGAAGAGACAGATCCACGGTGCTGTTGGTCTTTGACACCCCGACGCGATCGGCAAAAGCCCTGATCGCCTCTGGCGTATACCCGCGGCGGCGCATCCCGGATAGCGTGGGCATTCGCGGATCGTCCCAGCCCTCTACAATTCCCTCCCGGACGAGCTGCAGCAGCTTGCGCTTGCTCATGATCGTGTAGCTCAGATTCAGACGGGCGAATTCGATCTGCTGCGGAGATTCCTCGAAATCCATCCGGGCGATGAACCAGTCGTAAAGCGGTCTGTTGTTCTCGAACTCGAGGGTGCAGATCGAGTGGCTAATTCCTTCGATCGCGTCCGAGAGGGGATGGGCGTAGTCGTACATTGGGTAGATGCACCACTTCGAGCCGGTGCGGTGATGGGGGGTGAAGCGGATACGGTAGATCGTCGGATCCCGCATATTCAGGTTGGGGGAGCTCATGTCGATCTTGGCCCTCAGCACGTGCTCTCCCTCTTTGAACTTCCCGGTCCGCATACCCTCGAACAGCTCGAGATTCTCCTCCACCGAACGGTCACGGTAGGGGCTGTCCGTTCCCGGCTCGGTAAGAGTACCCCGGTATTCCCGGATCTGCTCAGGCGTAAGGCTGTCTACGTAGGCTTTACCGTCCTTGATCAGGCGCACGGCGCAATCGTGGAGCTGCTGAAAGTAATCCGAGGCATAGTACTCCCGCTCATCCCAGTCGAAGCCGAGCCAGCGAACGTCCTCCTTTATCGAATCGACGTATTCCACCTCTTCTTTGGTGGGATTGGTGTCGTCGAAGCGCAAGTTGCACAACCCCGAGTACTCGGCGGCGATTCCGAAATTCAGGCAAATCGATTTGGCGTGTCCAATATGCAGATAGCCGTTCGGTTCCGGGGGAAAGCGGGTATGAACCCGCCCGCCCCGTTTGTTGTTGCGAATATCTTCGTTGACGATCGCCCGAATGAAGT
>Ga0307426_1000214_pt1 | contig 38302 bp, 41 predicted proteins | sample SalMarWE160340MG_FD_202165 | JGI IMG/M metagenome (GOLD analysis project Ga0307426, IMG submission 202165) | Salt marsh sediment microbial communities from the Plum Island Ecosystem LTER, Massachusetts, United States - WE1603-40 | ecosystem: Environmental > Aquatic > Marine > Intertidal zone >... | reverse complement strand
GACCCTGATCACTTTTAAATCTAAAAAATTTTTTATGGATTATAATAATAGCCAAAGAGAAGTTTTTGGAATGATGATCACAGCCTCAAATATGCCCAGCTACGGTGGAGGTATGAGAATAACTCCTGATGCCGATCCTGAAGATGGACTTTTCGATATATGTATTATTAAAAGAATGAGTAAGCTGCACTTTATAAAGGTATTTCCCAAAGTATATGAAGGTAAGCATATAGAAGACAGCAATGTCGAGATATTCAGGACCAGTTATTTGAAATTGGACAGTGAATACCGGTTCAGTGTTTTCGCTGATGGAGAATATATCTGCAAGCTGCCTGCAAGCTTTAAAATGGTACCTAAAAAACTAAACTTTATAGTTTCCAGCTAATATCTTACCCATGCACCGTCTTTTACCATAAAAACTGTTGACATTGGATCTACCATATCACCATTGGAATCAAACTCAATGTGACCCACTACTCCATCATAAGATGTGTCTTGGAGCTCATCTATATAGTCTTTGGGTAAAATGGAATTTGACTTTTTCATAGCTTCAATTAATACGAAAACAGAGTCATAACAATAGGGAGCATATTGTCCGGGGCTGTCAATACTGATATCCAGATCATCTATTTCATTTAAATAATCATTAAAATCATACCAGAAAGTTACTGCTTTTGGATCCTGAGAATATCTGGCCAGAGAGGGAGGTTCTGGAATTACGGCAATCAGGCCTTCCAGGTACTGCGGATCAGTTAAAACAAAGATATCATCATCCATTCCCAGAGTTTCTGTTATAAATCTTGATTCCAGACCTACTTCACCTGCTGCAGCCATAATAGTTGCCAGTTCGCTGTAATCTCCACAAAAAAATACTGCATCCGGTCCCTCCATCAATAAATATTCTGCAATATCTTTGATGTCTTCTTCACCTATTTTTACCGACATTGGTTCCGGAGTCTCTATACCATAATCAATTAACACTTCCTTCAGGTAATCGATCAGCTCTATTGAATATTCCTCCCGGTTGTTTATAAGCATAAGTTTCTTAGGATCGATCTTACTCTCTATGAAACTGGCTATATTTTCTATTTTCTGTTTACTATCGATCACCAATCTAAAAAAATTATTCCCCATTTCAGATAATTCCGTCTTTTGTGCAGAAGGAGAAACTATAGGTATTCCGTATTCTTCATAAACAGGTATGGAAACTTCTGTAGTCCCGTTGAAAGTAGAGCCGATCACACCTGCTACTTCCTCGTTTACCATTTCCTGAGCAGTAAGAAAAGCTTCTTCAGGATTCCCTTCATCATCTTTAGTAATGATTTCTATTTCATAATCAAATCCTCCAATTCTTACCGGAGACAATTTACTGGCAGCAAGCATTATACTTACCAGCTGATCTTCACCAAAAGACTTATACTCACCGGACATTACAGTTTGGTTACCAATTTTAATCACTCTTCTCTTGTGGTCGCAGGATGTGAGGTTAATAGAAAGACATATAAATAAAGCAGTAATTAAAATCAGAAAAAAAAGTCTAAAAAATAGACCTAAAAATAATCTCTTTATATTCATATATCTTCTCCATAAGATCTGAATAAGTAAGCAAATTTATAAAAATAACATGAAGATTATACCAGAAAAAAATAAATAATAATTATTTTTAGTATAAAAGTATGCTAAAATTTAAAAAAAGTGTTTATTCAATAATTCTTTCCGCTTTTTTCACATGAGTGAACCGGCGTTTCTGGAAAAAGAAAAACTTAAAGATACCTGCAGATATCTATACTCTTATATGCCGAAAAGTCTTGATTTCGGAATAATACTGGGCTCATTTCTTAATAAGTGTATAGAATTTCTGCCCCTTCAGAATAAGACTATCTTAGATATAAGTGATATACCGCATATGAATGTACCGTCAGTCCCGGGACATGAAAAATTTATATTATATGGGAAATTAAAAAATAAAAAGATCCTGATATTCCCTGGAAGACTGCATCTCTATGAAGGTTACGGTATAAATGAAGTGGTGTATCCCGTAAAACTTTTAGCCGGCTTTAATGCCAGTAACTTAATAATCACCAACTCAGCAGGAGGATTAAATCCTGTATTTAATAAAGATGACGTTATGATCATAAAAGACCATCTAAATCTTATGTTTGACAATCCTTTATTCGGCTTTAACTATAACATAGAATATGATTATTTTATGGACATGAGCTGTCCGTATGATGAAAATATGACCGACATAGCAAAAAAGTCCGCGGCTGAAGCTGGCTTAAATCTAAAAACTGGTATATATGCAGGGGTCAAAGGGCCTATACTTGAAACTAAGGCTGAAATAGATGCACTCCGTAAATTAAGAGCTGATGCTGTCGGTATGTCTACTGTTCCGGAAGTGATAATGGCAAATTTCTTAAAAATAAATGTACTCGGATTATCTCATATAAGAAATACAGTTGGTCCAGGCAAGCCAGGCTCCAGGACCGATAGCCATAAAAAGAAATACAGACATCTCGATGGTTCAAAAAGAGAAATCTTCATAGGTAAAATATTAGCGAAAATAATTGAAAATATTTTAAAAAAAGCATAAATTATAATAACTATAACTATATAAATAAGGAGGCAAAATGAGTAAAATCGCTATAGTCACAGACAGTACTTCCGATATGCCAAAAGATATAGCAAAAAAGTTGGGAATAACAGTCGTACCGTTGACTGTTATTTTTGAAAAGGAAAGTTTCTTAGATGACGGAAAAGAAATAACCATAGAAGAGTTCTATAAAAAAATAAGATCTGTAAAAAAACTGCCCACCACCACTCAGCCTACACCAAAAGATTTTATAAAAGTATATTCGAATATCCTGGAAGAATACGACAGCATCATTTCTATCCATATTTCAAAGAAAATGTCCGGTACTATAAATTCTACCGAATTGGCAAAGAAAGAATTACCGGGCAAAGATATAGAGATAATCGATACAGGATATGTTCACTTTCCATTAGGTTTTATAGCATTAAAGGCAGGCCAGCTTGCACAGGAAGGTAAATCTAAACAGGAGATCCTAAAAAATATATCCGATTTACAATCAAAGGTTAAAGTACTATTTATACCCAGTACACTTGAATATCTAAAAAAAGGTGGGAGGATAGGAAAAGCTAAAGGTCTTATAGCTTCAATTCTTGAAATCAAACCCATTCTTACTATTCATGATGGTGAAGTCTCTCAATTTAAAACAACCAGAAGATGGAACCAAGCTAAAAGTGAGTTAATACAATCCATGAAAAACATTGTAAAAAATCCACATAACCTGATCGTATCAATAGGAGACTCAGATGCAAAAGAAGATGCAGCAGAAATGGAAGAAAGAATAAAGGCAGAATTCCATCCTAAAAAAATATACCGTGTTGATATCGGAGCAGTTGTGGGCACTCACTTAGGGCCGGGAGGCATCGGAATAACTTTTTATGAAGAATAACCAGGAATCCAGAATAACTGTTACTTTTAAAAAGAAACTTAGAAAAGAAATCAGGGAAAAAAGAGACAGAATCCCAGCTTCAGACAGAAAGAATAGAAGTAAAATAATAGCAGAAAAATTTTACAATACAAATTACTATACTGAATCTCATAACATAATGGCCTATTATCCTTTTGGCAGTGAGATCGACACTACTCTTGTAATAACCAGGACACTGGAAAATAATAAAAGCATTATTTTGCCTAAAGTCTTTGACCAAGAGTTAAAACTTTATTACTTAGACAAGTTTTCAGAACAGCTGGAAAAAGGTAAATACGGCATAATGGAACCTATCCCCCGCTTATGCAGAACTGCCAAAATAAAAGATGTGGATCTGGCTATAATCCCCGGACTCGGTTTTGATAAAAATCTAAACCGTCTGGGTTACGGCGGAGGATTTTACGACCGACTTCTTACACTTATTCCTGGAGAGGTAAAAAAAGTAGCATTCTGTTTTGATGTCCAGGTAGTCGGCAGCATACCAGTCTCAGAGCATGACATAAAAATTGATATTTTGATTACAGAATCCAAAATATACTGCCGCTAAAAACTTTTATAATAAATAAAAATAAGTCAAAAATGAAATCTGGCAATACAGCGCTAAAAAATAAAAAAGCTGATAATAAAATAGCAATTCTTATTCCAGCCTATAATGAGGAAAGATATATAGAAGGTGTGATCAATGACTGCCTTAAATATAATCTTGACATAATCGTTGTAGACGACGGCTCAGATGATAATACATTAAAGATAGTCAGAACAATCCCAAAATCTGAAAATGCTAATATAATAACTATCAGACATCCTGTAAATAAAGGAAAAGGCCAGTCTCTTAAAACAGGGTTTGAATATGTTTTAAAGAACAATTACTCCGGAGTTATAACTCTCGATGCCGACGGCCAGCATGATACTGATGAAATTAAAGATTTTCTTAAAACTGTAGAGAAGGAAAGACCTGATTTAATAATCGGAAACAGATTGGGTGACACCAGGAAAATGCCTTTTATAAGACTTGCTACTAATATCTTTACATCCTGGATCATTTCAAATATAGCAGGAAGGAAAGTAAGTGATGTACAGTGCGGATTCAGATATATAAGCTCGGAAGTCTTAAAGAACATCAAGCTTGAAACAAAAAATTTTGATACAGAACCGGAAATAATACTCAAGGCCGGCTGGCTCGACTATAAAATAAAAAACCTTCCCATAAAGACTATTTACCATAAAGATTTTATAAGCTATATCAATCCTGTCAAGGATACCATTAAATTTTTCAGGCTTGTCTTTAACAGCCTTAAATGGAAGAAGAAATTTTTTAAATAGATCTTATTATTCCATATCTTTAGTCAATTCCGCCTTGATACCAGTTTTTGAATACTTCATAATATTCTCTGATTTCCTGGTGAAAAATCAAAAGAATTATAATAATCACTAAAATTACGATTATCACTATTGCTGCCTTTTCGCCGGCAGTCAATCCTGGTTTAGCTCTTTTATAATCCATCATCATTGATCAGGACGGTTTTAGTTTCTCTTCTTTGTTCTGCTTTCAATAAACTCTTCTAGGCTGCCTGCAGGTATCCTCCATGAACTTCTTCCTTCTCTTATCTTAAAACCCTTTAATCTTCCTGTTTTCAGCAGATCCCATATATTATCAACTGAGAGTTTTAATATTTTTGCGACCTGTTCCGCTGTATATATGACCGGCTCTTTATAACCAGGTTTTTTCTCTTCACCGCCGATAAACTCTTTTAGAAACATTTCTAGGTCTTCTTCTTTGATTCTAATAGCTTTACCGACCCTTACCGCAGGTAGTTTTCTAAGCATTACTGCCCTTATTACCTCTGATTCACTGACGCCCACCAGTTCTGAGACTTCCTTAATAGTATATATTTTCTTATCATTATCCATTTTTAAAAAATAAATTTTTCCAGACCGGACATTTCAGGCTGAAGATCCAGGATGTTAAAATGATTCCCTTCACATTCTATCATTTTCCTGTCCCTGTCAGGAATAAACAATATCTTTTCATACACGGGAATACTAAGCATCCTTTTATATTTATCTATATATTGTTCTTCCCCTGATGATATTTTATTAAAAATTATACCTTTTTTCTGACAGCGCGGCAGAAATTTTTGAAAATCATATATTCTTGGAGCAAGTCTCATATTGGGAGATAGCACCAGTATCGAAGTCGTTGAAAGATTCAGCATTTCCAGTGAAATATTATCATACCTGAATGGTATATCTGCCAGTATAATATCATATTTATTCCTTGCATGATAAATTATACTCTCCAGCATATCAATATTAAATTTATCGCTTTGATAAATAGATAAAGGCGGCTGCAAAATATCAATTTTATCGGTATCCAGACTTATTACAGATTTATCAAAGGAGTCTACTTCCTGAAAAATTTTTTCAATGAACATGCTTAAATTTGGAGTCAGATCCAAACCCAGGTTGACATTTAAGTCTGATGGACCTTCACAGAAATTCAAATCTATAATTAAAATTTTCCCTTTAACAATATCTTTTAAATACCAGGCAAGATTGAATACTATACTAGTCTTGCCGACCCCACCCTGTATTGAATAAAAGGATATTATTTGCTGGCTGATAAACTTTAGATCATCTTTTTTTCTTCTCTTCGAGCTTGATCTTAGATTATCTATAATAAGCAATATTCTCTCCAGGTCTTTGATATTTTTGATTTTGCCTAAATGTACATTTTGATAAAAAGTGCTTTTCTCATTATCTGAATCAGTGATCAAAATTTCACTTTTAGAGCTGAGGTTGAGATATTCAACAATATTTTTATAATTTTCAAATTTCGCTGACAATATTAAAAATTTTGGAAGATATTCTTCTAAATAATGGTCTATATATCTTATATTATCCAGGGCCAGTAAATTGTAATTTCGCAGTTTTATTTTGGATAGATCTTTAATTATTTCATTATTTTTAGTTACAATTAAAATTGATTCCACTTTTTATAACGCTGATGAAATAAACTTAATTAATTATTTATATTGAAATTTTCTGTAACTCTGCTAAGTAAAATTCTCTTAACCGGTAAGTAGTTTAGAAGTAAAATCCAAATCTTTTTCTGTTTTTATACTGATTTCTTTGTAGTTAGATCTTACACCGGAAATAATCTTTATAAACTTCTTTGGAACATCTATTTTACCAGCAATAAATCTTATAAGCTCCCTGTTGGCTTTACCTTTTTCAGGAGGTGCTGCCAGTTTTATTTTTATTCTGTTCAGGTAGACTCCGCAAACATCAGTCACTTTAGAATTTGGTTTTACAACCAGTTTAATGATTTCAGTCTTCATCAGTTTTGAAGAAATCATTTATTATATCAGGATTGGCTATGTCCATCTTCTTTTTAACCCTTTTTGGCTTATAGCCGCTATCTTCTTTCTCTTCTATATCATCGGTTTGCTCAGACTCTGGTTTTTTTTCCTCTTCAGCTATATCTCTCTCTTTATCCGCTTCTGCTTCTTCTTCATCATCATCATCTTTTTTACTCTCATTTTTTCCTTCTTTACTTTCCTCTTCTTTTTCTTTATTGCTCTCTTCTTCTAATTCTTCTACAAGAGAAAGACTCTCTTTCATGTCATCTTCTTCTTTATCTTCTTTAAAATCTTTGTCTATTATAATTTTACCAATATCCAGGTTCTTTTTTTCAGTTTCTGAAAAACTTATTGTCTTACTTATTCCCGTCTTTGAGGTTAATTCCTTAAACTTATCTATTAGATCTGAAATCTTCTTTTTAAAATCCTCGTATTCTTCACCAAGTCCTGATATATCTTTTTCCAATTGAGCTTTTTTACTTAATAAATCTTTATAAGACTCTTCCTCTTTTGAAACTGCCTCTTTTACCATTTCTTCTGCTTCTCTCTTTGCTTTCTGTTTTATGTCCTCTGCGACCTTATGCGCTGAAACCAGGGTATCCTGTATAACCTTCTTCATTTCAACAGAATCCTCGCCTTCCTCATATTTCTGTTTATCCAATGAATTCTGAAGTTCAATATTAGCCTTTTTTAATTTCTCAAATTCCAAAGCAAGAGAATCCAGGAATTCATCGACTTCTTCAGGTTTATATCCCTTGAACACAATATGAAATTCTTTTTTTTGGATATTTTCCGAATCCATATCCATTATTGCCTCCAAACACACTTTATTGCTACATATATATTACTTTTTTAATACATTTATATAAGTATTGACTTAACTATTATAATCCTCAATATAATAAAACTCAATAAAAAACCTTCAATCTTTGTAATATCACAATTTTATAAATATTATTAAAAATATTCCATTATTGTCAACCATAAAAATATTAGCTTCTAAAAAAGACATACTTTCGAGCAGCAAAGTCACCTTTTCATCAATCCATAGAATCCTGAAGCTCTTCTGCTCTTTTTCTTGCACTTTCAACAGCATCGTAGATTATCTTTTTAAAATTATTTTTTTTAAATTCCTCCAGGGCTTTTTCTGTAGTACCTCCCGGAGATGCAACCATTTTTATTAAATCATCTAGTCCGACTTCAGATTTCTTAATAGTTATCCCCGACCCAATTACAGTTCCTGCCACCAGTTTTTTAGCCGTCTTTAGACTTAGTCCGTTTTTTACTCCAGCCTCAATTAAATATTTGCAGAAAAGAAAAAAATAAGCCGGGCCGCTTCCATTCAAAGCAGTTGCTATATTCTGATACTTTTCTTCAATTACTACATAATCGCCTATATTTTTAATCAAGCTCTCAGAAAATTCTAAATCTTCATCTGCCGCAAACCTGCCTTTACTTATCGCTGCCATACCTTTTTTAAATAATGCAGGGGTATTGGGCATTATTCTTATCACTGGAACATTTAAATTTAATTTTCTTTCTATATAACCGGTAGGAACACCGGCAATAATACTGATGATGGTACTGCTTCTGCAGTCAAAATTACTCTTTATCTCTTCCAGTACATTTTTTATATTCTGGGGTTTTACAGCCAGCAAGATATATCTGGATATAACTGACACTTCAATAGATCCTCCTGCAGGATATATTTTATAAGTTTTTTCAATATACTTTCTCCTGCTGCTGTCTTTATCATAGAATACTATTTCACTACACTTCAAAAACCCGGATTTTAGTATTCCTTTAAGCAGCGCTTCACCCATGTTCCCACAGCCTATTATTCCTAATTTATAACTATTCAATTGAATACCTCAATATTTTTTAAAAATTATTATAAAAACCTTCTTCCCTAAGCAGTTCCTTTTCTTCCGAACTGACTTCTACATTATAGGGAGTAATCAAAAAAACTTTGTCTGCCACTTTCTTTATATTCCCTTCCAGGGCATAAGTAAGACCACTGCAAAAATCGATAACTCTTTTGGCAAGATCCTGATTTACTTTTTGAAGATTTACTATCACGGGTATATTTTCCTTAAAATTATCAGCGATTATCTGTATCTCTTCAAATTCCTTAGGTTCTGCAACAAATACTCTTGATTTTACTTTATCCTTGGAAGAACTCAGCAACGAAACCTTTTTACGCTCTCTAGGTTTAAAAATATGACCTCTCCTTTCATCGTCTTTATTGATACTTGTATCAATTTTAATGTCCCTTACCTTTGATACTCTTTTTTTCATTTCCCTTTTGTTTTTTGGGGTGGTATCTTTATAATCCTTATAATCTTCATCATCAGATAAGCCTAAAAAAGAAAGAGCTCTTTTAAAAAATCCACTCATCAATCCTCCTTTATATATTATTACAATTTTATTTAAAAATAATTGTGCCTATCCTTATCATAGTTGCACCTTCTTCAATGGCTATCTTAAAATCATTACTCATTCCCATTGAAAGTTCGGTAAGTTTTATACCGCCGAAATCTTTGTTCAAATTATCCTTTAAAATTCTTAATCTCCTAAAAATTTTCCTTATAAGTCCGAAATCATCAGTTAACGGTGCTATAGTCATCAATCCCACAATTTTAGTATTTCTATAATTCAATGCCTTACTAATGAAACTATACAGGTCTTCGGGATCTATGCCGTATTTTGTATCTTCCCCAGAAATATTTAACTCTATTAACAATTTTTGTATTTTATTATTCTTTTTTGATTCATCATCTACTTTGATCAAAGTACTTATCTTATCTATAGAATGAATAAAATCTACTCGTGGAACAACTATTTTTGCCTTTCTCCTCTGAAGATGCCCTATGAAGTGCCATACTGAATTTTTTCTTACCATATTGTATTTTTCTTTCAGCTCTTCAGCTCTGTTCTCACCAAAGTCCTTTATCCCCAGTCCGGAGATCAGTCTCACCTGCTCAGCTGAAGCATACTTGGTTGCAGCTATAAGAGTTACATCCTTCATATCTCTGCCGGTCTCTTTGCAGGTCGTGTATATTTCTTTCTTTAAATTATTGATATTTTCCCTTAATTTATATTCCTGCCCTTTTAGAATTTTCTTTTCATTCACAATTGACCTATCACCTTGATTCAATAATTGCTATACCTGCCTGCCTTCCAGTTATTCTGCTCTTCCTGTAAGAAAAAAAACCGGGATTGCAGCAGGTACACACTTTACAATCAAAAATATTTTCTTTTTTAAGTCCTAATTCTTGCAGCTGTATATAATTGACCTTCACCAGATCTAAAAAAATATCGCTGTTTTTCTTTGAATAAAATTTTCTATTGTCAAATCTTTCTATAAATTCTTTGACTAAGGAATCCCTGACCTTATAGCAGCATTCTCTTATGCTGGGCCCAAATGATACAAATAAGTCATCTGTCCTGCTTTTAAATATATCTTTCATAAATAAAACCGCTTTAGAAACCAATCTATAAAGGGTGCCCTTCCAACCGGCATGAACAGCTGCGATCACTTTTTTATTAACATCTGCTATAAGTATTAGATTGCAATCTGCACCCATGACCATTACCGGAAAATCTTTCCTATCAGTTATTATACAATCAGCTTCTTCTAAAATCTCATCCGAATTATAATTTTTATCCTTATCGATTTTTATTATTCTGCTTCCATGAACCTGTTTTATAGAATATATTTTTTCTGATCTATCAAATCCGATTTTATCTAAGATTACATCTCTATTATTTCTGACATTGGCTCTATCATCGCCTAAATTGTAATCTACATTTAACGATTTGAATTTACCTCTGCTGGAGCCTCCGTACCTTGTAGTAAAGCAAAAGATTATCCTGTGATTATTTCTTAAATGGGGGTATGTATATAATTGAAAATCATTCAATAGTGTCTTTTTTACAATTATCATTTAAAATAAGCTACTTTTTGTTTTTTCTCAAGAAGGTAGGTATATCAAGATAATCATCTTCATCCAATGACCTCAGATCTTCTTCTGTCACCTTCTTTGAACCTTCCTTTTTATATTTTCCCGCCAGTACATCTTTTTCAAATTCAAATAGTTTTTCCTCCATTTCTTTTTTCGCTCTTGTCTCACCCTCTTCTTTCTTTTTCTTGGTCCTGCGGGATTCAAACCCGGTTGCTATAATAGTGACCTTTACCCTGTCATTCATACTTTCATCGACAACAGCGCCAAAAATTATATTCGTTTGGGGTCCGGAGGCATTTCTTATTATTTCTGCGGCCTGATTAACCTCAAAAAGTTTTAAATCGGGTCCGCCTGATATATTTAATAAAATTCCATTTGCTCCCTCTATAGAAGTCTCAATCAAAGGGCTCTCGATAGCATTCTGAGCAGCCTTTATAGCCCTGTTTTCACCAGCAGCAGACCCATCTCCTAAAATCGCGTTACCTGCATTTTTTATTATTGCCTTGACATCTGCAAAATCAAGATTTATCAGTCCTGGCAGGGTTATTAAATCAGTGACTCCTCTAACACCTGCCTTAAGAACATTGTCAGCAAGTTTAAAAGCATCCAGCAGGGTGGTCTTTTCATCCGAGATCTCCAGCAGTCTGTCATTCGGTATTATTATAAGAGTATCGACTTTATCTTTTAGATTCTCAATACCCTCTTCAGCCTGCATGATCCTTTTTCTTCCCTCAAAGGTAAATGGCTTTGTTGCAACAGCCACTGTCAGACATCCTGCAGCCCTTGCCGCTGCAGCAATTATTGGAGCTGCTCCTGTTCCGGTTCCTCCCCCCTCTCCTAATGTAAGAAATATCATATCTGCATCTTTAACCACTTCTTTTATTGATTCTATAGATTTTTCTGCAGCATCTCGGCCGATTTCAGGATTGGATCCTGCCCCCAGGCCGCTTTCCCCGATCAACACTTTCCTATCGGCACTTGACATCATAAGAGCCTGAGCATCGGTATTTATGGCTATAAACTCACATCCGCTTAAATTATCCTGCATCATCCTGTTAATGGCGTTACTGCCTCCGCCTCCGATTCCTACGACTCTTATAACCGCGTAATAACTTTTATCAAAGTCTAATCCCACGTTTATCCCCTACCTTCATTTTTTAAAATTTTTAAAATAAATTCTCTGAATTTGCTTATAAAACCTGAGTACTGATCTCTTTTTTCTCCCACCTGACTTATATCTGCGTAATTTTCCAGTTGAAAAGCATATTTTAATAAACCTACACCTGTAGAATAAATGGGATTGGTAATCACCTCTGAAGGCCCTTCAACATCATTAGGAGTCCCAAGCCTTACCGGTAAACCAAAAACCGAATTCGCCAATGCAGCTATACCCTTCAGCATCGATGTCCCTCCTGTTATGACCAGGCCGCATGGTACTTCATGTATAAGGCTATAACTTTCAATCTTTTCTTTAACCAGACTCAGCAGCTCCTTTACCCTGCAATTTACTATATTATACAGGCGTATGTTTAAAGTTGTTTTATTGCTGTCGATTTTAATATCACCTATATTCATTTTATTCAAAGTTTCATAAAAATTATAGTCAACATTTGCAAATTTCTTCTTTATTTCTTCTGCTTTGGTAAAAGTCACATTCAGGCCGACAGAAATATCATTGGTTATCAGATTTCCACCCACTGGGAGACAATATGTAAAAACCATTTTTTTATTCTTATATATGGCAACATCCGTAGTGCCTCCCCCAATATCAAGAAGCATGACTCCGCTTTCCTTTTCCTCCGGTGTAAGTACTGCTTCACTTGAAGCCAGGGCCTCTACAATTATATCTTCGATTTCTATTTTAGCCGCTTTTACGCTGTTGACCACATTATTTATTAAAGAAGCTGTTCCGTAAACAGCAAGAAGCTCGACCGATAACTTATCAGCCGACAGACCTATAGGGTCAATTATCCCTTTTTCCCCATCAATAACAAATTGTTTGATCAAGGTATGAATAATCTCATGTTCTGACGATACATTTATTTTATTAGCCCGGGAAATAAGTTTATCTACATCCGTCTTCCTTATTATATTATTTGTGGAACCGATATCCACTTCACTCCAATTACTGGCAAAAGAAATATGTTTTCCGGTAACACCTATATAGGCATTCTCTACAAACATCTTGGTAGATTTTTCAGCGATCTCTACTGATCTAAGTATGGACTTAGTGGCTTCATTGATATCTATGATAAGACCTTTTTTTATCCCTTTACACCCGGAAATCCCATAACCTTCTATCTCAAGTATATTCTTTTTATTTACTCTTCCGATTAAAGTTATAACCTTTGTGGTGCCTATATCAATACCAACCAGGCAACCATCATTCGATGCCAATCAAACCTCCAATACTTACTATTTTACTACCGGGGTTTCTGTACTTCTCAAATCTATATAGTCTTCTACTTCATTCAACGATTTCTTTAATATTTCAATCTTTTTTATTATATCACTTCCGTCGCCGAAAATGATTTCTTTCCCGTCATATGTTTCAAAAATTATATCCCCCGAGACATTATTTTCAATTCTTGCTTCTTTTATCACGATTCTCATCTGGCTGTCCATGGCTTTGTAGATATCTGCACAGCTTAAAACATTTTTTTTTGCAATTTTTTCTCCTATATTTATTCCATGGCTTACAGCATTCTTTACAAGGATCAAATCTCCGAAAGTATACAGATCCCCCATTTCAATTTTATCAAGGATTACTCCCTCATTATCCATTAAAAAATATTCATCCCTGTAGAAAATTATAAGATCCGGTCTCCTCTCAATTAATTTTACCACAACTCTATTGGGAAAAATCTTACTGAGCTCTGCATCTTTGACCCAGTTCAATTCTTCCGCTATAGTATCCTCTACTACTTTCTTATTTATATCAAATAAATTAGCCCCTATTACTTCCGGTATTAAAATTGTTACTTCCTCGTCTTTATAATGCTCGTTATCCTGCACATCTATATTTTTAACCTTAAAATAATCACTGTGGTAGAAATAATTTAAACCCCATACTACTGCTATAAAAAATATGGAAATCAGTAAAAACTTTAAAAAATTCCATAATCTTCTTCTGAAGACCTTTCTTTTCCTTGCTAAAATAATATCCTTACTATCTCTAATTTTGCCACCTGAAATTATAATTTTAAACTTGCCGAATCCAGTATTATCTCCACCAACAGGGCAAAATCAATTCCTGCCGCTTTCGCTGCCTTTGGGACCAGGCTCGTAGCAGTCATACCAGGCATGGTGTTTAATTCAAAAACATAAGCATTACCAGTATCATCCAGTATAAAATCTACCCTTGAAATTCCGCTGCATTCCAATACCCTGTGGCACTTTAACGCCATTTCTGAAACCCTGTTTGCCACTTTCTTATCAAGCTCCGCCGGGACTATATACTGGGTCATATTTTTAGTATATTTAGACTTATAATCATAGAAGCCGCTTTTTGGCTTTATCTCAATTATTGGAAGAGCAACCGGCTCACGACCGATGATGCTTACTGTTAATTCCCTGCCTTTTATATATTCTTCAACCAGGATCTTATTATCATATTTTATCGCCTCTTTGACAGCATGTTTAAGCTGGTCTTTTTTTTGAACTATATTTACTCCTATAGTAGAGCCTTCACTGTTAGGTTTTACTATAATGGGGTAATCAAATTTTTTCTCAATAACAGAAACCATTTCCTTTAAGCCCTCCCCGCTTGCAGAATTTAGCTCAATGTACTCCGGTGTAGGAATATTTTCATAGATTAAAATTTTCTTTGACATTACTTTATTAATAGCAATAGCACTTGCCAATACACCCGAACCTGTATAGGGGATCTTCATCAATTCAAGAAGACCCTGTGCAGTACCGTCTTCCCCATATCTTCCATGGACTGCCAGAAAAGCTAAATTTATCTCTTTTAATTTAGAGTAAAAATCATCCATCAGGTCAATGAATAATGCATTATAACCTGACTCTAATAATGACTGGTAAATGTTTTTCCCTGTTAGAAGAGATATTTCCCTCTCAGAAGAAATACCTCCGGAAATCACACCTATTTTAAGTGACTTTTTCTTTTCTCTTATTCTGATATTATTGAATATATTTGATATATCTGTCATACTAAAATCCTATTGTCTTTACCTCATATTCAAGTTCTACTTTAAACTTTTCCATTACCTTATCTTTTATTATATTTAAAAGAACAAATATATCTTCCGAACTGGCATCATTAAAATTTTCAATAAAATTTGCATGTTTGCTGGAAACTCTGGCACCGCCGTAGATAAAACCTTTCATTCCGCACTTTTCTATTAAACTACCTGAGGATTCAGAGATACTCCGAACGTTCTTGAAAAAACAGCCGGCGGTCCTGGTATTCACCGGTTGAGTAAGTTTTCTTTTTTTTATCCTGCTTCTGATTTTCTTAAGAATATCATCTCTTCCGGATCGTAGAGTTTTAAAGACAACTCCAGTCAAAATCACAAGATCCGGTAGATAAAAATTTCTATAATCAAAATCACCGTTTTTCAAGATCCTATTCTTTTCCTTTACATTTCCACTTTCATTTGACAGGTATGTTATCTTTTCTATAAAATCGCAAACACTCTTATGTTTAGTTCCGCTGTTTCCTATAACACTTCCGCCTACTGTACCAGGTATACCTGATAGCTCGGAAAAATCATACCCCCTATCTGCAGCCGAAACTACCATCCTGAAAAGTCTGCAAGCTGCCCCTACAGAAATTCTGTCCTTATCGGAAAAATCAATATACTTGAAATCCTTACCCAGTTTTATCAGAACCAGATCAAGGTGCCTATCATTAAATAAGATATTGGTCCCGTCTCCGATCATTATAAAATCAACACCATTATCATTACAGGCTTCAACTATTTTTTTTAGATCTTTTATGTTGTCTGCTATAAAATAACAAAAGACCTTTCCTCCCACTTTTATGGAGGTCAGCTCAGTAGTGTCCATATCGAATATAATATTATCTGACTCCATATTCTTTATTAATTGTTTTATTCTCTCTCTGCTCGATCTTGCCATAAAACCTGCCTTCATCCCAATTCTAAGATTTTAATATCTCTTCAGTGACCCTTGTTATATCCCCGGCACCCATTAACAAGATCATGTCATTCTGCTTCATATTAAGCTCAAGATATTCAGTTACATCCTGAAGTTTTGGAATATAGACTATTTTATTCTTAAAACCACTATCTATTATATTATCGACCAGAATTTTACCGGTAATGCCAGGTATAGGTTGTTCACCCGAGCCGTAAACGTCAGTAACGATAAGCAGATCACTTGCATTAAAGCAGCTGTTAAATTTATTTTTCAAATTAGCTAATCTTGAATATCTATGCGGTTGAAAAACTGTAATTATTCTTCTGTTCTTTTTTTCCGCTGCAGCTTCAAGTGTTGCTTTAACCTCCGAAGGATGGTGGGCATAATCATCGAATATAACTGCGCCTTTCTTCTCTCCTCTTTTTTCAAATCTTCTCTTAACTCCTGTAAAAACTTTTAATATATCTGCAGCTTTTTGTAAGTCCATATTCATACCATAACATACTGCAAAAGAAGCCAGGCTGTTTTTTATATTATGAATACCGGGAACATTCAACTTTACTTTTATTTTCCTGAGCTCTCGCCCGCTGCGGGCTATCAGATCATATGATGAAGTAAAGTTAGAAAATTTTATATTTTCAGCATAGATATGGTTTTTACTGCTGATACCGTAATATATTATTCTTTTATTATCAGTTCTCAACAGATCATTAAGATTTATCTCGTCACCGTTCAATACCACCAGACCTCCGGGTCTGGTATTCTCAATAAATTTAACAAAACTCTGTTTTATCTCGTCAAGATTTTTATAGAAGTCAAAATGGTCCTCTTCAATATTTGTAACAACACTTACAGAAGGCTTGTATTTCAAAAAGGACCCGTCGCTCTCGCATGCTTCTGCTATAACATAATCTCCCTTCCCATATCTGGCATTTGATCCCAGTTCATTTAATTCTCCGCCCACCATTATAATAGGATCCATTCCCAGACCTCTAAAGATCAATGAGATCATAGAAGTAGTAGTAGTCTTTCCATGAGTTCCTGAAATGGCTATTGCTTTCCTGCTGTTAAGAATCCACGCCAATATATCAGAACGGCTGAACAATGGAATCTTTTTTCCCTTAGCAGCTTTTATTTCCAGGTTATTTTCAGGTATTGCCGTAGAATATATGACTGCATCTGAGTCTTTAATATTTTTTTTACTATGACCAATATAGATTTTAATACCTTCATTTTTTAAAGCACTGGTATAGCGGGACTCCTTTATATCAGATCCTGATACAGCCAATCCCATACCGTGAAGCACCCTGGCTATAGCACTCATTCCTGCTCCGCCTATTCCGACCAAAAAGCACTTCTTTATTTTTTTTAAATCATGATAATTATTTTTCAATTTAATTCTCCATCAATTTTGAAACGATGACTTTCAAGCAGTTGACCCTGTCATCCCTTATTTTCTTTTCTTTCATCTCTTTGTATTTTTTACCATTATTGATTAAAAATGAATTTACTGTTTCAATTATTTTCTTTTTATTCAAATCATAGTCTTTTATAAGGACAGCCTTCCCCTTACTGACTAAAAAATTTGCATTATAAAGCTGGTGATCTGCAACTGCACCAGGGTAGGGTACAAGTATAGAAGGTATATTACCCTCTTTTATTTCTGATATTGTATTCGCCCCTGCCCTTGATATTATAACATCTGATATCCGGTATATTTCATGTATTTCTTTTATATATGGAAAAATCTTAAAAATCAATTTACCTTTACCTTTGAGAATATCTCTTTTTTCTCTCATTAGCTTATCATAGAAACGTCTTCCGCAGATTAGAAGGACCTGAATCCTGCTATTTTGCTTAAAATAGTAACATAGATCAAAAACCGCATTATTTATTTTTTCAGCACCCAGACTGCCGCCAAATGCAGTTATGGTAAATCTTCCTTCTTCCAAGCCCCACTTTTTAAAATTCGGACCGATCTCTTTTAATTTCCTTATTGCTTTTCTTAATGGATTTCCGGTAAATATTACTTTGTTCTTGTTTACTTTAAAATATCTTTCCGTATCCCTGAAACTAGTAAAAATATACCTTGCAAACCTTGAGAAAAGGCTGTTTAATCTCCCGGGAATATAGTTCTGTTCATGTAAGGTAATTTTCTTACCGGTAAAAATACCGGCCGAAAGAACGGGACCGCAAATATAACCGCCCATACCCAGTATTATATCAGGTTTAAACTTCAGTACTATCTTAATTGATTGAAAAAAACCTAATGTGTAAAGAGAGAAAAACTTAGCCGCATTAAAAATTTTTCTAAATATGTTTCCTCTTAAAACTAGCCCGCAGGATTTTACTGTTCTGTAATCTATTTTGAATTTTGATATTGCCTCTCTTTCCAGTCCCCTCTCAGTTCCAATAAAAAGAATCTCGCATAAAGGATAGTTGTCTTTAATATATTCTATTATTGCCAGAGCGGGATATAGGTGCCCTCCGGTTCCTCCGCCGCATATTAAAACTTTTTTTTTCATCTAAATAGTATTCACCTGATTTAAATATAAATCACTATATTCTAATCTTTTTTAATCTTCACTGTCTTTTTTAAGTTTAGTACCATGCCTCGATATATTCAGAAGGATACCCACGCTTATCATACTTACCAGCAGTGATGATCCCCCATAACTTATAAAAGGAAGTGTAAGACCGGTGACAGGAGCAAGCCCGACGACGACAAAGATATTAATTATTGCTGGAACCACTATAATACTTGTAAGCCCTACAGCCATTACTTTACCAAAATAATCTTTGGTCTTGAAGCAAACTCTGATTCCGAAAAACATAAAAAGAATAAACAAAATCACCACCAGTATTGTTCCTAATAAACCAAGCTCTTCTCCAATAATAGCAAAAATAAAATCGGTATGTGCTTCAGGAAGATAATAATACTTCTGTACGCTATTACCCAGCCCCAATCCTACTATATTGCCCGAACCCAGAGCAATTAATGACTGCGATACCTGAAAGCTTGCTTCTCTGATTCCCTCGTTGCCGTTGACCAGCGCAACAATTCTTTCAATAAATTCAAAAATCCTTTCTCTCCTATAATCCTCTAAAAACATATAGCTAAAAGTTACCAGGGCACCAATAAATCCAAGACCCAATAAATGCTTGAACCTTACCCCACCTGCAAATAATACTATAAACGCAACTAATCCTATGACAATCATCGCGCTCATATCAGGTTCCAGAAATACTAAAATAGTAACCAGGCATAAAACCAAAAATGAAGGAAAAATTACATTTCTGATACGTTTGTCATCTTTATATCTTTTATCAAGGTTGTCACAAAAAAAGATGGCTAGGGCTATCTTGACAAATTCAGAAGGCTGGATACTAAAAAACCCGAGGTTTAATGCTCTTCTAAAACCTCCGATTTCAATCCCCATACCAGGAATAAGAACCATTGCCAGGAGCCCAACAGATATAATCATTATATAAATGGAAAACTTCTGATAATAATGATAATTTATTCTTGAGGTGATAATAAAAAAAATAAAAGATATCGCCCACCATATTATCTGCCTTCTGATGAACCAGTAAGGGTCGTTAAAATATTTTTCCCCTACTGAAATAGAAGAACTTGATATCATTATCAAACCGATTATTGAAAGCACCAGAGTCAAAACAAATAAAGAATAGTACTCCACATCGATTTTCATAACACCATATCTATTAATATTTATTCCTCTTCTCATGTCTTCTTATTTATTCTGAAAATACCAGGCTTTTAAACTTATTTCCCCGTTGTTTGTAATCCTTAAACATATCCATACTCGCGCAACCAGGAGAAAGCATCAAAACTTCTCCAGGCATAGCAACGTCGAATCCTTTTTTAACTGCAGCTTTGAGAGTCTTGCATCTGTATATTCTGTAATCATGTTTCCTCTTAACCACGCTGCTATAAATCCTTGAAGCGGCTTCCCCTATTAATATCAGATTCTTGACTTTTTTATTGAGGACTGCTGCCAGTCCGGAAAAATCCATATCCTTGTCCTTGCCCCCCATTATCAAAGTGATTTCCTTTCCAAAATCACTAATAGCCACTATGGTAGCATCCGGATTTGTTGATTTTGAATCATTAAAACATCTTATCTTTTTCACTAAACCTAAATATTCAATTCTATGGTCCAGAGGTTTAAAGTCCTTTACTGATTTCTCTATATTCTTTTTACCTATGTTCATCAGTAATGCCGGTGCTATGGAAGCCATAATATTTGAAACATTATGTTTACCTCTCAAAGAAATATTTTCTAAACTTATCTTACCGCTCTCTTTTTCTATACTGTAGTAAACAATATTATCCTTATAAAAAATATCTGCTCCACGGCCTGGTTCAAGACTGAACCTTATAAATTTAGGTAATGATTTTTGTGTTTTCGAAATATGGTGTATTCTTTCCTCTATATGACTGTCGTCCATATTAATAACAGACCAGTCACCCCTACCCTGATTTGACAGCATTTTTATCTTAAGACTTCCATAATTTTTAAAAGATTTATGTCTGTCTATATGATCACTGGTAATATTTAATATTATGCTTATATAAGGCTTGAAACTGTATATTCTCTCCAGCTGAAAACTGCTTACTTCTATCACCCTTACTGTATTCCCTTGCAGTTCGCCGCTTTTATAATCCTTATTTACAGTATCGATCAACGGCAGCCCTATATTTCCACAGATCATACATTTTTTTTTAGAATCTCTAAATATCTTGCCCAAAAGGGTCACCACTGTTGTTTTGCCATTGGTTCCGGTCACAGCAACAGTATTACTTTGCTCTTCTCTGCTCAGCAGGCTCCATGCCAGTTCCAATTCGCTTAAAACAGGGATCCCATTTTCTTCTGCAAGTTTGACCGGCAGTATATCACCGGGAACACCGGGGCTTACCACTACCATGTCTACTCCTTCTACAATTTTACTCTTCTTTAACACATCTTCACCCAGCATTATCTTTAAATTCTTATATCCGATATACTCATTTCTATTGAATGCACTTTCAAGATCTAAATAGGGATCACTGTCAATCCCGGTTATATAAGAGGTAAAGTCAATTGTATTTCTTATCACTGAAATCCCGGTCTTTCCCAGACCTATTACCAATAATCTTTTATCTTTGATTAGACCAAATCTGCTTTTCATTTCTTAATCAATAAACTTTAAATAATAGATAAAAAATCCTACTCCGGAAAAAAGGATGCTTATCACCCAGAATCTGATGATGACTTTTATTTCCGGCCATCCCAGGAGTTCAAAATGATGATGTATGGGTGCCATTTTAAACACCCTTTTTTTGAAAATCTTAAACCAGACGACCTGGATTATCACCGATAAGGTTTCAATGACAAACAGTCCACCGATTATTATCAGCAGGATATCCTGTTTTAGCACTATCGCCACTGCCGCTATCAGGCCACCCAGTCCGAATGATCCGGTATCTCCCATAAAAATTTCAGCCGGAGCCGTGTTCCACCACAAAAATCCTATGCATGCGGCAAGAGTCGCACCGCTTATCACTGCTATATCTATTGCATAGTAAACATTAAGAATATTCCATTCAAAAAAGGCAATGAAACAAAATACAACCAGAACAAAAGATGAAGCTCCTGCTGCCAGGCCGTCAAGACCGTCAGTCAAATTGACTGCGTTAGTGGTACTGACTATTATCAGCACTACTATAATATAATACCAGTTACCAAGCTCCAATCTTATATCGGTAAAGGGTATATTTATAAATGTGCCGATTTTAAGTATATATTTGGAATATAATATAAAATATATACACACTACAGCCAGAAGTGAAAGCTTTACCCATCCTCTAAGGCCGAGCGATCTCTGACTCCTTAGTGATATATAATCATCTATGAATCCTATCAGGCTGCACAACAAAAATACTGAAAGAACAAATACACCCTCTATACTGTAAACATTATGCCTGTAATACTTAATAAGACTTACTGCTATAAAGGCAACCGTAGAAGACAATATGAATATTATTCCCCCCATTGTAGGCGTACCTGTTTTTACCGTGTGAGTCTTTGGGCCGTCAATGCGGATATTTGCTCCGACTCCCCTTCTTTTTTGAAACTTTACAAATAGAGGTGTTATAAGAAGCGACAGCAGGCCCCCGATTATAATTGATAAAAATATCCAGGTCATATACCACTTCCACCTATATTATATTAATGATATCTTCCATTTTGTTTGCCCTTGATCCCTTTATTAAAATCAAATCCTTTGATTTAATCAAATCACCTATTCTACTGATCAGTTCTTTTTTAGTCTTAAAATAAAAACACAAATTTCTTCTTTTATCAAAATTGCCGCCATTTTGGAATCCATTAAATATATTTTCAGCAAGTTTTCCCACTGCAATCAGGACGTCTACTTTTTTTTCAGATAAATATCTTCCGATTTCATAGTGAAACTTAGGAGAATCATCACCCAGTTCCAGCATATCCCCCAATATCGCTATACTTCTCATATTATTACTCTCTGAAACCAAAGCCAGGGTATTGACAGCTTCTCTGGTTGAAATGGGACTGGCATTATAACAATCATTTATTATTATTTTATCCTTTTTCCTTACTATTTCCATCCTTGAGCCTGCTATGGCTGCCTGTTCAATCCCTTTCTTGATATCATCTTTACCTATATTTAAATATGAACTTATAGCTGCCGCACAGCAGGCATTATATATATTATGATAACCCGGTATATTTAAAGCTATATCAGTGATCTTTTTATCATTTTGGTAATAATCAAAAGTAAATCTTCCAATGACATCCATACTTCTTTCCATAAAATTAAATGCAAGTTTATTGTTTCTCCCGAATCTTATAACTTTACAGCTGGCGATCTTCTCTATCAAATCGCTATTTCTGTCATCATGGTTTAAAAAAAGGACTCCATTATTTTTCTGAAGGACTTCTGACATCTCAGCTTTTGCTTCAGCTATTTCTTTTAGGCCTTTAAAAAAAGCCAAATGTGACTCTCCTACTGCAGTAATAGCTCCTATATTTAAATTACACATTTCGGAGAGCACACCTATCTGGCCTTTCGCCCTCATACCAAGCTCGGCAATAAAAAATTCCGTTTTTCTGTCAATATTTAGAATCGATTTTGACACACCTATTTCAGTATTATAATTGGCAGGAGTAAATATGACCCTTCGTTTTTTAACCAATATTTTTGCTAAAAAGTCCTTGGTAGTTGTTTTACCTACACTTCCGGTAATACCTATTACCGTAGGATTAAATTTACGTATATATCCGGAAGCAAGCTTTTCTAAAAAAGTCAAATTATTATCTGACTGCAGTATTAATAAATCATTAAAATTTCTGGTTCCAGAACTTTCTTCCCATGACTTTAATTTAGCTTTAAGCCTTGGCTCAAATACAAAGCCAGCTGCGCCCTTCTTCAAAGCTTCTTCTATAAAATCACTACCATCATAATTCTCACCTTCTAGAGGAATAAAGAAATCTCCTTTTTTAATAGTTCTGGAATCAGTTGAAACACGGTAAATAAACTTTTTTATATTTCCCGAAACTAATCCGCAGTTTGTCCAGGATAATACAGTTTCGACCTTTATTTTTTCTTTCATTTTTGTTGATCAGCCCACTCTTTTACCACTTTTCTATCACTAAATTTTTTTATATGATTTTCAAACTCCTGATATTTCTCATGACCCTTTCCCGCTATAAGTACCGCATCTCCCCTTGCTGCCATGTCAAGAGCTTTAAATATTGCTTTTTTTCTGTCAGTTTCCCTGATATATTTATTGCTGCCCGATTTGATAAATCCTTCTTCAATCATATTGATTATAGATTCCGGCGCTTCTGTCCTTGGATTATCTGAGGTTATCACAGTAAAATCAGCCAGTTTCCCCGAAATACTGCCCATAATTTCTCTCTTACCCTTATCACGGTCCCCACCACATCCGAAAACTGATATAAGTTTTCCTCCTTGTTTTATGACTTCCTTTATAGTTCTTAGAACATTTTCAAGACCGTCAGGTGTATGAGCATAATCTACCACTGCTATAAATCCTCTACCAGTATCTATTTTTTCGAACCTGCCCTCTACTCTTGTCATAGAACCTACACCATCTTTAATAGAGCTGGTATCAATACCCATATCAATGCACACGCCAACAGCTGCCAGTATGTTATATAGATTAAAACACCCGCATAGAGGAGAAGATATTTTTATCTTTTTGCCACCTGGTGCATTTATATTCATTTTAATTCCCGAGATTGACTTTTTAACATTACTTGCCCAGAGATCTGCCCAGTCAGATTTTATTGAATATGATATTTTTCTTAAATCGGTCGATTTAAAAACCTTTTTTCCATAGCTGTCATCTATGTTGATTACCGCCTTTTTGCCGCCGTATATATTTCTATACTTTTTTAAAAAAAGCTTATTTTTTACTTTGAAATAACCAGCCATATTTTTATGATAGTCCAGATGGTCCTGAGAAAGATTGGTAAATACAAAGTAATCAAAATCAAGATAATCGACTCTGTGTAAATCTATTGAATGTGAAGATACTTCCATACAGACAGCATCTACTTTACTCTGCCTGCTTTCCAAAAAGAATTTATTTAAATCCAGGGATTCAGGAGTAGTGCAGTCAAAAAAAAACCTCTTTTTACCCAAAAATGATTCTACGGTAGTAATAATCGATGTCTTCATCCCCGCACTTCTCAAAATAGAATCAATAAGATAACAAGTGGTCGTCTTTCCATTAGTCCCTGTAATACCGATCAAATTTAAAGATTTACTGGGATCCTGATAAAAATTCCTGCATAAAATCGGCAGGACTTCCCTGGCGTTTTCAACCAGGATAAGAGTCTTATTGGAAGGAACCTTTATATCCTCCTGGGTTACTATAGCAATAGAGCCATTAGAGAATGCTTCTTTTGCAAAACCGTGTCCTTTATACCTGAATCCCTCTACAGCTACAAATAAGCTCCCATCCTGTGCCTTTTTAGAATTTGTAGAGAGACTTTTAATATCTATATCAGTACTTCCATCAACTTTCTTGCAAGCCACATCTTTTAATAATACATCTAAATTCATATCTATTAATACACCTTTAATCTTTTTAAAGAAAATTCCATTATTTCCTTAAAGACAGGTGCTGCAACAGTACCACCCCAGATTGTATTTTCCCCACCCTGCGGCTCATCCACGACTACAAGTATTGCAATTTCCGGATCCCCGTAGGGTGCAAAGCCTATAAAAGATGTTATGCTCCTGCCCTCATCATATCCTATTCCGTTCCTATTAACCTTCTCAGCAGTACCTGTTTTCCCGCAGACTTTTACATCTTCTATCTTAGCTTTTGTCCCTGTCCCTTCCTCTACTACTGAAAGCATCATATCCCTCATCGCGCTAGCTGTTTCAGAACTTAATATCCTGTCACCTTCTCCTATCTCTATATCACTATCTTCTTCATTTTCCAATAATTCTACTTCCTTTACAATAGACGGCTCGATTAGATAGCCTCCATTGGCAATAGCACAGGCCGCACGCAGTAATTGAAGCGGAGTTACCGAGATAGTCTGGCCTATGGCCATAGCAGCTATGTCCGGAGCATTCCATTTATCATAGTCGTGAACAATCCCTCTTTCTTCACCGGGAAGCTCTATTCCCGTAAGCTCCCCAAATTTAAAATTTTTTATACCTTCCCAGAATGTTTTCTTTCCCATGCTTAAAGCAATAGTGATAGCTCCTATGTTACTTGATTTTTTTATTATCTCTTTAACGGTATAAGTAACGCTACCGCGCCAGAAAATCTCCGAAAATTCCTTACCGCCAACCTCTATTGAAAAAGGCAGGTCAAATGCCCAATCCTTTCCAATTGAATTGCTTTCAAGTGCCGATGCGACATTAATTATTTTAAAAGTAGAACCAGGCTCATAAGTGAAAGATATACCTAACGTCTTATATAACTCCTCATCAACCTCTGTATAATTATTCAAATCGAAACCAGGATAGTTTGCCATTGCGTAGATCTCACCATTTTTGGGATTCATCACAACTGCAATTGCCCTTAGTGCATTATATTCTGTTACTATTTCCTGTAATTTCTCCTGTGCCATATATTGAATCTGGGAGTCAATGGTAAGCGCCACGTCTTTGCCGTCAATAGGTTCTATATAAGTATTATTTTCTCCCGGGATTATATTTCCAAAAACATCTTTTTCGATAACTTCCTTCCCATCAACCCCTCCGAGAACTTTTTCATACTGTAGTTCTATCCCTGAAAGGCCGTTGTTATCCGTTCCGGTAAATCCGATTATAGAAGCCGCTATATCGTTTTGAGGATAATACCTCTTCGCCTCATCCTGAAAATATATACCCGGCAGGTCATATTCCATGATTTCTTCAGTTTTTTCCAAAGAGACCTTTCTTTTTATATATGCAAACCCCAACTCTTTATTATCCAGCTTTTCCTTTACTTCATTCTCGTTTATCTCTAATATTTCTGCTAAAATTTTTGCCTCGTATCCGGAGTCCAGTACAAATCTCGGATCCGCATATACAGTCTTTTCAATCAGACTTGTCGCCAGCTCAATACCGTTCCTGTCAAGTATCTTACCTCTTTTCGAGCTGATAACAAATTCACCCGTATGCTGAAATTCCGCATAGCTTTCAAATTCTGATGCATTTATATACTGTATAGAAACAAGCCTGTAGATTATCAGTAAAAAGGTCATCAAAAATAAAATAAACAGGAAATATATTCTTTTCCTGTTTACCTTGATATTATTTTTAACTCTCATTTTTAAATTACATAATAATTAGGGAATAAAAAATGTCAACACACTTTCTGATACTACCAGTACTATATCCTGAATATAATAAATAGTTCCCAGAAAACCGTCATAATTCTTAACGGCGGCAGTACCTGTATCATTTGATATATAATTATATATTTTTTCATTATTTTTGAGACCGCTGTCCGAAATCTCAACCACCTGAAAATCATCGGATATACTCATATTCAGATCATTTGTCGCGACTTCAATAATCCTGGATGGTGATCTTAGCTCTGATATCTTCATCAACAATCGATCACTCCTTTCTTCTTCCAGGGATATCATCTCATTGATTTTATATACACTTTTTTCATAACTTACGCCCTGTATCTTAAGCCCTATACTTAATAAAATACCCAGACAGGTAAAGATTATGGCTATTACAATTATGTAAAACAATCCTCTGTTACTGTAAATGACATTCTCTTCAGCTCTTCTGCCATCAGGCCTATTTACCAGATACAGAAGAGGATTAGATTTTCTTCTATAATTTTCTCTTTTTTCTGCTAATTCTAAATTCATATTAAAAAAATCAAATAAATATTTTTTAAAAAAATATGACTTATAATTTTTCCAGGGCTCTTAATCTTGCATTCCTGGAACGCGGATTCTGCTCAATTTCTTCCTGGCCCGGCTTAACCGCCCTTCTTGTAATTATCTCAGCTTTTTTTTCTCTACCACAGGTGCATACAGGTAGTCCTGGAGGACAGGTACAAATACCTTCAAATTCTAAAAAACTACTTTTTACTAACCTGTCCTCCAGTGAATGATAGGATATTATCACCATCCTTCCTTTACTTTTTAGCATTTTAAAACCGTCACTGATTGCTGTTCTTATATTGTCCAGTTCTTTATTGACTTCCATTCTGATAGCCTGAAAAATCCTTTTGGCATGATTGCCTTTCCTGCTATATTTATATTTCTCTGGGATTGAGTCCTTTATAATCTCCACCAGTTCACCGGTAGTTTTTATATCCCCGGCTTTTCTCCGGACTGTAATATTTCTGGCAATTGATTTAGCCCACCTTTCTTCTCCATACTTCTGAAAAATCTCCACAAGTTTGTCTTTTGTGTAATCATTGACTACATCAGATGCCTTTAGGCTCCCATTTCCAAATCTCATATCCAGTTCCTCATCTCTAATGTAACTAAACCCTCTTTTAGATCTCTCAATCAAAAAAGAGGATAATCCCAGGTCCAGCAGCATTCCGTCTATACTATTTATATTTAAACCTTTTAAAATTTTTATAATATTTGCAAAATTATCATTTACCAAAATTACATTTTTGGAAAATTTCTCAAGTTGGGTGGAGGCGGTGCTTAAAGTCTGGCTATGAAGATCTACTCCAATTACTTTGCCTGTGGGGGCAATGGCTTTAATTATTTCTACAGTATGACCAGCACCGCCAAGCGTACCATCAAATATGACATCACCCTTCTTTAAATTTAAATAATATAAAACCTCTTTTAAAAGAACAGGTACATGAATTTCTTTAAAATTCATTTATCATACTCTTTTATAAATCCAACTGTTCAATTGCTTTTTCATTTCTAAATTTAGAATCAGCTTTCTCGTAAAACTTAAGCCATTCTTCCTTGTCCCATATCTCAGCTCTGTCCGGTAGGCCGACTATGACAATATCTTTTTTAAGCCCTGCATATTTTAGTAATTTTGTGGGTATTTTTGTTCTTCCCTGTTGATCCATAGACTCTTCACTGGCAGAAGATGAAAACCATCTGGAAAATTCTAAGGTATTACTTTCAGACATCTTTTTAGACTTTATTTTCTCCTCCATCCTCTTCCATCCTTCTTTAGAAAACATAAAAATGCACCTTCCGCCAAATCCCTGTGATAAAATCACACCCTTTATTAGATCCTCCCTGAATTTGACAGGAATAAAAATTCTTCCCTTGCCGTCAATTGTCCTAAAATGTTCACCTACAAACATATTAACCTCTTCCTCACCGCTGAGTGGGAATATACATTACTTTTGCTCCATTTGGCTCCATTTTACAGCAATAATACTACATATTAATGATTTTGTAAACTATTTATTTAAAAGAAGATATGAAGGTAAATATGATTATTTAATTTATTATTTATTTAAAGAATATATAACTATATGTAGCTAATCTAAATAATTTTTATTTTAGTATCTACCATATATAGTTTTTCTTAAAAACAGTCAAATTATATACTGTGAACAGATAAATAATAAAAAGTACTGGTAAATTTCATTATTTTTCTTTTTCCAGGTCCAGTTCATCTGCAATCAGCTTTCCATCTTTGGTTCTGGTCAGCTTCTCTATCTTGCCCTCTGCTTCATTTAATTTTTTTAGACAGTTAGAAGAAAGCTTGATCCCCATCTCAAATTTTTCCATGGATTCTTCCAGAGATATGTTTTCATTTTCAAGCTCCTTTACGATTTCTTCCAATTTCTCCATAGACTGTTCGAAACTCATTTTTTCAATCTTCATTTTTAAATCCCAATTCTAACTTTTTATAAATTCTATCAAATATTTTTGCTTTCAATACCCCGTCCCTGAGCATTATCCGTACCTTTTGATTGATCTCTACTTCATCTATACCTTTGATATTTTTATCTACTTTCTCTTTATATATCAAGGCAAAACCCCTGTTCATCACAGCGATTGGATTATTATCCTGTAAATTTTTCAATATCATTTTTAACTCGTTTTTCTTGAACAGAAGATAATTTTTAATATTTGAGATCATCACGATATTCTTATTTTTAATTTCCATTTTAAAGGCGTAAATTTTCCTGAGTATATTTCTCTCATCCACCCTCCGGTAATATTCAGACACGGATCCTGCCTTAGCTGCTGTGATCTCTCTTAAGTTTTCCATCAATTTGATTCGAGCCTCACCGGCAGCCTGTCTAAATCTTCCTAACATAAGCTCGGGTTTTATAAAGATTCTTCTATTGATTAAAAAACCAACCTCTCTTTTATATTTACTTATCTTCGATTTCAATAGATTTTTGATCTTTTTGTTGATTTCTTTCAGATTTTCAACTGCCTCTGTCTTATTCAATATTACAATCTCTCCAGCCACCGAAGGCGTGGCAGCACGCTTATCAGCAACAAAATCTGATATGGTATAATCAGTTTCATGCCCAACTGCCGAAATCACAGGTATGGGACAATTAAATATTTTGTCTGCCAGCATTTCTGTATTAAAAGCCCATAAATCTTCGAGAGAACCGCCTCCTCTTGCCAGTATGATAACATCTACTCCATACTCAATAAGATCATCTATGGCATTGCATATCTCATCAGCTGAGGTAATGCCCTGAACATTGACATCTCTTAATATAAGGTGGAAATTTTTAAACCTTCTCTTCAAAACTGAGATTATATCACTTATGACCGCACCGCCAGCAGAAGTAGCAATCCCTATTTTCCCCGGGATAACGGGGATTCTTTTTTTAAGTATACTTTCAAAATATCCTTTTTTTTCCAGTTTTTCTTTCAGATGCTCAAACGCCAGAATAAGAGAGCCCTTTCCCACAGGTCTGGCATCTAGAGCTATTAACTGGTATTCCCCTCTTTTTTCGTAAACTGAGATGTAGCCATTGACTAAAATATGCAGTCCTTCTTCTATTTCAAACAGCAGGTTTCTATTATGGTGATGGAACATTACTACTCTGATCTTGGATTTTTCATCCTTCAGATCAAAGTACATATGTTTTTTATCCTGGAAATAAAAGTTGCTGACTTCCCCTTCAAGCCATATATCAGAATAACTGGATTCAAGACTTTTTCTTATATTGGAGTTGAGCTCACTGACTGTATAGATTTTTGAATTTAAGTCTTTATGGTCTCTCATTTAGCTTTCTACTGCAGATTCCAGTAGATTATCATTATTTGTGTTCTGCTTTCTTCCAGACCTTTTATTAAGACATTTACGACCTTATCTTTTTCTAAATTGGAGTAAGTAAATTTAGAAACCTGGATACTCTCACTATCAGAGTCAAGAAATTCTTCTTCTACCTCTTCCGAACTTTTTTCGAATATCTCTGATCTTATCCATACTGATTTGACCTTTATATCCTTATAGTATTCTTCCACATTTCCAAAACTATCTTCTGACTCTAATAATATAAAAAGTAAATTTTCATCGCCTTCTACCTGTTTAGCATCTTTGACAGTAGAACCCTCGTAATCAAAAGTGCCAAGTACATCTAAGAAATCTTCGTTTTCCAACAGGATGTCAATTTCCTCATCCGGACTGACACTTTCCTCATCCGGACTGACACTTTCCTCATCTGAAGTTTCAACAGCCTGTACCAGCCCTGTTTCCTCAGCACCTCCGAAAAGAAAACAAGAAACAGTTACCAAAGGTATTAGTAATAAACAAATAACCAGGCAAGCAATATAGACTTTCTTTATACCCATATTTATACCTATCTCAAAATCATAAGCTTATTAAAAAAATAAAACCAAATCTATAATCTTTGGTGAAAATTTTATCATAGAATTTAAAGTATAGCCAACAAGTATGGTACTTCCTATTCTCACTATTGTAGCCAGTGGGAGCAATATCAATAACAGGGATCCAGGTGAAATATCTTTCTTAATTTCTGCTGCAACTATATTTTTTTAATCCTTTTTATCTTTCTTTTCTTTTACCGCATTTGTAACTTTTTTATCAGAAGAATGGGTCTCAGACTTTTTACCATCTTCCCGGTTATTATTTAAAGTGCCTGCATTACCAGATCCTCTACGACTGGATCTATAATCCGTAGAATAAAAACCAGACCCTTTTAATATTATACCAACAGGAGAAAAAATTCTCTGAGCTTCGGAATCACAATAGACACATCTTACATTTTTGTTTTCATCAGCTCTTTGGAAACTCTCAAAAGTTTTGCCGCACTTTTTGCATTTATAAACATATATAGCCATATAATCTATGCTCCCTCTTTTGAAACATTTAGAAAATATATATCAATTAAAAAATTAAGTCAAATAGTTTGATTAATTTATAGCCAAGTATAAAAATAACTTTTATAATAACCTAAAAAACCTGTTAAAATTTTTTTATTATAATCAGATGGGTAAACGAAATATAATCATTATAGCGATCATCACCATAGTTTTAATAATAGCTGCTGTAACTATTATTTATACAAGACCAGACATTAAAAATTTATATCTGTGTTCCGATAAAAACTCCAGCATCGATGAAAAAAATCAAAATAATATCTATTATTTTGAAAACACTGATACAGATATTTACCTGGTAATAGAAGTAATAAGCATTACCACAAATGATGAAATAAAAGCAATGTGGAGAAAAATTGAGAAAGATTCCAGTGAAATAATCCAAAAAAATATTATCTATCCGGAAAAGAATGGCTCGGGCAGGATTGTGATCTCACTAGTTAAAAAGGACGATATATATTCTCCCGGTATTTATTCTGTGGAAGTTTATTTAAACGGTCGCAAGGAAGCAACAGAAGAATTTTATATTTTAGAATAACCTTACCTGACTTTTGTGTACTCAGTTCCTATTTTACTGAATTCGCTCTTTACTCTTTGGAATACTAATTCCAAAACTTCATTAACTACATTATCAAGATTATAATTTTCAATAATCCTGACATTTTCATTCTTTGCCAGTTTTTCTATATAGTTCTGGATGATTAAAATCTTATCCAGGTGCTTTATATATTTTTCCATTGGCCTTGAACCCTGGGTTTCAACTGTCCTTTTGGTGAAGTGCTCTTTATGGACTTCCTTATCAGGTACTGATATTACTATCTGCTGGATTATTGCCTTAGAGGAATATTCATTTATATTATTAAGATAACCCGGTACAACATGAGCGCCTTCTATTATAGCATCGGACTTTTCTACAATATTTCTTTCAATTATTGCCTCAATACCTACACTTACTGCCAGCACCTGTTCCCTAAATCCTAGAATAACCGGTTCTACACCAGAAGGTGGCAGGGTTAAATTTTTATAGGCATTATATGAAGAACCCCTGAGAGGCCTGATCAATTTTTCTGATACCGAAGCCCTCATCACCTCTCTAATGGCGTCTGTTGAAGCGACCCTGTTTATATTTAACCTACTAGCCAGTATAGTCGCTATAGTCGATTTTCCCACACCCGTCGCTCCTCCTATAAGTATAATAATAGGCTTTTCAAGTTTTCCAACTGACTGCCATATTAAATACCTCTCTGCATATTCCAGGCTGACCTTATCTTTTATAAATCTAAATGCAAGCGACCTTAATTCGTCAAGAGAGAGGGAATATTTCTTTTTCTCCATAAAGTAATCCTGTATCTCAAGAGCTATTTTATGAGCAGTTAATATGTCCAAGCCTGTTATCGATATGGATGAGGCGAGTATTCCTTTGGAAAAAGGTAATCCCTGCTTTTTATCAGAGATCACTATTACTCTTGGCTTTGATCTATCTTTATTTTTTATATTCATATTAATCTTTTCCTTTTGAAAATATATTTTTTAATTCTTTTCTTAAAATCTGTTCTCCATCCAGTATAATAGGAATATTGTTCATATATACTATCTCTTTTTTATGCTTTACAGCATAGTGAGTCAATAGATCTACAGATGCAGCCTTTAACTCTGTGAGTATGGTATTATAATCATTACAATTTTTCAGATCTTTTTTTAGCTGTTTCCTATTGGAAAGGCTAAAGCTCATCTGCCTTATCTTGCAACTATAATTTTTCTCCATATATTTTTTAATTCTTGACTTTATGATCTCACTGGCAGTCATGGCCATAAATATTTTTTTGCCGCTGATATCAGATAAAGGTTTCGGTCTAAAAACTGTCCTTATGATCTTTACCCCTGGTTTTATTTTTTTAATCTCACTCTCTAAGAAAGATATTTTCTTCTTATCAGCTGTGGGCTCTTCGCACATCGTGATTATTATCAGGTCAGCACTCAATATCCTATAAATCCCCAAATAACCCACTATGTTTTCCCAGCACTGGCCAGCACCTATTATGCATATAGTTTTATTTACTTTTATATCCGGGATCGAGGCACCGCTTCCTTCTACTATTATTAGATCAGGGTCCAAATTTTCGGCTATATTAACACCTGCTTCTACATTTGACATAAAAATCTTTCCGCCAAAACCGCCTCCGCATCTTCTACAGCCAACAGTAATCACTCCAGCGGTAAGAGCATCTTCTATATAGTCCGAACTTGCATGCATTCCCTTACTGCTTATCTCCAGAAGATATTCGAGAGTAATATTTATTTTATCACCTCTGATCACCTGTGGAGTCTCAGGTCCTCCTCTACCCATGGCGATAATACAGACATTGACATTCTCCTCGGTATATATTTTAGATATATAAGAACTTACTGCAGTCTTGCCGATCCTCTTTCCGGTTCCAATAACGGACAGTGATGGCTTTTTACAGCTTATACTTTCTCCATCATAAGAAAATAAAAAATCAGGTCCCATATAACTGCATTTGCAATAAAGACAAAAAGAAGCTATTTTCATCCTGATTATATGATTTACCACCGGTTCATCACTTAGATCATAAACAATGTCAGGTCTAAATTGATCAAGTGCTTTGATAAAGTCCAGGTCAATATCTTTGATCTTGATGACTCTTTCCCCGAAAAAAGCCTCTAAGTCATTTTCTACCAGTTTTTCGGTTCCACCTAAAAATATAATTCCTTTGAAATTACCTGGATAAACCCTTTTCAGCATCGCTATTGCATCATAGGTGACTTGGGGATAGTGTTCACCGTCTATTAATACAATAAGATCTTTATCCTTATTGCTTTCTCTCTTTAATAAACTTATCACAGAGTTTACTCTTTTGTACTTTTCTTTTTACATCCAGTATCTTCTCTATCTTGTCAAAAGGAGACCTTCGGTAAATATCTATTTCTTTTTCTCTGACATATATAATATTATAACTGGGTTCGATCCTTCCTCTTAACCTGAGGCACGAAACCGTCCCAGCGGTGACTACCAGTAGATCCTCCACCCTCCAAAGATAAGGAACGTGCTTATGCCCGCAGAGTACCATGTCCGCACCTGCACTGACTACTGTCTCAAGGACATCACCGGCATCATTTACAATATTCCTCTCCCTGCCGGTATTTGGGACAGATATCAAGTGGTGATGCATGGCAAAAATTTTAAAATCTTTTTTATCTGCCTTTCTAAATTCATTTTTGATCCAGTCATAGTGCTCTCTCCCGATCTGCCCGTTGTCTAGATCCGGTTCGCTTGAATCAGCTGCTACTATAGCCACCCCTTTGCCGTTAAATGAAATATACCGGCTGCCGAAAATGTCCTCAAAATGCAGGTACCCTACATTTCTTGAATCATGATTTCCCAACTGGACCAGTAAATTTTTACATCTTATAGGAGAAAGATAGTTCTTTACAGTATCATATTCTCTTCTGAAGCCATTGGCAGTAAGGTCACCTGTTATAATCACTATATCCGGGTCCAGCTCGTTTATCTCATCAATACATCTGGTAAGAAGGCTGGGCACAAAATGTTTTTCACCCACATGAATATCAGATATCTGGACTATTACTGTTTCTTTGGTATTTCGTGACATTGTCTTTCCCTTGAAATATATTTTTATTTAAAGTTTATCCATTAATAAATTATACCATTAAAGTCGTTTACTTTTTTAATTTTATAAAAAGAAAAAGTAAAGCACAACTGAATAATCAAGCTCATCGATATAATCCTGATTTCAAAAACAATCTACAGTTTCTATCAGTTATTGACTATTCCAATACTTTCCATAATAATTTTCTATATATGAAATCTTTATCTTCAGGAGGCTCGCTCATGAAAAAAGAACCAGCAGGTAATAAAAGTACTGTCTACTATATAGATTCAAAGAAAGATTCAAATAAAAGCCTCATAGACAGATTAGCACATATGATCGATAAATCAGGCCTATTAAAGAATATTACAAACGGTGAAAGAGTTGCAGTTAAAATGCATTTCGGGGAAAGAGGCGGACATGGTTATATAAGAACACCATTTATAGGAAAAATCGTACAGAAAATAATAGAATATAATGGAATACCTTTTCTTACAGATACCAATACACTTTATACACATAAAAGGCATAACGCGATAGATCACTTAAAAACCGCCGCAATCAACGGCTTTACATATGAGACAGTAGGCGCACCCATCATTATAGCTGATGGACTGACTGGGAATGATTATGAAGTCATAAAAGTGAATGGCAAACACTTTAAGGAAATATTTATCGGCAGTGCTGTTTTTTATGCTGACTTTATAATCGCAGTTGCCCATTTTACTGGTCATCCCTTAGGAGGTTTTGGGGGATCTATAAAAAATCTGGCTATGGGATGTGCTTCAATTAAGGGAAAATTTTTGCAGCATTCAGAGTTCGTACCTGTAGTGGATAAAAGCCTATGCAGATTATGCGGGGCATGCATTGAGAGTTGTGGATTTAATGCCATTAAAAAAGGCAAAAACAGTATATATTTTATAGAAAAAAAATGCACAGGTTGTGGTGAATGCATAGGTGCCTGTAAATATAAAGCGATAAGACCCAAGTTCCCTAGAGAAAGCAAGAAATTACAGGAGAAAATGGTTGAATATGTAATGGGGATATCAAATCAAAAAAAGAAAAAGATCGTCTATATTAATTTTTTAATTGATATCACTCCCGGATGCGACTGCTGTAGTTTATCCAACAGCCCCATTGTGCCTGACCTGGGCATCATGCTTTCAAGCGATCCGGTTGCCATAGATAAAGCTTCTGTGGATCTTGTTAATTCTACACCCTTTAATCCATTATGGTCTGCTTCAAATAAGACAAAAGGTGAAGATAAATTTAAAATGGTTTTTAAAAGTATAGATTGGAATAGTCAGCTGGACTACGGCCAAAAAATGGGAATTGGAAACAAGGATTATAAGATAATCAAAATTTGATTTTTCGGAGCTTTTAGTTTGTGAAAAAGTTTATACTTACTTATAAACCTCTTCTGTCTCCTTATTAAATAAATATAATTTTTCAATATCTACATGCAGTGTCGCTGTTTCACCGCTCTTATATTCAGATTTAGGATCTACTCTTGCTGTCATAAGCACTCCTTCTATATCAAGATATAAATAGATCTCTGAACCCATTGGCTCCCTGACCTCGGCTTTTGCTTTTATGGTATTGCCTTTGTGGATATTCTGTACAAAACTGCTGTCTTCCAGATTTTCGGGTCTTATTCCCAGTACTATTTCTTTTCCAACAAGATTATTTTTATTTATTATTTTTTTGATCTTTTCAGCCGAATCAAGTTCAAATACATCACTTTTAAAAGTCATTTTTTTAGTTACGGTGACATCTATAAAATTCATTGCAGGACTCCCAATAAAACCTGCTACAAACATATTATTAGGATTATCATAGATCTCCTGAGGCTTGCCAGTCTGCTGTACTATTCCATCCTTTAGAAGTATTATTTTATCTGCCATAGTCATAGCTTCAGTCTGATCATGAGTCACATATATTATAGTGGCATTAAGTCTCTCATGAAGTTTTGCTATCTCAGTTCTCATCTGAACCCTGAGTTTCGCATCCAGGTTGGATAGTGGCTCATCCATTAAAAATACTTTTGGATTCCTTACAATAGCTCTTCCTAAAGCAACCCTCTGTTTCTGTCCTCCGGAAAGCTGCTTGGGTCTTCTTTTAAGTAAGTCCTCTATCTCTAATATTTTAGCTGTCTCTGTGACTCTTTCTTTGATTTCATTTTTGGGCGTCTTTCGCAGTCTCAGACCAAAGGCCATATTATCATACACGTTGAAATGGGGATAAAGAGCATAATTTTGAAAAACCATAGCTATATCCCTGTCCTTGGGGGCGACTCCGTTAACTAATTTGTCACCAATATATATTTCACCTTTAGTTACTTCTTCAAGACCTGCTATCATACGAAGAGTTGTTGTTTTTCCACAGCCGGAAGGCCCTACCAATACCACAAATTCCTTATCTTCTATTGTATTGTTTAGATTGTTTACAGCCACCACATCTTCAAACTTTTTAGTCAAATTTTTAAGAACGACTTTTGCCATTTTTTCTTCTCCCGTATATTAAATATTAATATACTATTAAATAATAAATTATAAAATAAAAAGAAATTATTCTCCATACCCAGATGCATCTAAGATTTTAATAAAAGCATTTAAAAATTTTATATTAATCTCAGGCTGACCTACAGTAACTCTTATATGACCAGGTAAACCCAAATTCTTCCCCGGTCTTACTATAAATCCTCTTTTTAGCAGCTCCTCCACTACCATATCGCAATTTTTACCAGTATCAATCAATATAAAGTTTGCATATGATTTAATAAAACCAATTTTATTTCTTAAAAGAATTTTATAAAACCTGTTTTTCTCTTTATATATCTTTTCAACGACTTTTTTT
>Ga0307426_1000213_pt1 | contig 38310 bp, 34 predicted proteins | sample SalMarWE160340MG_FD_202165 | JGI IMG/M metagenome (GOLD analysis project Ga0307426, IMG submission 202165) | Salt marsh sediment microbial communities from the Plum Island Ecosystem LTER, Massachusetts, United States - WE1603-40 | ecosystem: Environmental > Aquatic > Marine > Intertidal zone >... | reverse complement strand
TGGACCAGCCCTTGTCCTCGGCAAGCAGGACCTCGGCGAGGCGGCGAGGATTAGCCACCCGCATGCAGCCGTGACTGAGACCGCGGAAGGGCCTGTCAAAGAGATCGCGCTCCGGCGTGTCGTGCATGTAGACGTCGTGCCTGTTGGGAAACATGAACTTGATGGCGCCCAGCACGTTTGTCGGTCCCGGCGGCTGCCGGAACTCGAATGCCCCGATATTGACGCTGCTCCAGTCCACCTGATTGGGATCGATCGGGCGCCCCTGGTGATAGGCTACGAGCTTATGCGCCTCCAGCACGGCTTGGCTCGATTGCGCGCCGGTGAAGAGACCGATCAGGCCGCCCCCCGAGCTCTTGCGCAACAGGGGCGCCAGCTCCTTTCTCTTTATGCCGTCGGGCACGCCCCAGCTTGGATGGAAGACGATCGTCTTCATGTCGGCGGAGAACGCGGGCGTCGGCCACGAGGGCTGGCCGGCGACGATCCTGTCGGAGTTGATGACCTTGCCGTTCTTGACGACACGCGTGAGGAACTCCGGCACGTTGTTCCAGACGTAGAGCGCGCCGAGGTCCACGGGCATCCACCGCCAGCGCTCCATGTTGACGAGGATGCGATCGATCTGGGCGGCCACGTCGGCACTCATTCGCTGCGAACCGGACTCGACGCCCGCGCGCGCACGCCCATCGTTGCCAGGCTGCAGCTGCGGAACGACCTTCTGCAGCGTCGCACCAAAGGCGATCTCGCTGCGGTTATCGTCGGGGCCGCGCAGCTTCAAGAGCAGCTTGCGCAATTTCACGAACTGCTCGTGCTTGGGATGCAGGCCGCGCAGGTACGCATCCGGCGCGTCACTGACCGCGATGTCGGCGAGGACGAGCTTGGGCGGGCGAACGGGCGGAGTGTGATCCAACAGCTTGGAGATGCGCGAGGGATCGCGGATGCGTCCGCCGCGCGCATGACGCGCGTACTTGAGAACGGCCAGGGTCAGCTTGATCTCTGCCGTAGCCGCGGCATCAGGTGAGACGTCCCCGGCCGCCAGCTGCGGCACGTCAAAGTCGCTTGCGCGCAATCCCCAGTCGTCGGCCTTGCGGATCTCCGCAATGGCCAATTCCGCCTTGTCTGATAGGCCCGTCTCGGTAGCCCAAATCAGCGGTCCGCGCCGCGACCCGTAGAATTCACTCGTTGCGGCCAGATCATCCCGGTTGGCCCGGCCTGCGAACTCGGGCAGCATCTTGCGCAGCGCAACGAGCGCAGGACTTGGCGGCGCCGGCTTATCGGGCGACTGAAGGGTGCCCGTCGTCAATTCGGCGATGCTTTGCGGCGAGGTGCCGGTCTTGCCCGGCGGAGAGATCCAGACGGCAGCGACCAGCACGACGACGGTGGCCGTCGCCAGAGTGAAATACACGAGCGTCAACAGCGCAGATCGCACACTACCCCCGGAGCTGAGCGCGACCTCGCTGGCGCCGCCTCGCCGGGCCAGTCAGGCGCGCTGCAAGGACACAGCCAAACAGAGGTTAGTGGTGCTGATGTGGCAGTCTTGCTGCGCCGTTGCCTGCGTCTTTGGCGCCCAAATTGAGCGTTCGTTCGCTGAAGGGCGCCAAGAGTGGTAAACAGCTGCCGTTGGGTGGCCTGCATGTTGCCCTCGGCGGCGCGGACCCGGCAACAGTGGGGATCGCAACGCCTTGATGAGCGTTCACCCACGCCGTGCCACCGAACCCATCCAGACGCGACCGCACCGCTTTGTCGCCACTCACAGAGTTTGCCCCAATGTCTGATCAGCTCTCCAAATCGAGCCGCCGGCTGCTGAGCCTGTCTTTCGTTACCCCGCGCCCCTGCCGCTGCCCCGGCTGCATCTGCCTGTCGCCGCCGGAGCGGCGCGCACTGCGCCGCGTCGCCAGGATCGTGCGCCAGTGGAAGCGCCAGGTCCGCCGCCGGGAGCGGGCCGAGGCCCGCCAAGGTTGACAGCGCGGCGGGCTCCGGGGCATGATCCGCACCACTTCAACGGCCCTGAGATCCAGAGCCGCCGTCCTGCCCGGGCAGCATCCTTGAGGCAGGGGGGTCAACACCCGCCAGCGCGTCGCGCCCGCGGGTGCGTTTTCGTTTTGTGCAAACGGGCTTGATCGACGCATGTTTCAATCGCTGTCAGACCGGCTCTCGGGCGTCCTCGACAAGCTGACGCGGCGCGGCGCGCTCACCGAGAGCGACGTCGGTGAAGCCATGCGCGAGGTGCGCCGCGCCCTGCTCGAGGCCGACGTGGCGCTCGACGTCGTCAAGGACTTCGTCGAGAAGGTCAAGGCGAAGACGGTCGGGCAGGAGGTCTTGCGCTCGATCACGCCCGGGCAAATGGTCATCAAGATCGTGCATGACGAGCTCGTGGCCATGCTCGGCTCGGATGCGGCGCCCATCGATCTCAATGCCACGCCGCCGGTGGCGATCATGCTGGTCGGCCTGCAGGGCTCGGGCAAGACGACGACCACCGCCAAGATCGCCAAGCGGATCACCGACCGCGACAAGAAGAAGGTGCTGATGGCCTCGCTCGATACGCGCAGGCCCGCGGCACAGGAGCAGCTGCGTGTGCTGGGCGAGCAGACGCAGATCGACACGCTGCCCGTCATCGCCGGGCAGACGCCGCAGCAGATCGCGGCGCGAGCGCTGGATGCCGCACGCCTCGGCGGCTACGACGCGGTGCTGCTCGACACCGCAGGCCGCATCCACATCGACGAAGCCTTGATGACGGAGACGGCGGAGGTACGCGACATCGCCCGCCCGCACGAGACCCTGCTCGTCGCCGACAGCCTCACCGGCCAGGACGCCGTCAACGTCGCCAAGTCGTTCGACGAGCGCATCGGCATCAGCGGCATCGTTCTGACGCGCGCGGACGGCGATGCGCGCGGCGGCGCGGCGCTCTCCATGCGCGCGGTCACCGGCAAGCCGATAAAGCTCCTGGGCGTCGGCGAGAAGTGGGACGCGCTCGAGGACTTCCACCCTTCGCGCATCGCCTCGCGCATCCTCGGCATGGGCGACGTGGTCTCGCTGGTGGAGAAGGCCGCGCAGACGATCGACGTGGAGAAGGCGCGAGACATCGCCCAGAAGATGAAGAAGGGCGTCTTCGATCTCGACGACATGGCCGAGCAGCTCAAGCAGATGCAGAGGATCGGCGGCATGTCGGGCGTACTCGGCATGATGCCCGGCATGGGCAAAATCAAGTCGCAGATCGCCGGTGCCAACCTCGACGATTCAATCCTCAAGCGTCAGCACGCCATCATCACCTCGATGACCCCCAAGGAGCGCCGCAGCCCCAAGGTGCTCGACGCCAAGCGCAAGCGCCGCATCGCGGCGGGCTCGGGCACGAACGTTCAAGACGTCAACAAGCTAATCAAGATGCACCGGCAGATGGCGGACATGATGAAAACCATGGGCCGCAACAAGGGCATGCTCAACAAGCTGATGGGCGGCGGGCCGGCGCCCAGCGAGGCGGAGATGGCCGCCATGCAGGAAGAGCTTGCAAGGCTCGATCCCAAGGCCCTCGATCAGCTGCCCAACGATCTCAAGGATGCGCTGCCCAAAGGCCTGCCGGGTCTTGGCAGCGGCGCGAGACCTAAGCTCCCAGGCCTCGGCGGCGCGCTACCCGAATTGGGCGGCGGCGGTCTACCCAAATTCCCCGGCGTTCCGGGAAAGAAGAAGTAGCAACAGCAACCAACGACGAAGGAAGACGAGAGATGTCTGTGAAGATTCGGCTGGCGCGTGGCGGCGCCAAGAAGCGGCCCTACTACTACATCGTGGCCGCCCACACGACCTCGCCCCGCGACGGGCGCTACATCGAGCAGGTCGGCACCTTCAACCCGATGCTCAAGAAGGACGACGAGAACCGCGTCAAGCTCGACCTCGACCGCTGCAAGTACTGGCTGTCGGTCGGCGCGCTGCCGACGGACCGGGTGGCCCGCTTCCTCGACGCGGCCGGGCTCATGAAGCGCACGGCCTCCAACAACCCCAACAAGGGCAAGCCCCGCAAGAAACGGCTGGAGCGCGAGGCCGCCGCTGCCGAGAAGGCCAAGGAGACGGCCGAGGCCGCAGCCGCACCTACCCAGGAGCCCGCGCCCGAGGCGGCAGAGCCGGCGGCTTGAGGCGACGGCGATGGTTGTCCGTGCGCAACCTTTGGACGCAAGAGAACCTGTGCGCAACCATATCGTGCATCCCTCGTTGCGGCCGTCCCGCCCGCCGCTAGGCTCGGCAGCAGGAGGTAAGCACCCGCATGCTCGCCGACGGCATATATGGCCTGCAGTACACGGCGACCCATGAGGGCGAGCCCGCCGACGGCGATGCGCTCGCCGTGCTGCGTGACGGCAAGGTCCTCGGATCCGACCCGTGGGGAGGGGTGTTCATTGGATGCTGCGAGTTCGATTCCAGCGCGCACCGTCATACGGTGCGCCTTCGCTTCGATGTGCCGCCCGAGGGCGTATTGATCACTGGTTTTTCCGCTGGCCCCACGGGCGCCGTCCTCGATATCGTCGGCTCGTTCGAGCACCGGGCACCGCAGTCCACGGCGGTGATCGAGGTGGCCGGCGCTCCCGTGGCCGTGCATCTCACCTATCTCGGACCGCTTCCCAACTAGCCCCCAACCAGAGGCCCCGGCTTCGGTGGCACACAAGGATCAAGACCACCGCATCCTGCTCGGCCGTATCGCCGGCGCCCACGGCATTCGCGGCGACGTCCTCATCGAGAGCTATGCCGAGGTGCCGCAGGATATTGCCACCTACGGGCCGCTGCAGACCGAGGACGGCGCGCAATCATTCGAGATCTCCATCGTGCGCGTCACACCCAAGGGCGTCATCGCCCGCGTCGCCGGCATCAGCGATCGCACGGGCGCGGAAGGCCTCAAAGGGCGCCGGCTCTATGTCGATCGCACCCAGCTGCCTGCGCCCGAAGAGAATGAGTTCTACCGCGCCGACCTCGTCGGGCTGCGTGCCGAGGACCAAGCCGGCAACGCGATCGGCACCATCCTCGCCGTGCAGAACTACGGTGCCGGCGATCTGCTGGAGGTGCGGCTGACCGGGTCGCCGAAGTCCGAGCTGGTCCCGTTCACCGAGACGTACGTTCCTGTCGTCGACCTCGCCGGCAAACGCGTGGTTGTCGTTCTGCCCGCGGCAGACGAGAGCAAGAATGGCGAGCCCTAAACGGCTTCGCCTTTCAGCAAGCGCGGCAGCTCTCCCGTCACCCCCGCCGCCTCTCCTACGAAGAAGCGCTTGAGCGCGGGCATGCGGTCGACGAGGCCGAGGCCGATCTCGCGGCCCGATCGCAACAGCGTCAGGTCGCTGGCAAAGAGACGGTTGAGCCCGTCGAAGGTCGCAGCCGACACGACCGAATCGAAGCGGCGCCAGCGCTCGTAGCGGGCGAGGGCTTGCGCATCGCCGGGATCGAACCCGAGCCTTACCGCGTCGGTGACGACCTCGGTGAGCGCGGCGACGTCGCGGAACGCCAGGTTGAGGCCCTGACCGGCAAGCGGGTGCACGCCATGGGCGGCATCGCCGATGAGCGCGAAACGCGAGGCGACGTAACGGCGCGCCAAGTGCATCTTCAGCGGCCACGACTGGCGCGGTCCGTCGAGCGCGACGGCGCCGAGCTTGCCGCCGAAGCGCTTCTCCACCTCCTCAAGGAAACCTGCTTCGCCGAGTGCCAGAATGCGCTTTGCCTCGCCGGCTTCCTCCGTCCAAGTGATGCACGACCGGTTGCCTATGAGCGGCAGGATCGCAAACGGCCCCGCGGGCAAGAAATGCTGAACCGCGCGCCCCTCGTGCGGGCGCTCGTGACGCACCGTCGTCACGATGCCGGTCTGCGAGTAGCTCCAGCCCACAACCTTGATGCCTGCCGCCTCGCGCAAGCGCGACATGCGGCCATCGGCGGCGACGACGAGCGCTGCCGCAAGCTCCGCACCGCCGCAAAGCCGGACTCGCGCGCCGGCCTCGGTGCACGAGAGCTCTGCCGCCTCCGCAGGCGCAATCATGGTCACCGACGCAATTCGATCGACCGCTGCGCGCAGCGCCTGGTGAAGCGCACCGTTGGGGACGATGTAGGTCGCGGGGTCTCCGTCTCCGGTCACGTTCTCGTAGGTGAGCAGCACCGGACGCACGCCGGCCTTGAGACTCGAATCCGTGATCTCGATGGCCGTGACGGGCTGCGCCTCGTGCGCTATGGCCGCCCACACACCCAGGACGTCAAGCATGCGTTTGGAGCTCGCCGACAGCGCGGACGCGCGCGCATCGGGTGGCGCCGCCGTGCCCGCGGATGGCGTGCGTTCGATCAACGCTATCTTGACGCCCGGCCCCAGGGCCTGGCTCAAGCCGCAAGCGAGGCCGAGCCCGGCAAAGCTCGCGCCCGAGATGACGACGTCGAAACGGGATGCGGCCTCAGGCATGTGTCACCTGGCCATCTAGGCTGGAGCTGCGATTGTTGACACACACGTGGCGAGTCTTCCCATTACGCGACCCGGTTGCATCGTACCAGATCCTCCAACCCAGTGAGGCCCCATGCCGGTTGATGATTCCGCTCCCCCTACGGCTCTTGGCGCCCTGATCGAGACCCTCGATCTGGAGCAGCTGGAGGACAACCTGTTCCGCGGCGCCCGTGGCAACGAAGGCTGGCAGCGGGTCTACGGCGGCCAGGTGTTGGGGCAAGCGTTGATGGCCGCCTCGCGCACCGTCGATCCCGCGCGCAGCGTCCATTCCCTACACGGCTACTTCCTGCTGGCCGGCGATCCCTCCGCGCCAATCATCTACGACGTGGAGCGCATCCGTGACGGCGGCAGCTTCACCACGCGCCGCGTCAAGGCAATCCAGCACGGCCGCGCAATCTTCTCCATGAGCGCCTCGTACCACAAGCTGGAGGAGGGGTTCGACCATCAAAGCGCCATGCCCGACGTGCCAGCGCCCGATTCGCTGCCGCCGCCCAAGGAGCTCATCGCGCAGATGAGAGACGGCCTGCCCGAGGCCCTGCGTCGCTACTTCGAGCGCGAGCGGCCGATCGACATTCGTGTCGTCGACATATCGCGCTATCTCAGCCGCGAGAAGAAACACCCCGTGCAAAACATCTGGATCCGCACGGCCGGCCCGCTGCCCGACGATCCCGCCCTGCATCAGGCGGTGTTGGCATACATCTCCGATTTCACCCTGCTCGACACAGCCCTCATCGCCCACGGCAAGGTGATCTTCGACGCCGATCTGCAACTCGCCAGTCTCGATCACGCGCTCTGGTACCATCGCCCGTTCCGTGCCGACGAATGGATGCTCTACGTCGAGGACAGTCCCAACGCCCATGGCGCGCGCGGCTTTTGCCGCGGGAGCATCTATCGCCGGGACGGCGTTCTCGTCGCATCGGTGGCGCAGGAGGGCTTGGTCCGTTGGCGCACGGCTGAAAAGCCCCGCTAGAGTGCTCCGGGAAAAGTGGGAACCGGTTTTCCGACAAGAAGCACGACAAGATGAAGTGCTGGGCTCTTTCCGCGATCCCGCGAAGACCGGAAAGACCCCCGGCGTGCGTCGCCGCACTGTTTGAGCGGCATCTACATGCAACCGACCATCCATGCCGCCGCTGTTGCAGGTTATCGCTTTCAAGCGAGTCGCCTGATCCGCTGCACAAACGCTGTGCAGGATTGCTATTATGCCTATTATTTGGGCTACATCGGCGCGCAAACAGCGGTCGCGCGAATTTCCGAGCCAGTCTTTGTGCAGCGGATTCAATTGTTTGGCCCCCCACTCTCGATCTGGCACGGCTCTTGACTCCGTCTTAGCTCGGCGGCCACCGCCCAACCGGGCCTTGGCGCTGCAATTATCGCTTTGTCCGGCGCACACAAGAGGCGGATGCGGATAAGGCGGAGAGGGGTGCTCGAATGAAGTTGATCACGGCAATTATTAAACCCTTCAAGCTCGAGGAGGTCCGCACGGCGCTGACCGATCTGGGCCTTCAGGGCATGACCGTCACTGAGGTGAAGGGATACGGCCGGCAGAAGGGCCACACGGAGATCTATCGCGGCGCGGAGTACGCCGTGAGCTTTCTGCCCAAAATCAAGATGGAGATCGTCGTTCCGACGGCTCAGGTCGACACGGCGCTCGAGGCCATTCAGCGCGCCGCCAAGACCGGCCAGATCGGTGACGGGAAGATCTTCGTTTCAGCCATCGAACACACCGTGCGCATCCGCACCGGAGAAGCGGACGACAACGCGCTCTGATGCGATCTGTAGGGGTTGGCCAGCAGGCCAAGTGACGCTCAAGTCGACAAGGAAGGGAAGGGGAGTTCTCACGATGAAATCCAGCGATCTAAGACGAATTGCAGCATCGGCCAGCACCACTGCGGCAGTCTATCTGTTGTCAGTGTTGCCGAGCTTTGCCCAGGAAGAGACGCCGACGCTCGATACGGGCGACACGGCTTGGATGCTTACCTCCACGGCGATCGTGCTGATGATGACGGTCCCGGGCCTCGCGCTCTTCTACGGCGGCATGGTGCGCAAGAAGAACGTGCTCTCGGTTATGATGCAGTGCTTCGCCGCCACCTGCCTGGTCTCCGTCCTCTGGATGGTTGCCGGCTACTCGCTCGCCTTCAAGGACGGCGGTGAATATCAAATGTATGTCGGCGGACTGAGCCACTTCCTGCTCGCCGGCATCGGCAAGGACACGCTCTCGGGAACCATTCCTGAGTCGGTGTTCATGACCTTCCAGATGACGTTCGCCATCATCACGCCGGTGCTTATTGTGGGAGCCCTTGTCGACCGCATGAAGTTCTCGGCCTTCCTGTTCTTCATGGGCATCTGGTTGCTCGTCGTCTACGCCCCGATCTGCCACTGGGTGTGGGGCGGCGGCTTCCTCGCAGACGCAGGCGTCCTCGACTTCGCCGGCGGCACCGTCGTTCACATCAACGCTGGTATTGCCGGTCTCGTGGCTTGCTTGGTGCTCGGCCGGCGCACCGGCTACGGCACCGAGAACATGGCGCCGCATAACCTGACGCTGAGCGTCATCGGCGCCTCGTTGCTGTGGGTCGGCTGGTTCGGGTTCAACGCCGGATCGGCTGTCGCTGCCAACGGCTCAGCCGGTATGGCCATGGCGGTCACGCAAATTGCCACGGCAATGGCGGCACTGGCCTGGATGTTCTCCGAATGGCTCGTGCACGGCAAGCCAAGCGTGCTCGGCGTCATCTCGGGCGCGGTTGCGGGTCTCGTCGCCATCACGCCGGCCTCGGGCTTCGTCGATCCCAAGGGCGCGCTTGTGATCGGCGCCGCTGCGGGTGTGGGCTGCTACATCTGCTCCACCGGCGTCAAGAAAGCGCTCGGCTACGATGACAGCCTCGACGTCTTCGGCGTGCATGCCGTGGGCGGCATCATCGGCGCCATCCTGACGGGTGTGTTCGCCGTCGAGGCGATCGGCGGCACGGCCGGTCTACTCGAAGGCAACTTCGCGCAGGTTCCGACCCAGGTCTACGGCGTCTTAGCCACGGTCATCTGGAGCGGCGCGGCGTCCTTCGTGATCCTGATGGTGCTGAAGTTCATCATCGGCATCCGGGTCACCGAGGCCAGCGAGATCGAAGGTCTCGACGTCGCCTTGCACGGCGAGTCCGTGCAATAGCCCAAAGCGGCCGCGGACCGGGTCAACCGGTTCGCGGTCCGACACCATCTCCCGAGCGTGCGCCTTCCCCTAGGCGTGCTCAAAACTCGGCCCGGATGCTCAAGCATGCCGGGCCGTTTTTTTTGCTCTGCAAAAGACTAAGGGGCCGCGTGGCATTCAGGCGGTGATCCGCAGCATCGCACCGCGCGAGACGCGCTCGATCAGCCGCAACAGATGGGGCAAGCGCAAGGCGACGCACCCTGCGGTGGGGGCCAGCCCGGGGCCGGCAACGTGCATGAAGACGGCGCTGCCCCGTCCTCTGCTGCGCGGACGCTCATTGTGGCCGAGGACGACGACGACATCGTAGAGGTGGTCGGACCGCCAGAGATGCTCGGCACTCGCCGCATAAGGATGGCGGACGCGCCGGTTGTAGTTGCGATCCTTCGGGTCGTCGCACCATCCATCGCCGGCGCGCAAGTCCGACAACGGCAGGGCTGTGCGCGGACGCAATATCCGGTCGGGGCGGTAGAGAACCTCGCGCAAGGCAAAGCAGCCGACCGGCGTGGCGCCGTCACCTTCACGCTTCGCCGGCCGCCGCCCCGACCGGCCGAGCGCGCAGGGAAAGCGCAGACTGCCGCAGGTTATGATTCCGGTGCTCGCTCCGGCTCGCAGGCCCCTCACGACAAGTTGCTGGGCCGACTGAACCGGGCCATCATGGGTCTTCATTGGAGCTTCCCGGCGCCCGTGCTATTCGCATCCATTGAGATAAACGATAAAGACCGCGCGGAACGAGGCCCTGCCTGAGTGGTTCTGAGGCGGCCTACTTTGCACCGGAGCGACCCAGCATGACTACCGCACGCAGAGTTCTCATCGTGGACGACGACGAGGATCTCCGTGAGACCTTAAAGGACCAGCTCGACCTGCACGACGAATTCGAAGTGATGACCACGGGCACGGCCGCAAAGGGCATGGAGCTGGCCAAGAGCGATCATTTCGACCTGGTGGTGTTCGACGTGTCGCTGCCCGACATGGACGGCCGCGAGGCGGTACGGCTCTTGCGCAAATCGGGCTTCAAGACGCCGATCGTCATGCTGACGGGCAATGTGTCTGATGCCGACCAGATCCTGGGGTTGGACGCGGGCGCCAACGACTACATCACCAAGCCGTTCAAGTTTGCCGTGCTGCTCGCGCGCATCCGCGCCCAGCTGCGCCAGCACGAGCAAAGCGAGGACGCCGTATTCGCCATCGGCCCCTACACGTTCAAGCCCGCATCCAAGCTGCTGATCGACGAGAAGGGCACCAAGATCCGCCTGACCGAGAAAGAGACCTCGATACTCAAATACCTCTATCGTTCGGGCGACCGGGTGGTCTCGCGCGACACGCTTCTGCACGAGGTTTGGGGCTACAATGCCGGCGTGACGACACATACGCTCGAGACGCACATCTACCGGCTGCGCCAGAAGATCGAGAAGGATCCTTCCAACGCCGAGCTCTTGGTGACGGAGACCGGCGGATACAAGCTCGTGCCATAGAGCGCTGCCACGCATCGTAGATGCCGGAAGACAACACCCTTTGTCATGAAGCGCCGCATCCCGCCTCCATCGGCGTCGCGCCCCTAGACCCAACACGACGAATCAATTGAATTTTCCCGCGTCCAGACGCGATCCACACCGGCCCTCGCTAAGCGCAAGGACCGGTTTTTCAAGTGGACGCGCCAACGACAATTGGGGGGCGGAAAAGCACGCATGGCATCGGATCTCATCGTCAGAGCACTGGCACGCGTCCCGCTCTTCCAGGGGCTGACGCTTGCGCAGTTGAGCGAGATTGCACGCAGGGCCGAGCAGGCGATCTATCATCCCGGCGCAATGATCATCGAGGAGAATGCCGTCGGCGATGGCGCTGTTTTGCTCATCTCCGGCGAGGCCGTGCGTGTCAGCGGTCCTGAGCTCAGCACGCGATTGGAGGCCGTTTCGCCCGGCTCGCTGCTCGGAGAGTCGGCAATGATGGTGGAGACGACTTATGGCTCCACCGTCGTGGCGCGTGGACAAGTGTGCGCGCTTCTCATCACGCGCGAGGCGTTGCACGCGCAAATGATCGACGACCCGTCCATAGCCGACCAGATCGTGCAGAACATTGCCGGCCGGTTGCTGCAACTGGGCGACGAGCTGCGCCGGGTCGACGCCATTCTTGCCGGTGAGGAGATGCCTTCGGGGGAAGGAAGCGCCAGCGCGCACATGCTGGCTGGAGCCCACGACCCCGCATCGCTTCCAGCACCCATTCACTAAGCTTCGGGCACCGAGCTCGGGCCGGGGCCCCGCAAATGAAAAAACGCCCAACCCCGGGGGGAGGGGTTGGGCGTCGAGAGCGCTTTCGCGCGTGGCGCCGGGAGGGAAGCCGGCGCCCCAGGCAGTGTCTTTCGGCTAGACGGGGGGCACTACCGATACAGGGTGACACCGCCTGACTTGCTTGACTTAAGCGCAAGCCTGCTAAGTTCAATAGTGGCCTCGACCCAATCTCACAAAAATGTTACCGGTTGTCCCGGGTTTTCCCCAGCTCTGGGGTTGCCAAGGGTCCAAACAGCCACACCAAAACCCTGAAATCCGGTCCCCTTCAGGGGGTGGTCATGTGCTTGCCGACCGGCTTGATGACGAACAGATTCCGGTCCAGCTCGATGCTTTTGGTCAAATCCGACACTTCGACCCGGGTATCGAGCCCTTGCGCGTCCCGCGTCACCCACTCCTTGAGCTCAAGCGCCGGCTTGGTGGTCAGGAACAGCTTGATCTGGCCCGGCGTATTGGGGCTCCTGTCCTCCAGCGCCAGTACGATCATGTCCTCCGACTCCTGCACCGAGATGATGCGGGCATCGCGGATGAGGTTCACGTCGCTGCGCAGCAGCAGGCGGAACGGCGTTTCGTTAACGGCAATGCGGTCCTCGTTGTTGAGGTCGAGATCCTGGATCGCCAGATAGCGGCCGTCGGAGACGACGATCTGCCTGGAGGGGCGCGCGTAATCGAAGCGGAAGCGCCCCGGGCGGCTCACGTAGAACTGGCCCCGCATGCGCTTCTTGTCGGCACCGGTCTGAACAAAGCTCCCCTTTAGCGTGCTGAGCCCACTGAAGTACTCGCTGACCATGGCCACCAGCTCGATTTGCCGTGGGTTGAGCGTCAGACCTTCCGACGAATCCGCCGGAGCGACCTCGGCATTCCATGCCGATCCCGCTGCGGCCGGGGAAGTCGCCGGCTGTGGTGCCGGCGGCACCGTGCCCTCGGCCGAAGCCGCAACCGGGGCGAGCAAGCAACCAAGACAAGCCAACGCTTGTGCTACCGTTCGTGCCTTTTGCTGCATCAACCCCCCGCGTCTCCCCGAATAGATTTGTCAGGCATGTCTTCGATAAAAGCCCCGCGGCGTCGGACAGCCTTCCGGCGATGCCGTCTTTCCTGAACATTGCGACCACATCTGGGCAGATACGAGGGCCGGACCCCGGGAGTCCACACGGCAAGCGGCATCGAGGGGCAGATTGGCTGGAAACGGGACCGTCCTGGTCCGTTCCTACGACCGTGACGTGCCCGTGTCTCTGCCGGTGATCAGGATCTCGCGCCGGCCGACGTTGCTCGCGGGTCCGATCAGCCCCTCGCGCTCCATGCGCTCCACCAGGTCGGCGGCACGGTTGTAGCCGATCGACAAACGGCGCTGCAGATAGCTGGTCGAGGCCTTGCGGTCGCGCAGAACGATTGCCACCGCCTTGTCGTAGAGGTCGTCCTCGCTCGGCATGCGGTCGTCGGGACCGCCGGTATCACTCGGGGGCGGCGTGTCGGTGATGCCATCAATGTAGCGCGTCGGACCGTGCCGGCGCAGGGCCTCGGAGATGCGCTCCACCTCGTCGTCGGAGACGAACGGGCCGTGCGCGCGCAGCGTCTGCCCGGTTCCGACCGAGTAGAGCATGTCGCCCTGGCCGAGAAGCTGCTCGGCGCCCTGCTCGTTCAGGATCGTGCGGCTGTCGATCTTGGAGGCCACCTTGAAGCCGATGCGCGCGGGGAAGTTCGCCTTGATCGTACCGGTGACGATATCGACGGAGGGGCGCTGCGTCGCCATGATGAGATGGATGCCGGCCGCGCGCGCCATCTGCGCAAGACGCTGCACGGCCGCCTCTATCTCCTTGCCCGCTACGATCATGAGATCGGCGAACTCGTCGACCACGACGACGATGTAAGGCATGGTCTCGGCCGTCATCTCCTGATGCTCGTAGATGGCCTGGCCCGTCTCGTTGTCGAAGCCGGTCTGCACCGTGCGCGAAAGCACCTCGCCGCGGCTCTGGGCGCTGCGCACGCGCGCGTTGAAGGCCTCGATGTTGCGCACCGAAAGCGCCGCCATGCGCTTGTAGCGCTCCTCCATCTCGGCAACGGCCCAATTGAGCGCCGCCACCGCCTTGCCCGGATCGGTAACGACCGGGGTCAGCAGATGGGGAATCCCGTTGTAGACCGACAGCTCCAGCATCTTGGGGTCGATCATCAACAGCCGGCACTCCTCGGGCGAGCGCCGGTAGAGCAGCGAAAGCACCATGGCGTTGACGCCGACCGATTTGCCGGAGCCGGTGGTGCCGGCCACCAGCAGATGCGGCATGCGTGCCAGATCTACGACGATGGGGTCGCCGCCGATCGACTTGCCGAGCGCCAGGGGCAGTGCACCATCCGACGATCCGAACGCCTCCGATTCGAAGATGTCGCGCAGGTAGACCGTCTCGCGACGCACGTTGGGCAGCTCGATGCCGATGACGTTGCGCCCCGGCACGATTGCCGAGCGCGCCGAGGTGACGCTCATGGAGCGCGCAATGTCCTCGGCCAGCGCCACGACGCGCGACGACTTGGTGCCGCGTGCAGGCTCCAGCTCGAACAGCGTGACGACGGGTCCCGGCTTGATCTCGCGAACCTCTCCCTTGACGGAGAAGTCGGCCAGCACTTCCTCCAAGAGGCGCGCGGTTCCGCGCAGCACTGTCTGCGTCAGCTCAGGTACAGACTTGGAGGCAGGCGGCCGCTTGAGCAGGTTGAGCGACGGCGGACGATACGCCGAATGCGCGCGCGCAAAGCCGGGCCCGCCAAAGCGGCCGGGCTTGCGCGGCCGCGGCGTTTCAATGTCAGGCTCCTCGATCACTGGCGCGACCGCGGGGGTTGTGCGGCGGCGCCCCGCGGCGGACGCGGGAGCAAAACGTGCCGCGATGGCCCGGCTTTCAGCGTCCGTGCTCGCGTCGAAGGCAAGATCGCCGTCGATGACCGTATCCTCGCCCTCTTCCCAGACCGGAGCTGCCTGCCGGGGCGCCGGCTCATGGGCGTCGTGCAAGCGATGGCCGAAGTCCGGCGAGGCCGCGTACCCGGCATCGTGGCGCGGCGGCACGTATAGATATGGCTCACGTCGCATGCCGTGCGTATCGGCAGGCGTGACCGGGGTCTCGAAGGCGGCGGGCTCGTGGCTCGGCAGGTAGGCATCCGCATGCACGGCATGCGCCGGCGTCAGCCACGACAGCCAACCCGATTGCAACGGCCAGTCGCGATGCCGGTAGGAGGCGCGCCGGGCGAGCTCGCGGCTACGCCTGAGCAGCCGCACGACATCATCACGCTCGACCCCGATCGAGTAGCCGAGCGCAGCAAGACCGCCGACGAAGTAGGCGAGCCCGGCAAGCGGCAGCGCCCATTCCACTCCCGCGAAGGCAAAGAGCCCATCGGTCAGCATGTAGAGCCAGTCGCCGACGATGCCGCCGAAGCTGTGACCGAACGGCCAGCTCGCAGCGACCGGCAGCGACGCGAAGCCGCCGGCCAGCAGCAGCAGCGAGAGCGGAAAGATGCTCGTCTTCTTGCGGTTGGCGAAGATGCGCTCGGCAATCATCAGCTCGATACCCCAGAACATGGGTGCGAGCAGCAGGAACACGGCCGCGAAGCCGAGCGTGTTCAACATTACGTCGGCGAAGATGGCGCCGGCCGTTCCCAGCACGTTGCTGGGCGAGCCGCCCGTTGCCTGCGTGAGGCTGGGATCGGCTTGCGACCAGGTGAGAAGGCTTGCCCATGCCGCGCCGACGCCCGCCAGGAGGAGGGCACCTCCAGCGCGGTTCAACCAGCCCATGAGCCTGTCCTCCATGGCGGAGGAAAGCAGGCGTCTCGGGTCACCGTGCGACTCGAGCGGCATGTTTGCGAACGGACTCTTTACGCGAGGACTACTACGAAACGTTCGAGCGCCTTGGCGACGGTGGCCGCGTCGTGGACCAGTGCCAGCCGCACGTAGTTCGCGCCCGGATTGGTCCCGTCGCGCCCGGCCTGAGCCAGAAAGGCGCCGGGTAGGACCTTGACACCGGCGCGTTTCCATAACGTTACCGTTGCGTCACGGGCGCCGCCGAAATTGTGTACATCTAGCCACAGAAAGAAGCCCCCGGCCGGCCGGCCGTAACCGTAGCGGCCCGCCAGCAGCCGGTCGCACACGTCGTACTTCTGCTGGTAGGCCGCACGGTTCGCGACGACATGCGCCTCGTCGCTCCACACCGCAGCGGAGGCGTGCTGCGTGGGTCCGGGCAACTGCGGCGCGCACATGTTGCGGATCTCGGCGAACGTCTCGAGGAAGCCCGCGTCCCCCGCGCAGAAGCCCGAGCGCAAGCCGGGCAGGTTGGAACGCTTGGACAGCGAATTGAACACGACCAGGTTGCGGAAGCGCTCGTGCGTGCCCGCCGCCACCGCGAGTGCACCCGTCGGCGGCTCGGCGCCGTAGATCTCCGAGTAGCACTCGTCGACGAACAGCAGAAAGTCATGCGCACGGGCAAGCTCGAGTGCACGCGCGAGATAGGCAGGACTGGCGACAGCGCCTTGCGGGTTGGCAGGCGAGCACAAGTAAAATGCAACCGTGCGCTCGAGCAGCGCCGTATCGCCGGCGATCGCGTCGAGGTCGGGCAGGTGGCCGGTCGCCGCGGTCGCGTTGAGATAGATGGCCTCGGCATCGACGGCCAGCGCGGCGGCGATGTAGGCGCTGTAGTAGGGATTGCACATCAGCACCGCTGGCCGGCCCTTAGTCCTCTTGCGGCCGGCGGCGGGCAGGGCCGCAAGAAAGAGGCCCTCCCGCGAGCCGTTGAGCGGCAGCACCTCGCGCTCGGGATCGAGCGCGGCGGCGGCGCCGTAACGCCGGCCCGACCAGGCCGCGATCGCCTGGCGCAGCTCCATGGTGCCGCGGATCGGCGGATACTTGGCGAGGTCCGCCGCAGCCTCGGCGAGCCTCTCGACGACGAACGGCGGCATCGCCTCGCGCGGCTCACCGACCGTCAGGTCGAGCGGCCGCTCGTGCCCGGGCGCGATGCCGTCGAGCAGCCGGCGCAATTGCGTGAACGGCGACAGGACCGCGCCGTGCGCGAGCGCCGCAAGGCCGGAGTGCGAGGTCATGATCGGTCTCTGTGGCGATCCTCGGCGACAAGCCTAGGCGCCCAATAGCGGCGCTGCGAGCCAACGTCCACTGGAACCGGTGACGATGCGCAGATGCGCGCTCGGCGGCACCGGCGTGTGCCGGCGCCAACTGGGCTTGCTTTTCGGGATGGGCCATGGCCCTAGCCGCGCGGGACGTTCGGGCCGCTTATCCGGCCACGTAGCCAGTAACGGCGTGGATCGAGCTTCCAAGGCGGAGCGACCCGGTGCAGCCGGACACCTGCAGGGCGGCCAGCACCAGCACGATGGCGATGAGTACTCTGTACATAACAATCTCCGGACGCGCGGACTTGAGGTTATCGACGCTCCCGGCATGGTGAAGATTGTTGGTTAAGGATCCGTTTACGAACGGGGCGGCGCGAGCGCCGGGCTCGGGATCCCGTTTCAATTGTAAAGGGCCGGACCGGCGCGAAAGGCGACGCCCGAAGCTGGGCCCGCGGCCGCGACCAAACTTCCGCCAACTGACTTGTGCAGGATTTGTGACGGTGCGATAGCCCGGCTCACCCGAACAGGCTGGGCAGCAGCGCCCGGGGCTGGTCTCGTTGCTCACACGGGATCAGCCCTTGCTTGTGTTGGATGCACCACTTTTGTTCGAAAGTGGTCTAAGGCCCTGATGAGGCAGACCTAATTTCCGCCAAACAGTCGCGTTAACTTTTACGAAGGCGCGTGAAGCTCGGATTATCCCTCCCAGCTCCCCACACATGCGCCACAGGGCTGGTCTCGTCGACCCCGTACTCGGGGCCAGCCCTAACCCCCGCGAGCTTGGGCTCAAGCTTCCCCTCCCGCGCACGTAGCCCCGGCAAGGCCCTGGGGTCGATGCGCGTCCTGACGCGCGCACCGGCCGCCTTCAGACGGGCCCCGCGCGCATGTCCTCTTCGGGGTTGGCTCTGATGTTGTGGATCGCCAGATCGGCGCCCTGGCGCTCTTCCTCCGGCGTCAATCGTATCCCGACCGTGGCCTTGAGGAAGCCGTAGACGACCAGACCGACCAGCAGACCGAAGCCGGAGCCCAGGATCGAGCCCACCAGCTGCGCGGCGAAGGTCACGCCGCCAAGCCCACCCAAGGCCTCCAGCCCGAAGATCCCGCAGGCGATGCCGCCCCACAGCCCGCACAATCCATGCAAGGGCCACACGCCCAGCACGTCGTCGATCTTCCATCGGTTGGTCGCGATCTGGAACATGTAGACGAAGATCGCCCCGGCAACACCTCCGGTGATGAGGGCCCCGATGGGATGCATCACGTCGGAGCCGGCGCACACCGCGACCAGCCCCGCGAGCGCGCCGTTGTGCACGAAGCCCGGATCGTTGTCGCCGACGATCAGCGCCACCACGATCCCTCCGCACATCGCCATCAGCGAGTTTAGTGCGACCAGCCCCGACACGGCTTCGAGCCGCTGGGCGCTCATCACGTTGAAGCCGAACCAGCCGATGCAGAGCAGCCAGGACCCCAGAGCAAGCCAGGGTATCGACGACGGCGGCGAGGCTCCGGCGTGGGTGCCGCCATAGCGGCCGAGCCGCGCTCCCAGCATCAGCACGGCGCCGAGCGCCACCCAGCCGCCGAACGCGTGCACCACGACCGAGCCGGCGAAATCCTTGAACGGCGCGCCGAGCATCTCGGTAAAGAACGCCTGCTGCAGACCGAAGTTGCCGTTCCAGTAGACGCCCTCGAGCAGCGGATAGCAGAACGCGACGAGTAGCCCCGTGGCCGCGGCCTGGGGCATGAATTTTGCGCGCTCGGCAATGCCGCCCGAAACAATGGCGGGGATGGCGGCGGCAAACGTGGCCAGGAAGAACAGGCGCACGAGCGTGTAGCCCTGCGGCTCGTAGCCCGGCGTGCCGCCAGCGATGGCGGCGGCGCTGGCGAAGAAATTCAAGCCGTAGGCGACCGTGTAGCCGATCAGGAAGTAGGCGATCGCCGAGACCGAGAAGTCGACGATGATCTTCACCAGCGCGTTGACCTGGTTCTTGTGGCGAACCGTGCCGGTCTCCAGGAACGCGAACCCCCCGTGCATGGCAAACACGAGGATCGCGCCCATGAGCAAGAAAAAGACGTCGGCTCCCTGTTGCATCTCCCGTCCCCCAAGCGTTGCTTATTTTTTGTGCAGAAGGAGCAAGCCGGAAAGTTGCAACGCCGTCAACGGCCTAAAAGACGTCGTCGACAGGGTCGAGGGTCACTGTTGCGGAGAGGACCGGTGGCTCCCGGCCCCGCGGCCGGGCACAGCGGTGTCAGCCCCGGAGGGCCTGACACCGCCGGTCGACGTCGTTCTTGCGGCGACCGGCGCGGGTCCACCCTGCAGCGGGATGACGTTGGAACGCGCCCACCCAAGCACGTCATCGCGCTGAAGAGCGCGATCCCCGCGAGCTTCGGCAAATGCTTCGGTGCGGCTTAGCGGATGCGGCGCGGGTTCATGTAGAGATCGGCCTCCTGGCGCTCGATCTTGGGCTCGATCCGGCCAGCGCGCACGTCCTTGCACAGCCGCTTCATGTGGCGGCGGCAGTCGGCATTGAAGATCTGCATGGCGCTGAACAGCTGCAGCACGGTCAGAAGGCGCCGGTCGGCAAACTCGCGCCGCACGCAGCCCTTCCACTTGCCGGCGATGGACAACACCTTGCCGTCGAGGTGGCCGACGGCACGGTCGTGCTGATCATAGAGCGTGAAGTCGCCGCCCAGGTCGATGAGGTCGCGCTTCAGCCGGAAGAAAGCCGGACCGTCGTCGTTCATGATGAAGAAGGCGAAGTTCTCCGGCAGCAGCGGCCATTTGTTGGCGGAGCGCTCCAGGTAGACGATGAAGTTGTCCTGATCCGTGTTGATGGAATAGGTCATCACCGGCAGCCCGCGCGCGGCGATGGTCTGCTGCAGCGAGCGGCCGATCATCAGGTCCATGGTCGCGCGCCAGTTGAGCGATTCGGTGAACAGCTTGAAGACGAGGCGCTTGTCCATGCCTTGCGCCTTCTCCCACAGCTCCTCGCGATAGCCGATGAGCCCGACGCGCTCGCCGCCCTCGATCACCTCGGCGAAGATATCCATGTCGGAGGTGAACTGGCGCGACTTGGCGCGGTTGCGCGAGCGCTTGTAGATGCCGAACTCGGTGCGGTTGAAGTTGGTGATCCAGATGTCGACGACGAAGTGATAGAAGCCGTTGCGCGTCGCTTTCTCGGAGATCGCCTTGGAGACGCCGACGACCTTGCCGTTGGTGGCCTGCTCCAGAGCCTCGGCGCGCGCGTCACGGGCCGCGTCGTTCGCCGCGGCATCGGCTCTGGCTTCAATTCGGGCTGCGGCTGCGGTCATGTGGCCTCCAGCGGGTTGCAAGGCGAACACGGACGCGAATCACTGATCGCTCCGAGCCTAGCATTTGGTGCATAGGCACAAGATGGCGGCCAGGAAATCTCCCCCGAAAACTCTCAACCCCTCACCCGGCTGGACGCGCGAAGCGCGCCAGCCGGGTGAGGGGTTAGGCGTTCGCAGGGAGTGGCGGCCGCGCGCCGAAGATGGCTGAGCCGACGCGCACGTGCGTGGCGCCGAAGGCGATCGCCGTCTCGAAGTCGTCGCTCATGCCGATGCTGAGGCCGGAAAGCCCCATTTCGCCGGCGAGCTTGGCGAGAAATGCAAAATGCACGGCCGGCTCCTCCTCGACCGGCGGAATGCACATCAAGCCGGCAACGGCGAGCTTCAATTCATCGCGGCACAGCGCCACGAAGGCAGCCGCCTCCTGCGGCATGACGCCCGCCTTCTGCGGCTCCTCGCCGGTGTTGACCTGCACGAACAGCTCAAGCCGCTTGCCCTGCGCGGCCATCTCGCCGGCGACGGCGCGCGCGATCTTTTCCCGGTCGAGCGAATGGATGGCGTCGAACAGGGCCACCGCCTCCCTGGCCTTGTTCGACTGCAAGGGACCGATGAGATGCAGCGCCACTCCGGGATAGCGCGACTTCAAGGCCGGCCATTTTCCCTTGGCCTCCTGCACGCGGTTCTCGCCGAAAAGCCGATGGCCGGTGTCGAGAACGGGAGCGATCTGCGGCTCCTCAAACGTCTTGGAAACGGCGATCAGCCGCACGTCTTGAGGCTCGCGCCCGGCCCCACGCGCAGCGGCCGCAATGCGTGCCTGCACGTCGGCGAGCCGCTCTGCGGCCTCATCGCCCGTGTCCATCGATTGTGCCATGCAACAGCTGCCTTGACCCTTTTGTCCCTTTAAGGCTCATTACGCGCGCAAAGCCCACCAAAGCGCCACCAAGAGACCGACGCCGGATGGCCAACGAAAGCTACGACGCGCCCGCACGGGAGAAGCACTGGCAGGAGCAGTGGGAAAAGGCCGGCATTTTCCGCGCCACCCACACGGCTCCAGGCCCCAAGTGCTACGTGCTCGAGATGTTCCCGTATCCGTCGGGTCGCATCCACGTCGGCCACTCGCGCAACTACACCATGGGCGACGTCTTCGCACGCTACAAGCGGGCCAAGGGCTTCAACGTTTTGCATCCCATGGGCTGGGACGCCTTCGGCATGCCGGCCGAGAACGCCGCCATGGAGAACAAGGTCCACCCGGCCAAGTGGACGTTAGAGAACATCGAGACCATGCGGCGGCAGCTCAAGTCGATGGGGCTGTCGCTCGACTGGTCGCGCGAGCTTGCCACCTGCTCGCCCGACTACTACCGCCACCAGCAGCGTCTCTTCCTCGACATGCTGAAAAAGGGCCTCGCCTACCGCAAGTCCTCGAAGGTCAACTGGGATCCCGTCGACCACACGGTGCTCGCCAACGAGCAGGTGATCGACGGACGCGGCTGGCGCTCGGGCGCGCTCGTGGAGCAGCGCGAGCTCACGCAATGGTTCTTCAAGATCACCGCTTATGCCGACGAGCTGCTCGAGGCGCTCGATACCCTGGAGAAGTGGCCCGAGAAGGTGCGCCTGATGCAGGCGAACTGGATCGGCCGCTCGGACGGTCTCTCCGTGCGCTTTGCGCTCGACAAGAAGACGGCGCCCAAAGACATGAGCGAGGTCGAGGTCTACACCACGCGGCCCGACACGCTGTTCGGCGCGGCGTTCATCGCGCTCGCGCCCGACCATCCGCTTGCGAAAGCAGCCGCCGAGAGCGACCCCAGTCTTGCCGCGTTCTGCGAGGAGTGCCGCCACGTGGGCACCTCCGTCGCCGAATTAGAGACGGCCGAGAAGCAGGGCTTCGACACCGGCATCTGCGCCGTCCACCCCTTCGACAAGAGCTGGACGCTGCCCGTCTACGTCGCCAACTTCATTCTGATGGACTACGGCACCGGCGCGATCTTCGGCTGTCCGTCAGGCGACCAGCGCGACCTCGACTTTGCCAACAAGTACGAGCTGCCCGTCGTCCCGGTGATCCTGCCGCCGGGTGAGGACGCGGCGACCTTCGCCATCAAGGACAAGGCCTTCGACGGCGCCGGCACCATCATCAACTCGAGCTTCCTCGATGGCATGACCACGGCGCAGGCCTTCGAGGAAACCGCCAACAGGCTGGAGAAGGCCAAGCTCGCCAAGAAGCCGGTGGCTGCGCGCAAGGTGAACTACCGCCTGCGCGACTGGGGCATCTCGCGCCAGCGCTACTGGGGCTGCCCGATCCCGATCATCCACTGCAGCGATTGCGGCGTGGTCCCGGTTCCCGCCAAGGATCTGCCCGTCGAGCTGCCGCAGGACGCCACCTTCGACAAGCCCGGCAATCCGCTCGACCGCCATCCGACGTGGAAGCACGTCAAGTGCCCCAAGTGCGGCAAGGATGCCGTGCGCGAGACCGACACCATGGACACGTTCGTCGACAGCTCCTGGTATTTCGTGCGCTTCACCGATGCCCACGCCACGACGCCGGTCGACAAGGAGGCAGCCGCCTACTGGCTGCCCGTCGATCAGTACATCGGCGGCATCGAGCACGCGATCCTGCACCTGCTCTACTCGCGCTTCTTCACGCGCGCCATGTGCGACACGGGCCATCTCAAGCTGAACCAGAACGTGCGCGAGCCGTTCGCAGCCCTCTTCACGCAAGGCATGGTCACGCACGAGACCTACAAGTCCAAACGCGGCGGCTGGCTGCTGCCGGGCCAGGTGCGCCTCGAAGGGGAGGGGCAAGCGCGCCGCGCCGTGGAGATCTCCACCGGCAAGCCGGCCGCCATCGGCCCGGTGGAGAAGATGTCGAAGTCGCGCAAGAACACCGTCGACCTCGACGAGTTCGTTAACGCGTTCGGGGCCGACGTGGCGCGCTGGTTCGTGCTCTCAGACAGCCCGCCCGAGCGCGACGTCATCTATACCGATGTCGGCGTGGACGGCGCGCGCCGCTTCGTGCAGCGCATCTGGCGCCTTGTCGACCAGGGCGCATCCGCCTGCGCCGCGAAGGGGGCGCCACGCCCCAAGTCCTTCGGACCCGAGGCAACCGCCCTGCGCCGGGCCGCCCACAAGGCGCTCGACCACGTGGCCGGCTCGATTGAGAGCCTGCGCTTCAACGTGGCCGTGGCCCAGGTCTACGAGTTCGCAAATGTTCTGGGGTCCGCCGTGGGGGGCGCCGGGGGGAAATCGGCCGAGGGCTTCCCCTGGGCGCTGCGCGAGGCGCTGGAGCTCATTGTACAGATGATCGGCCCCATGATGCCGCATTTGGCCGAGGAATGCTGGGCGCGGCTCGGATACAACACACTGCTGGCCAATCAGCCGTGGCCCCAAGCCGAGCCGGCGTTGCTCGTTGACGATACGATCACCATTGCCGTACAGGTGAACGGTAAGCGACGGGACGAACTCACGATTGCTCGAACGGCCGGCTCCGACGAGATCGAGGCGGCAGCCTTGAGGCTTGAACCGGTGTTGCGTGCCCTCGAAGGCCGGCCGGTGAAAAAGGTCATCGTTGTGCCGCAGAGAATCGTGAATGTCGTCGGATGAGTACGAAATACGGGGAGCGGTCGATGCGGGTTGCTAGCCGCCGATCGGCAGTTTGGGTTGCGTTGGTGTGCGCCGTAGTGCCCATGCTCGCGACCGGCTGTGGCGATACAGGCTTCCGGCCACTCTACGCGTCCTCGGCGCTCGTCGGCTCCGACGTCAACGAGAAGCTGGCCAGGTTGGAGGTCGCGCCGATCCCCGGCCGCGTGGGTCAGCGCTTGCGCAACGAGCTCATCTATCAGGCGTCGGGCGGCGGCAACATGGCGATCGACCCGGCCTACCGGCTCGAGATCGTGATGACGGAGTCGATCACGGCCACCCTGGTGCAGATCGACGGCAACTCCTCGGGCAGCGTCTACAATCTCAATGCCACGTTCCGGCTGGTGCGGATCGCCGACAGGTCGGTGGCGCTCAACGGCGCGAGCTACGGCCGCGCCACGTTCCAGCGCTTCGACTCGGTCTTCTCCAACGTGCGTGCGCGTCGCGAGGCGGAGGACAGGGCGGCAAAGACCGTCGCCGAGGATCTCAAGTCGCGGCTCGCCGCCTTTCTTTCCGGCGCCGCCTGAGCTAGCCCTTCATCTCTTACCGTCGCGGTTGCTTCTCGCATCAGCGGGGCAGAGCCTCCCATGGTCGCCGTAAAGGCACATCAAGCAGAAGCGTTCCTCAAGCCGCCCGGCCCCAGCTTCGCGGCGGTGTTGTTCTATGGAACCGACGCCGGGCTCGTGGCCGAGCGCGCAAGCCGGCTTGCAAAGCTCTTGGCATCGCGCGAGGAGCCCCCCGGTGAGATCATCCGCATCGACGACGCCGACCTCGACTCCGGAACGGAGCGTCTCGCCGTCGAGCTGCAGACCATGCCGATGTTCGGCGGCTCCAAGATCGTGCGCGCCATTGCCGGGCGCCGCATTAGCGCGGCGGCGCTCCAGCCCTTCATCGCCGACGGCAACCTCGCTGCGACACTGATCGTCGAAGCGGGCAACCTGCGCCCCGCCGAATCCTTGCGCGCACTGTTCGAGAAGTCGCCCAAGGCGGCGGCCGTCGCCTGCTTTCCCGACGAGGCGCACAACCTCGAGACGCTCATTCGCGACACGCTCAAGAGCCACGGCCTCGCCATTGCGCCGGACGCACGCGACCTCCTGTTGGCCCGCGTCGGCGCCGACCGGGCGCTGTCGCGCGGCGAGATCGAGAAGCTCGCACTCTACGCCGTCGGCAAGTCGGAGATCGACGCCGGCGACGTCGAGGCCATAGTCGGCGATGCATCCGAGCTTGCCATCGATCGCATCCTCTCGGCGGCGGCATCAGGCGACGCCGCCCGCGCGGTGACCGAGCTCGCGCGCGCGCTCGCAGCCGGCGAGAACCCGCAGGCGATCATCGCAGCGGCGCAACGCCACCTGCAGCGGCTGCATCGCATCCGCGCCGACATCGATGCCGGGCGCTCGTTCGACGATGCGATCCGCCAGCTGCGGCCTCCTTTGCACTTCAAGCAGAAGGACGCCATGGGCCTGCAATGCCGCATCTGGACGACGACGCGTCTCGGCGAGGCGCTGGCCCGCGCCGCAACGGCAGCCAAAAGCGCACGTCGCTCCGCCGCCCTGGAGGAAGCCATCGCCGAGGATCTCCTGATGGGGCTCGCCGCGGCAGCGCGTCCGCCCACGGGCCCACGGGCCTAATTCCAACAGCGCGTAGCGGCCAGCTTGCCCCGAGCCGCATGCTGCCTATAGTGCGCGGCTCTTGAAAGCTAAGGGAAGACCATGGAAGACACCCGCTACGATATCGTCGGCATCGGCAACGCCATCGTCGACATCATCGGCCGCTGCGACGATGCCTTCCTGTCCAAGCACAGCCTCGACAAGGGCTTCATGCGCCTGATCGATGCGGCGCAGGTCGACAAGCTCTACGGCGTCATGGGACCCGCGACCGAGCGCTCGGGCGGCTCGGCGGCCAACACCATCGCCGGCCTGTCTTCCTTCGGCGGCAAGGCGGCCTTCATCGGCCGCGTCGCCGACGACCAGTTCGGCAAGGTGTTCGCTCACGACATCCGCGCCATCGGCGTCAACTACGACACCCCACCCGCCAAGAGCGGCGCGCCCACGGCCGTCTGCCTGATCCTGGTAACGCCGGACGGCGAGCGCACCATGAACACCTTTCTCGGCGCCAGCACCGAGCTCGGCTCCGGCGAGGTCGATGCCGCGCTCATCGCCTCAGCCAAGATCACCTACCTGGAGGGCTATCTGTTCGACAAGCCCGAGGCCAAGCAGGCTTTCCACACCGCGGCCGAGCTCGCGGCGAAGGCGGGTCGCAAGACGGCACTGACGCTTTCGGATGCCTTCTGCGTCGACCGGCACCGCGACGACTTCCGCAAGCTGGTGCATCGCGGCGTCGACATCCTGTTCGCCAACGAGAAGGAGATCACCGCGCTCTACGAGGTCAACAGCTTCGCCGAGGCGGTGAAAGCCGTGCGCGGCGAATGCCAGATCGCGGTGCTGACGCGTTCAGAGCAGGGCTCGGTGATCGTAACCGCAAGGGACACGATCGACATCCGGCCCAAGGCGGTGGCAAACGTCGTCGATGTCACGGGGGCCGGCGATCTCTACGCCGCCGGTTTTCTCTTCGGCTTAACGCGCGGACATTCCCTGGCCGACTGCGGCAGGCTCGGCAGCATGGCGGCCGCGGAGGTGATCAGTCACATCGGGGCGCGTCCCGAGAAGCCGCTGCGCGAGCTTGCGCGCTCGCAAGGCCTGATCACGTGAACGGCGGCAGGCCGTTTCATCGGCCGACCGGCATTGACGCGCGATTTCTGATTTGTGGAAATAGCTGAGGGCGGCAGTGCGCAGACTGCCGCCCTCCCACACGATGGCTGATCCTAGCCGCCAGGGGACTGATCGACGCACTTGCCCTGCGAGTAGTCCCACTCCCAGTCTTTCTTCTTCTTGCACTCGGCCTGTGTCGCCGGGGGATCCTCGGCAAAGGCGGGCGCAGTGACCGAAAGCGCAAAGCCAATAGTGATTAGCGATAGAAGGGTCTTCATGGGCTTCTCCATATTGGCCGATGCAAAACGAGTAGGCATGGCCCTGTTATTCCCCCTCATCGCCAGCTGACAACAGTCCCGTTATTGCCGCGTTAAGTGAGCCGCATGCATTGGAACATTGCGCTCGTTCCGGCTGCGCCCGCCGCTTTCGCACTGCGCCGTCAAGCCGGGTAGGCAACCGCACCCTGGGTCTCACAAGCCCCGCAGCGCGAGCTTTTCGCGCCCTTCGCGTTGTATGCCGAAGCAGGGCATCGGGCCCCGGTGCGAGATACAATCTTTCGTATGTATTTTCGCCACAAGAACGGGAGATTGCTCAGTATAGCTTCTACAAGACATTTATTAGCGTTTGTAAGTTCCCGCATCCTCGCCAAAATCTTCGACGAACGATTCGAGGGAACGGGACCGACCGCATGCCGAAAGGTCACCAGCACTACAGGCGTCCGAACGGCGGCCAGCTGGACGACAGCCAGAGGCTTGCAAGCCTGGCCGCGCTGCTCGCCGCCAACCCCAAGCTCAAGCCCACTACGGCCATCCGTTCGCTCGGCGTCGACAACCCGGCCGATATCCGCCGCCTTCGCGACAAGTTTCGCATCGAGCAGTCAAAGCTCATGGCCGACGCGCACAGGGCGACGCGCTCGAACGGCGCAAGGTTATCGCTTCCGAGCTCACCCGCGATCGTGCACGCACTGCCCGCCGCCGATCACCCTGAACGCCCAACGCCCCAAGCACATCCGCGCGTGCCGGTGGACGCACCCCTGCACATCTCGCCGGCCGCAGTGCTCGTTCATTGGTATGAGCTGGGCTTCGGTGCGCTCAGCACTGCCGTCGAGGCTCAGTCCGCCCTCACCCAGTGCTGGCTCGGCTTGCCCGCGGTCTCGATGGCCGTGAGGGGCCAGCTGTCCCTCGGTGCGATCGGTGTCGCGATCTACACCCGCAATAAGAACCGCCCCCTATTCCTGCACTGAATAAGCCCCTGACGTGCTTGCGATGAGCACTAGCGCGTCACTTTGGGCCGCCTCCCCAGGCGGCCCTTTTTTTGTCTGCGGTTGATCGTGGCTCTTATCGGAAACGCGACCGCCACTTATTCGGACCCACTCTAGAGCTTGCGCAGCGCCACCGACTCCACGTGATGGTCGGCCTCCTTGCGCAGGATCAGGCGCGCGCGCTGGCGCGTGGGGAGGATGTTCTCCTCCAGGTTCTTCAGGTTGATGTTGCGCCAGATCTCGTGGGCGCGCGCGTGCGCGTCGTCGGGCGCCAGCGCGGCGTACTGGTGGAAGTAGGCGCCGGGATCGCGGAAGGCGGTGTTCCGCAACCGCATGAAGCGCGACACGTACCAGTTCTCGATGACGTCGGGATCGGCGTCGAGATAGATGGAGAAATCGAAAAAGTCCGACACGAACGGGATCGCCTCGCCGCCGCGCGGCATGCGCGCCGGCTGCAGCACGTTCAAGCCCTCCACGATCAGGATGTCGGGCGACTCGATCACCGTCCTCTGCTCGGGCAGGATGTCGTAGTGGAAGTGCGAGTAGACCGGAGCCTCGACCCGGGCGACGCCCGACTTGACGTCGGCGAGGAAGTTCAGGAGCCGCGTCGTATCGAAGCTTTCGGGAAAGCCTTTGCGGTCCATCAGCTGCCGGCGCTCGAGCTCGGCGTTGGGCCACAGAAAGCCGTCGGTCGTGATCTGGTCGACGCGCGGGTGATCGGGCCAGCGCGCCAGCAGCGCCTTGAGGACGCGCGCCGTTGTGCTCTTTCCCACGGCGACCGACCCGCCGACGCCGAGAATGAACGGCACCTTGCCGTCGGTGCGCCCCAGGAACTTGGAGGACACCGAGTGCAATTGCTGCGCGGCCGCCACGTAGAGATTGAGCAGGCGCGACATCGGCAGGTAGATCTCCTCCACCTCGCGCACCGACAGCTCCTCGATCAGACCCGACAGCTGCGCCAGCTCGCTTTCCTGCAGCGTCATGGGGGTGTCGGCCCGCAGCCGCGCCCACTCCTCGCGGCCGAAAACGCGGTAGGGCGAGAACTGCAGGTTTGCGGGGTAGGACATCGCGTCTATGCGGGTGCGGGGGCCGAGGACATCAGCAAAGTCTATCAGCGGCCGGCGCGTTCGGCCTTCTCTTTAAGGCCCGACACGCCGCCACGGGCTTCCAGGACCGCGAGGACGTCGGCGAGCGCCACGTTGCGGCTCTCCAGCAGCACCAGCAGGTGATAGATGAGGTCGGCGGCCTCCGCCTTGAGCGCCTCGTCGTTCTCGCCGGCGCCCGCCAAGACCGTCTCGATGGCCTCCTCGCCGAGCTTCCTGGCGCAGTGGGCAGGGCCCCGATCGAGCAGCTGGCGGGTGTAGGAGCCGTCCGGCGCGGCGGCCCGCCGGGCGCGGATCGTCGCCTCGAGTTGCGCAAGCACGTCGTTACTCATGATCAAACCTTAGCGGACACAAGGGCTTATCCCGCGCCCGGCACATGCAGCAACCAGCGCCCGCCGTCAAGCGATAGTGGACCGGCTCAGCCGCCCGCCCCGCCGGTGAGGCGATCGCGGATGTAATCCAGCTGCTCGTAGTTGGCGTATTTGATGATGAGGTGACCACTCTCGCCGGGGCCGCGCTTGATCTCCACCTTGTTGAGACCGAGCAAGGTAGCCAGCTCCTTCTCGAAGGCCCGGGTGTCGGCGTCCTTCTCGCGCGCCCGGCGCGGGGTGCCCGCCGATCCGCCGGTCTCCTCCTCGTCCTGCACCAGGGCCTCGACCTCGCGCACGTTGAGGTCCTGATCGATGATGCGCCGGGCCAGCTCCTCCGCGTCGTCGCGATTGATCAGCGCGCGGGCGTGGCCGGCGGTCAGCTCGCCGTTCTGCACCATCGCCTGCACGCTTTCGGGCAGCTTCAGAAGGCGCAGCGTATTGGCGACGTGGCTGCGGCTCTTGCCGATGATCTCGGAGAGCTGCTCCTGGCTGTAGTCGAACCGATCGATGAGCTCGCGATAGCCCGATGCCTCCTCGATGGCGTTGAGGTCGGCACGCTGCACGTTCTCGATGATCGCAAGCTCGAGCACCTCCTTGTCGGTGAGGTCGCGCGCGATGACGGGCACCGTGTGCAGCCCGGCCTTCTGCGCCGCGCGCCAGCGCCGCTCGCCGGCGACGATCTCGAAACCGCCGGTGACGGGGCGCACGATGATCGGCTGCACCAGACCCTTGGTGCGGATCGAGTCGGCGAGCTCGACAAGCTCCTCCTCGCGGAAGTCCTTGCGCGGATTGAACGGCCCGCGCTTGAGATCGGAGATCGGCACCAGGCGCTGCTCGCCCTCGGGCGGCAGCGCGGGCCGGCCTTGCGCGGGCTCCCCGATGAGCGAGGCGAGCCCGCGCCCCAGGCGGTTCTTCGGCAGTGGTGCGTTCATGGTCGTTCGCGGCCTTTCACGTTCAGGCGGCCTTGCGCTCGCGCTCGCGTTCGATGATCTCGGTGGCGAGCTTGATGTAGGCTTGGCTGCCGGCGCAATCGAAGTCGTAAAGCAGGATCGGCTTGCCGTGCGAGGGCGCCTCGGCCACGCGCGTGTTGCGCGGGATGATGGTCTCGTAGACCTTGGCGCCGAAGAACGCGCGCACGTTGTCGGCCACCTCCCTCGACAGCGACGTACGCGCATCGTGCATGGTCAGCACGACGCCCTGGATCTCGAGCGCGGGATTGAGCGTCGCCCGGATCTGATCGATCGTCTGCTTGAGCTGCGAGATGCCTTCCAGCGCGAAGAACTCGCACTGCACCGGCACCAGCACCGCGTGCGCCGCCGCCATGGCGTTGAGCGTCAGCAGGTTGAGCGACGGCGGGCAGTCGATCAGAATGTACTTGAAGACCTGATCGGGCGGCAGACTGCGCTGCTGTGCGACCAATGCGTTGAGCGCATCGCGCATCTTGAAGGCCCGGCTGGAGTCGGTCAGCATTGTATCGATTCCCACCAGATCGGCGTTGGCGGGAACCACGTGCAGCTCGGGAACGGCCGTGGGCTGCGCGCATTCCAACAGGTTGGCGTCGCCGGTCAGCACGTCGTACGAGGTCTTGCCGCGGCTCTCAATCGAGATGCCGAGACCGGTCGAGGCGTTGCCCTGTGAATCGAGATCGATCACCAGCACGCGCTCGCCGATCGAGGCGAGTGCAGTTCCCAGATTGATGGCCGTCGTCGTCTTGCCGACGCCGCCCTTCTGGTTGGAGATGGCAAGTATGCGGGGCTCTATGGCTCCCATCATCGCGCTCATAGCGAATCAACCCTCCGTCTTGGATTTCAACGCGCGAATTACGACGATTCGACCATCGCTGTCCGTCAGGCTCGGATGCAGCGCGGCCTCGAAGTCCCAGCACCGCTGGGCCAGCTCGACCTCGCCTTGCGCCTCGCGGCCCTTGAGAAAGAGCCCCACGGTCGCTTGCGAAAAGTAAGGGGCCGCCAAGTCAAGAAGCCGTGGCAGCGGCGCCAGCGCGCGTGCCGTAATCACGTCGATTGGCCCGAGCTTAGCTTGAGTCGCACCCTTTTCGATTCGCTCAGCATAGATGTCCACAGTCACCCCTGTCTGGCGCGCGACCTCGGCCAGGAACGCCGCCTTGCGGGTATCGCTTTCGATGAGGGCCATTCTACCCTCCCCGCGCCCGGCGAGGAGAATTGCCAAGACAAGCCCCGGAAATCCGGCGCCCGAGCCCAGATCGAGCCAGCGCCGCGCTCCCGGCGGGGCCAGCGCCAGGAGCTGGGCGCTATCGGCGAAATGCCGGCCCCAGACGTCGTGGAGCGTGCTCGGGGCCACCAGATTGATGGTCCTCTGCCACTGCTCGAGCAGGGCGGCGTAGGCCATGAGCCGGCTGAGCGTTTCACGTGAAACGGAAAAGTAACCAGCGAAATCCTCGGCACTGCCGATCGCCGCGGCCCGGTCGCGCGTCATCAGGCCGATTTCCGCGCCGGCGGCGCCTTGAGGTGCGCCAGCAGCAGCAGCAGCGCGGCCGGCGTGATGCCGTCGATGCGCGCGGCCTGGGCGAGCGTCGCCGGACGGTGGCGGGAAAGCTTCTGGCGCACCTCGGTGGAGAGTCCCGGCAAGGCACCGAAATCGAAGGCGTCGGGAATGCTCAGCGCCTCGTCCCTGCGCAGGGCCGCCACGTCGAGCTCCTGCCGGCGCACGTAGGCGGCATAGCGCGCGTCGACTGCGACCTGGGCGGCGATGCTGGGCTCGATGTCGCCGATCTGCGGCCAGATCGCCGCCAGCCGTACGAGGTCCACGCCCGGCAGCGCCAGCAACTGGAAAACGAAGCGGAGGCGCCCGTCCTTGTTGACCTCGAGCCCATGGCGGACCGCCTCGGTCGGCGTCAGCGACAGCGACCAGAGCAGGGCCGTCGCGTCGTCGAGCGCCGCCGACTTGGCCAGGAACGCCTCTCGCCGCGCGGTGCCGACACAACCCATGTTGAGCCCGATGGGGGTCAGCCGCTGGTCGGCGTTGTCGGCGCGCAGGCGCAGCCGGTACTCGGCCCGCGAGGTGAACATGCGGTAGGGCTCGCTGACGCCGCGCGTGACCAGGTCGTCGATCATGACGCCGAGATAGCCGTCGGCGCGCGAGACGACGAAACTGCTGCCTGAGCCGCCGGCGGCCAGAGCTGCGTTGATGCCGGCGGCGAGCCCTTGGGCGGCCGCCTCCTCGTAGCCCGTGGTGCCGTTGATCTGACCGGCCAGAAACAACCCCGGCATTCGTTTCACGTGAAGCGTGGGGTCGAGCTCGCGCGGATCCACGTAGTCGTACTCGATGGCGTAGCCCGGCCGCTTGATGACGGCGTGCTCGAGCCCCGGCATGGTGCGCACGAAGGCCTCCTGCACGTCGGCCGGCAGCGAGGTCGAGATGCCGTTGGGGTAGACGGTGTCGTCGTCGAGGCCCTCGGGCTCCAGGAACACCTGGTGCGCGGCGCGGTCGGCGAAGTGCACGACCTTGTCCTCAATGGAGGGGCAGTAGCGCGGGCCGGTCGAGGAGATCTGCCCGGAGTACATGGCCGAGCGCTCGAGGTTGGCGCGGATGATGGCGTGCGTCTCGCTGGTCGTGCGGGTGATGGCGCAGGATACCTGAGGCGTGGCGATGCGCGTCGTCAGGAAGGAGAACGGCACCGGCGGGTCGTCGCCCGGCTGCTGCTCGAGCGCGTCCCAGTCGATCGAGGAGCGGGACAGCCGCGGCGGGGTGCCGGTCTTGAGCCGCCCGAGTTGTAGGCCCAATCCGTAAAGGCGCTCCGATAGCTTGAGGGCGGGGGCCTCGCCCGAGCGCCCGGCGGGGATCCGCTGCTCGCCCAGATGAATGAGGCCGTTGAGAAAGGTGCCGGTGGTGAGCACGACGGCGCCGGCGCTCAGGGCGCGGCTGTCGCCCGTCACAACGCCGGATACGCGGCCTGCGGTCACGATCAGGTCCTCGACCCCGCCTTCGATGACCTCCAGGTTAGCCGTTTCCCGGATGGCGGCCTGCATTGCGGCCTTGTAGAGCGCCCGGTCGGCCTGGGCACGGGGGCCCTGGACGGCGGGGCCCTTGGAGCGGTTCAATAGCCGAAACTGGATGCCGGCGGCGTCGGCGACGCGGCCCATGAGGCCGTCGAGGGCATCGATCTCGCGCACCAGGTGGCCCTTGCCGAGCCCGCCGATGGCCGGATTGCAGGACATCTCGCCGATGGTGGAGAACTTGTGGGTGACAAGGGCCGTCGCAGCGCCCATGCGCGCGGCGGCAGCGGCCGCCTCGCACCCGGCATGCCCGCCGCCTACCACGATCACATCGAAGGTCCTGTCGCCCATCGTGCCTTCCCGTTGCGGGCCGCTCGTTCCTGATACCGCCAGCGAAATACGCCCATGCACCATCGCTGTCGACTTTGATGTGGAAAACCCGGGCGGGCGACAAGATCCCGATCCACTGACCAACTAAGGTCTGCGGTGGCAGTTGCAACTCTAGCAGCCAGTGGAGGTCCGTTATGGTGCCCAGCGAAGCGCTCGTTCCCCAAGCCTCGGACAGTGCCGTCAGGAGCCTATCCGACCCGGCATCCATCGCCGAGATCCAGGCCCGTGCCGGCGTCCCGCTGACCCACTGGCAGGTCCGGCTTGCCATGGCGCTCAGCTGCCACTGATCGCAAGAAACCCCCGCAGCCTCGAAGCCTGGCGGCCCTAGCGGTCCCAGGCCTTTTTTGGCTCCATCGTTTGGTTAACCGCTGGTTTCACGTGAAACATCCGGGACTACTTGCCGATGCAGAAGCGGGCGAAAATCTCGCCCAGAACGTCCTCCACGTCGACCCGGCCGGTGATGCGCCCCAGTGCATGTGCGGCCTGGCGCAGGTCCTCGGCACGCAGCTCGATGTCGGCTTGTGAGCCCGACATGTCGCCCTGTACGCCTGTCATGAACGCCTGAAGCGCCGACATGCACGTTTTCAGGTGCTGCCTGTAGCGCACCCGGGTGATGGCGGGCGATTCCGACACACCGATGCGCGCGCGCGCCACCTCGGCAAGCTGCCGGGTGAGCTCGTCCAGGCCCGCTCCGGTCTTGGCCGAGACGCCGAGCTTGGAAGGAGCGGCATCGGCAAGATCGGTCTTGTTGGCGACGAGGATAACGGGCGCGCCCAGCTCGGGCGGGGCCGAGGTCTCTGGCGCGCCGGCATCGCTCAGCCAGATCACGAGGTCGGCGTCGCGCGCGTGCGCCAGCGTGCGGCGGATGCCTTCCTCCTCGATCCGGCCTTGCGCCTCGCGGATGCCGGCCGTGTCGGAGACGACGACGGGAAAGCCGTCGAGGTCGAGGCGCACCTCGATCACGTCGCGGGTGGTGCCGGCCTGCTCGGAGACGATGGCGGCATCGCGCTTGGCGAGCGCATTCAGAAGGCTCGACTTGCCCACGTTGGGCGGACCCGCCAGCACGATACGAAAGCCCTCGCGCAGGATCTCGCCGCGGTTGCCGTCGTCGAGATGGCGGGCGATTTCTGCCGTGAGGTCGCCAACAATGGTGCGCGCGCGCGCAACCGCGTCGGCGGCAACGTCGGCCTCGTCGGAGAAGTCGATCGCCGACTCGGCGAGCGCAAGCGCCTCGATCAGCCGCCGGCGCCAGCCTTCATAAAGGGCCGACAGCGCGCCCGACATCTGGCGCATGGCCTGGCGGCGCTGCGCTTGCGTCTCCGCCTCGATCAGGTCGGCGAGGCCTTCCACCTCGGCAAGGTCCAGCTTGCCGTTGGCAAAGGCGCGGCGCGCAAACTCGCCAGGCGCGGCCAGGCGGCATCCCGGCTGCAGGGCGAGCGTCGCCAGCACGCCGCGCACGATCGCCGGTCCGCCGTGCAGGTGGAGCTCGGCCATGTCCTCACCCGTCTCGGTCTTGGGCGCGGCGAACCACAGCACCAGAGCTTGATCGAGGATCTCGCCCGTCTCGGGATCGCGGATCTTGCGCAGGGCGGCGCGGCGCGCCTCGGGGATCGGGGGGCTGAGCGCGTCGAGCACGGCGCCCGCCTTCGGGCCCGACACGCGCACCACCGCGACGCCGGCGCGGCCGGCCACCGTCGAGAGCGCAAAGATGGTGTCTGCCTCATCCATTCTTTTCGACTACGCGCGCGAAGTGCCGATCCGGTGCCACCATTGCGACCATTGATTATCCTGCACCAAAAGCAATTGCCGAAGCTTGCGTGGATCGCGCTCTTCAGCGCGATGACGGTAGTGGGTGCTGAAGCCAATTGGCTACTTTCAACGTCTTCCCGCTGTAGAGCGGGACCCACGCCAGTCTCCACGAGCACAACTTCTGCGGTCCTAACCCCTCACCCGCCGCTCATGCTTCGCATTTCGCCGCGACCTCTCCCCCTGGGAGAGGTGATGTTATGCCGGTGGCGATGTGCACCACCACCTCTCCCGGAGGGAGAGGTCGGAAGCGAATGTTATGAGCTTCCGGGTGAGGGGCGAAACGCACCGGATCAGGCACCATACCGACTAGCATCGCCGCGCCGGATGCCCCACGTTGGGGCCGACCAACGAAAGCGAGCCCGGCATGAGCGAGAACCGCCTCGGCAAGGAGACGAGCCCCTACCTCCTGCAGCACAAGGATAATCCCGTCCACTGGTGGGCGTGGGGGCCCGAGGCGCTGGAAGAGGCCAAGCGGACCAACAGGCCGATCCTGTTGTCGGTCGGCTATGCGGCCTGCCACTGGTGCCACGTGATGGCGCACGAAAGCTTCGAGGACGAGGCGACGGCCGCCCTCATGAACGAGCTGTTCGTGAACATCAAGGTCGACCGCGAGGAGCGTCCCGACATCGACGCGATCTACATGGGCGCCTTGCACGCGCTCGGCGAGCACGGCGGCTGGCCGCTCACCATGTTCCTCGATTCCCAAGCGCGGCCCTTCTGGGGGGGCACCTACTTTCCCAAGGAGACCCGCTACGGGCGCGCGGCCTTCTCCGATGTCCTGCGCCAGATCTCGACCGTGTTCCACGAGGAGCCGGACAAGGTCGCCAAGAATGCCGGGGCGCTGACGCAGCATCTGCAGCCGCGATCATCGTCATCGGCACCGGGCAACCTCGACGAGGGCCTGATCAAGGAGCTGACGGCGAGGATGGTGGCGGCCGTCGACCCGGAGAGCGGGGGCTTGAAGGGCGCGCCCAAGTTCCCGCAGTTCAACTTCTTCTGGCTCCTATGGCGCGGCGGCATCCGCTACGACGACGCCGGTGCGCGCCAAGCGGTGGTGACGACCCTCACCAACATCTGCCAGGGCGGGATCTACGATCACCTGGGCGGCGGCTTTGCGCGCTACGCGACCGACGAGAGCTGGCTCATCCCGCACTTCGAGAAGATGCTCTACGACAACGCGCTGCTGATCGAGCTGCTGACCGAGGTGTGGCGCGAGAGCAAATCGCCGCTGCTCAAGGCGCGCGTCGCGGAGACGGTGGCGTGGCTGAACGCTGAGATGATCGCCGACGGCGGCGGCTTTGCCGCCTCGCTCGACGCCGATTCCGAAGGCGTGGAAGGCAAGTTCTACGTCTGGACCTTCGAGGAGATCATCGACGCCTTGGGGCCCGAGGACGGGGCCCGCTTTGCAAAGGCCTACGACGTCTCGCCCGCCGGCAACTGGGAGGAGCGCAACATCCTCAACCGGCTCGAGAGGCCCGAGCTCGGCACCGACAAGGAGGAGGCACGCTTTGCCGCTCTGCGCGCAAAGCTGCTCAAGATGCGGGCCAAGCGCGTGCGCCCCGGCTGGGACGACAAGGTGCTGGCCGACTGGAACGGGCTGATGATAGCGGCGCTGGCGCGCGCGGCTGAGATCTTTAACGAGCCGCAATGGCTGGCGCTGGCTGAGCGCGCGTTCGATTTCGTGGCGAGCCGCATGGTCGCGGATGGCCGGCTGCTGCACGCCTATCGCGACGGCCGGGCCAAGGCGCCGGCTACCGCCAGCGACTACGCCAACATGATCTGGGCGGCCCTGCGCCTGCACGAGTCGACCGCCGCCGACCGCTACTTCGAGCAGGCGACAGGCTGGACCGACGTGCTCGACCGCCACTACTGGATGGCCGGGGACGGCGGCTATGCGACCTCGGCCGACGATACGCGCGACGTGATCGTGCGCCTGCGGCCGGGATCGGACGACGCGACGCCCAACGCCAACGCGATCATGATGGGGAACCTGATGGCGCTCGCGGAGTTGACCGGCGAGACGCGCTACGCGGACCGTGCGGCGGCAATCCTGAGTGCGTTCGCCGGTGACGTCGGGCGAAACATTGTCGCACACACGGGACTGCTTGCCGGTGTCATCGACCTAATGGCACCACAATACGTGGTCATTTCGGGCCGCGATCTCGAAGGGGGTCAGGATCTTATGGATGTGATCAGAAGTATTTCTTTGCCTGGGGCGCTGCACTACGCTTTGCATGCCGGCAACGACCCAGTGTCGCCGGCTTTGCGCAATAAACAGCCCGTTAACCAACGCAGCACAGCTTACGCTTGTCTAGGACCGCAATGCTCAGCACCTTTGACGGACCCGCACGAGTTCGGCAAGGCACTGAAAACACAAAGAAGTTTGTGACAGATGAGGCCGCTGGCGGCCGGCGGAACGGAACGGCGTCGCATCGTGTCCGTTATGCGAATGTCGAATGGCACGTTTGACCGACGGCAAGTCTCCGTAACCCCGCCCATGCTAGCTTAACGCCTCTATTCGGAGACCGCTGATGCACTTGAGCGCGCTCGTGCGCTACGGCTACGCCCCGTTCATGATGCTGGGCCTCACCGGCGCCGCCTACTGGGTGGTGGCCGAGCTGGTCGTGGAGCGCGGCCACGTCTGGGCCTACGTGCTGCTGGCGCCGCTGCTCGCCATCGCCTACGTGACGGCCTTCGCCGCCGAGCGCATCGCGCCGTTCTTCGAGGACTGGAACGAGCACGAGACCCACGGC
>Ga0307426_1000212_pt1 | contig 38427 bp, 36 predicted proteins | sample SalMarWE160340MG_FD_202165 | JGI IMG/M metagenome (GOLD analysis project Ga0307426, IMG submission 202165) | Salt marsh sediment microbial communities from the Plum Island Ecosystem LTER, Massachusetts, United States - WE1603-40 | ecosystem: Environmental > Aquatic > Marine > Intertidal zone >... | reverse complement strand
GATGAAGCTATAAACCAGATGGAGCTTCTGGGGCACGATTTCTTTCTTTTTATAGACGCTGAGACCGAGAGGCTCAATCTACTATACCGCCGCGAGAATGGCAACTACGGCCTTATCGAGCCAGAGCAAAGGTGATGGAAATGGAATTAGAACAAAGGTTACTAACTAAGGCGGGGGGCTAACGCCCCCCTTCCTTATGTCCTTCCCCCCCAAGGTGATTAACGAAGATAATTACTATTCTTCTTGGTTCAGGCAATCATAATATAGCATCTTATAATGGCTGGCTTGATTGGAGTAGTTGCGCTTCTCTATCTGATAATAGTATCTGAGCTCTTTTTCTTTTAGCCATTCATTGAACACGATACCGCAAACGATAGCTAGGACTAGACAAACAAGTATAAGCCAATTTCGAATGCTTCGCCAGCGTTGTTCCTTCCTCTTATGGTCGTCCAAAAATTGTCTTATATATTCCTTGTCTTCAAGATGCTTTGTTAATTCTCTCTCTTGGTCTTCCATATCGCACCCCCTTCTTTACTCTGTGGCGAGATTCTAGCTCCAGTAGTAGTGAGTGTCAATCGTAGTGCAGTGCTATCCTTTGCTCTGTTGGCTCATCTTCCAGTCTCATGCAATGCAGTATTGTCAAGTACAAGAGCCATACATTTGATATACTGTAGCCACAATGAGTAAGAGATTAGACGACGCTGAATATGACCTTTTGTCCCAACTTACTCCTCGCTCTGATGATTATGACTACTTAACTAGTGCCGATTTAAAGTACATGTATGCGGAGAAAAGGCTAATCAGTCTTAAAAGGAAGATTACCAGTTATAAAAAAAGAGTGGAAGTCAGGTATGGCGGGAGCTTGATAATGTTTCCCGATACATCACCTATTGAGATGGACTTAGACCATTGTATAGCAAGCCTACGGAGCTCTATAGAACATCTTGCACAGCTAATTAATTCTGTAGTGAAGTTGGGGCTGAAGCCAGTGGGCTATGGCAAGGGCATTGTAAGTCCCCAGAATGTAGTTGATGCCATCAATAGTAGTCCAAAGTTAAAAAAAGACCCGTATCTATCTAAGTTATCTTCGTTCCTAGGAAATGAATTACACAAAGATTGGTACAAGGAATTACATAGATTCCGAATTGAGATGTACCATCATAAATCAAGAGAATTTCTGGACCATGCAAGTCCAAGCCTTATCCCAAATTGGATAGATGAATTATTTGTTATACCACCGGATATTGCTATTAGTGCAAAGACCAGAAGAGACCGAGAGATATTTAACTTTTGCCAGAATAAGGTTAATGATATTGAAAATGTTCTGTATAACAGTTTTTATCTATTAAGTAAATATTTATCTTAACCCCAACTATTTTACTATTCGGTAATACTTCAAAGTGTCCTTAAACTTCACTGACCGACGTACTTGCTCCGCAGAGTGTTCTATTTAAGGTTGGCTGGTGGTATAATTCAATCAAGAGGGGTTTGAAGTGAAGAGGTTTATTGACAGTTCACGTTAAATCGATTACTATGGTATGGGTATAGCTAGCGTAGGGAGTATAGATGCAGGCTACTGAAGAAATTGGGTGGGTGGCGGTTACACTTCTGGCTATCGCAGCGATAGTTGTAAACACTCCGCTGGGTCCCACCAATTTCGGAATCATCCTACTAATTATCTTAACGGCAATCTGTGGTGTTTTGGCCATGCGGTATGAAGGAAGAGACGGACCCTCTTAATTGCCCTAGTGATGCTAGTAATGATTCTGGGCAACACAGAACTTATAACCTGACTAGATTTTTCTACGAGCCAATATCTTCGTGGCTAGCCGTAGGTAGCACCAATGTCCCTGGGGTATACCCCCTTTGCTTGTGAACTTTTTAGCTATAGACTTGGTGGAGCTGATGGGATTCGAACCCACTACCTTCTGACTGCCAGTCAGACGCTCTCCCGATTGAGCTACAGCCCCGCTTGGTTCAAGAATATAACAAAACAGCTTGGGAAACTCAAGTTAAAACAACCCAAAATTTGTTTTAAACACTAACTGGTTCTCAGGAGAATCATAGAATTTGCTTGGGTTAAGAGCCCAAGCCCAGCCATTGTAGTATGGAGCCCAAACCGAAGTATCCTAGGTAAGCTAGTACCATACTTTTGGCTGTCCTGCCTGCCCAGGTAGCGAGGAAAAATCTTGCCCAACCAAAGCGAGCCATGCCCAGAAATACGGCGAAGGGGTAAAAAAAAGGACTCAATACAGCTGACACGAAGAAAATGGCTTTAGAACCGTGGCGGGCAATAATATTGCTGAAGCGAAGGTAAAGGCTGTTGTTACTATCTCGGAATAATCCCCTGCCAGCGTATCCAGTGAAATAAGCACCAGTAGCACCTATAGCTTCACCAATTCCAGCTACGGCGCCAACTATGGCAGGATTTAATACTCCGCCCAGTGTGAATGTAATAACAATGCCGAAGCCGGGCAAAATGAAGGTCCCGTTAGTGAGAACGTTGATGAAAAAGCAACCAAAATAGCCCCACCCTGCTATCTCTTCGATGTAGCTTCTATGCTGAAGGATAAAAAGAGATAAAGCTATGGTAACTGCTAGAGATATGCTACCTATTATGGCTTCACGCTTAGTCGGTTTCCTCATCGATTTTGCCTATTATACAGTAAAAGTATACAAGTAAAGCCAAACTTTTTGAGTTTGGTTTGTTCGCTGTGCCGGGATTATCGCTATTTCAACAAAGAAAACATAACCAAGGCTGAGCGCAAAGCCAACGACCTAGAGGCTTTGTAACTGTCGACCTTGGTCGGTGAGAGTCTCGGGCGATATCAAAAAAATCATACCTCTGCTGTTCTAAGTGGATATCCCCCCCCTCTCTCTCTCCTTATTTCTGATTTCATGCCCTTTCTAGAGTCTCTTAGTGCCCTCTGAGGCGATTTTCCATGGCTGGGGACAGACTTAAATCATTGTAGCATGGCCACATATCTGCTTATAGACACACCCAGCGAATCTGCTACAGGTTTGCACTTCGCCATAAGGCAGTAGAAAAACCTTCCTTCCGGGGGGAGTTCGGACAAAGACTCATAGTGTCCCATTCCTTTGGTGAATATAAGGTCTGCTGACTCAAATTTTCGTTTGAACTGGGCTGAAGCTAAAGAAAAAGCTATTCCTGGTGAAGCTATGCCTGTGCTTATAACTTCCCCAAATTCATCTTCTAAGCCAGACCTCCTCACATCCTCCAAGGTCAAATCGTCTTGGACGGGCGATGGTTTAACAACATAGATAACATGGGCAAATTGCTTCATCCACTTGACTAGAGGTAAGTCGAAGTAGAGCTCCCCGGCATTATCTGCCAGATATAAAACTTTGCCGGCATCTTTCAGCTTTGCTTCCAATTGCTCCGAGTCATCTATAGCAAAGCTCACAGGTCCCCTGATATCTTCCTTAATAGAACCAGGCTCTCTGAAGAAATCAATGACGTTCGCTGCCGCGGCCAGCTTTAGACAACCCCGAAGGTCATTCTTGTAGAGGTTGCTTCGTTGTGCTCGCAATGACAACTCAGGGTATAATTCCCTGCCGAGCGTCATCTCCCTTTCTTTCATTGCCCTATAAGGGTCAGGATTGTGGGTCACTTCTCTTACCACCTTGTGAATCTTGGTGGCAATCGCAATTGATAATTGGCTATAGGAAAACTCATTATCCAATATCTTCATAGCTTTTTCCGTTGCCCTCCGCTTCAGTGCAGCGTCATCCGTGGCTAGCTCTGCAGCTTGGTAGATTAATCCGCGTAAGCATTCATAGCAACTTGGCGCCAGTTTCATTTTAGCTCCCTTGACTCAAATTTGAGCGGCTTGTATCGCTGTATTATAATAGTATCGAGTATGTTTGAGAAGCTGGAATTAATACAAAAGCGCTATGACGAGGTGAGCCAACTCTTAGCTCGAGCAGATGTAGCCACTGATCCCAGGCGGCTTCAAGAGCTAAGCAAGGAGAAGGCTGACCTTGAAGATATTGTTGGCATATATCAACAATATAAAAACAAGGATAAGGAACTGGCGGAACTGGAAGCTCTGATTGGTTCCCATGCAGAAGCGGAAATGACAGCTTTAATCAAGGAAGAAGTAGGCAAACTCAAACAGCAGCGAAGTGATCTTCTTCGCCGACTCAAGCTCTCTCTGATTCCCAAAGATCCAGCCAGTGATAGAGATGTCATTATTGAGATAAGAGCTGGGGCTGGTGGTGAGGAGGCAAGCATCTTTGCCGCAGACTTATTCCGTATGTACAGTCGATATGCCCAGGCCAAGGGCTGGCACGTGGGGATCATCGACAGCAATCAAAGTGAACGTGGAGGTTTCAAGGAGCTAATTTTTGAAATCAAGGGCAAAGGTGCTTTCAGCCGCCTTAAGCATGAGCGAGGTGTTCATCGGGTGCAAAGGGTACCGATCACCGAGGCCTCAGGACGAATTCATACCTCGACGGCTACGGTAGCGGTCCTCCCCGAGGCGGAAGAGATTGAGATCAACATCAATCCTGATGACTTAAAAATGGAGTTTTTCCATAGCCGGGGGGCCGGAGGACAAAATGTAAATAAAGTGACTACAGCAGTTCGCATCACGCACTTGCCTACAGGCGTAATGGCCTCCTGCCAGGATGAAAGGTCTCAAGTAAGAAACAGGATGAAGGCTATGGCTGTACTTCGGGCCAGGCTGCTTGACCTGGAACAACGGAAGCAATCCGAAAGCATGGACAAAGAGCGGCGGATGCAAGTAGGCAGCGGCCAGCGAGCGGAAAAGATCCGCACCTACAATTTCCCTCAGAACCGGGTCACCGACCACCGAATCGGCTCCAGTTTTCACAATCTTCAACAGATTTTAGATGGAGAACTGGACGAAATCATTGAAGCCCTGTCCAGCAAAGAGCAGGTTGAACAACTGGAAGCAGCTCTTACATGATTCTAAGTGAAGCTTTACAATCAGCTACCCAAATATTACTCAGGGCAGGAATTGCTGATGCCTCTGTTGAGGCTGAATTATTGCTAGGCCATGTCTTGGGAATGTCTAAAACACAGCTTTACACAGAACCAGAGAAGGTCTTAACTTCAGCAGAAGCAAGGCATCTACGGCGTCTTGTCCAGCGTCGCCTTGACCACGAGCCTACTGCTTATATTCTAGAGCACTGCGAATTTTACGGAATTGACTTCTATGTTGATTATCATACCTTTCTCCCCAGGCCAGAAACAGAACTTCTCGTGGAAAAAGCTGTGGAACTTGCCCATCACATTTCCCGGCCGGGAAAGCAAATTACCATAGCCGACATCGGCACAGGCTGCGGAGCTATTGCTATCAGCCTTGCCTTAGCATTACCCCAAGCTAAAATTTATGCCACGGATATTTCAACTTCAGCTCTACAGGTAGCCGGGATGAATTGCCAGCGTCACGTAGTTAACAGCCAGGTGGAACTTTTGCAAGGGAATTTGCTTGCGCCATTGCCTCACCCGGTAGATATGATAGTAGCCAATTTACCTTATATCAAAGATTTTGAATTCAGAGATTTGAGCCCAGAAATAACAAAATTTGAACCAACGATAGCCTTGGCCGGTGGTGAGGATGGCTTGGATAAAATACAACAAGTGCTAGAACAGATGCCGGGAAAACTTAATTACGGAGGCTGTTTTCTTTTGGAAATAGGCCAGGGGCAGGGTGAAATGGTAACTTCGTTGATAAAGAGCTATTTCCCACAGGCCAGTGTCGAGCTAATTTCCGACCTGGGCGGTATCGAAAGGGTGGTAAAGGTCATGTTATGGGAGGGAGATGACGGAAGAGATAGAACGATTAGCTCAGCTTATCATAGAGTCTAAGAAGGTCGTCGTGTTCACCGGGGCGGGGATAAGCACGGAGTCGGGTATACCCGATTTCCGTGGTCCGGGAGGAATCTGGAGCAGATACGACCCTGAGGACTTCACCATTCAAAAGTTCCTCAGCAGCCCGGCCGCTCGCAAAACTGTTTGGAAGATGTCCGCCGAAAGTGGACTTCTTGCTGAAGCTGAACCAAATCCCGCCCACTATGCCATCGCCGAGCTCTACCAGTTGGGCAAATTAGATTGCGTCATCACTCAGAATATCGACAACCTGCATCAAAAAGCCGGAGTCCCTGCAGATAAGGTGTTTGAGCTTCATGGTAATACCGAGTGGGCGGTGTGCTTAAGCTGCCGTAGACGTTTTCCGATGCCTGAAGTATTACAAAAAATAAAAGAGGGGGTAGAAGTTCCCGATTGCCCTGACTGTCAGGGTATACTGAAGCCAGATGCAGTGCTCTTCGGAGAGGCATTACCCCAGGAGACATTACTGGAAGCTAGTCGCCGCTCACAGAACTGCGACCTTTTTATTGTCGTTGGTTCCACTCTTATCATTTACCCCGCTGCCTATATGCCGACATACGCCAGGGACGCAGGGGCCAGGTTAGCTATCGTTAATTTAACTCCAACCCCCCTCGACCACTACGCCACAGTGGTTATCCAGGGTAGGGCTGGCGAAATAATGTCCAGGGTGATAGAAAGGGTGAGGATTTCCTAGTTATCAGGTTTTAGCTAAACCAGCTGCTGAATACCTCTTCTGCCTACCTAGTCCACTATTTTTTGGATGCGTTTGATATCCACTGCATTGCCAGTTTTTTTATCCACTTCGACCAGAATTGCATCGAAGCTGACATTCCCCTTTCCAACTGATAGCCGACTAGGTATCTGGGTAAGGAAACGGTCGATTACAGAATCTGGGTCATCCCCGATAACCGAATCTGCAGGGCCAACCATGCCTATGTCGGTGACATAAGCTGTGCCTCCGGGCAATATGTGAGCGTCAATAGTGCCCACATGGGTATGGGTGCCCAACACAGCGCTGACTCGTCCATCGAGATATCTGCCCATGGCCACTTTCTCCGAGGTTGCCTCAGCATGGAAGTCAACAATAATGGGGATTGATTTATTTTCGAACTCAGCCAGTAGCTGGTCCATGGCTCGAAAGGGACAATCAGAATGGCCTATGAAAACACGCCCGACAAGGTTAACTATCAGGGCCTTTTTTTTGAGCAAATAGCCACGGCCGGGATTTGTCGGTGGATAGTTCAATGGACGGAGAAGAGGGGGTTCGCTATCCATGTAAGGAATAATCTCCTTGTAAGCCCAGATATGATTGCCTGTGGTTATAACATCAATTCCAGAATCAAAGAGCTCCTCTGCCGTACCTGGGGTAATCCCCAACCCACCGGCAGCATTCTCGCCGTTGCCTACAACGAGGTCAATCTTATATTCATGACACAAGCCTGGTAGGATTTCCTTCACCGCCTTCCTACCAGGCTTGCCAATGATGTCGCCTATTGCCAGTATTCTCAATTCTACTTAGCGTAATCTATCGCCGTAGTTTCCCTTATCACTATTACTTTTATCTGGCCAGGATAGGTCAGGCTCTCCTCTATCTTCTTAGAAATATCCCGAGCCAATCTCACCGCTGCTAAATCATCAACTTTATCTGGTTTTACCATGACACGCACTTCACGTCCAGCTTGAATAGCAAAAGACTTTTCCACGCCAGGGAAATCGGCTGCTATATCTTCTAAGTCCTTAACGCGCTTCAAATATTGTTCCAAGGACTCACGTCTTGCCCCAGGCCGCGAACCACTTATGGCATCGGCAGCAGCAACAATAAAGCCTATAACAGTACTAGTCTCTGCCTCGCCATGATGTTCGGCAATGGCTTGAACCACCTCTGGATTTCTGTCCCACTGCTTAACCAGGTCAGCACCTATCAGAGCATGCGGCCCCTCCGTTTGATAATCTACCGCCTTTCCAATATCATGAAGCAGGCCGGCTTTCTTAGCGACATTGGCATTAGCCCCAATCTCGCTGGCCAACATTCCCGCCAGATGAGAAACTTCGAGACTGTGAAGTAAAACATTCTGGCCATAACTGGTACGAAATTTAAGCTGGCCAAGTAGCTTAATCAGTTCAGGATGTAAGCCTGTTACTTCAGCTTCGTAAGCGGCTCGTTCACCCTCACTACGGACAGTAGCTTCAACCTCTGTTTTGGTTTTGTCTACTATTTCCTTAATCCGGGCTGGATGAATACGCCCATCAAGGATAAGTTTGCTTAAGGCAAGGCGAGCTACTTCACGCCTCATAGGGTCGAAGCTGGAGATAGTAACTGTCTCCGGGGTATCGTCAATGATAAGATCAACACCAGTAGCTTGCTCCAGAGCTCGGATATTGCGTCCTTCACGCCCAATGAGCCGCCCCTTCATCTCGTCACTAGGCAGGGGAACAGCGGATATTGTAGTTTCCGAAACAACATCAGTAGCACACCTTTGAATAGCTGTGGCCAGAATATCCCGAACCCTTTCATCCGCCTCTTCCTTTATTTGCGCCTCCCACACCCTAACTTGTTGCGAGGCCTCTTCTTCAACCTCTTGTTTTAGCTCTTGAAGCAAGAGAGTTTTTGCTTCTTCACTAGATGTGCCGGAGATGGATTCTAACTTTGACAGCTGTTTTTCTCTTATTGTCTGAAGTTCAGCTGTTGTCTTCTCGATATCCTTTTTCTTGTTATCTAAATCACGCTCACGCCGCTCTACAGCCTCTACCTTCCGCTCCAGCGCCTCTTCTTTCTGGTTAGCACGCTTTTCTATGCGTTGTATTTCAATGCGGCGTTCCTTGCTTTCCGCCTCGGCAGCCTTGCCAACCTTGATAGCTTCTTCTCTAGCTGCATGGAGTAGCTCATTATACTTGGTTGTTGCCTCATCTAATAAGTTCTGTGCCTCTTTTCTTGTTTTTTGAATCTCCCGCCTGGCTACTAGCTGCCTGATAAAGTACCCAATAAGGATGCCCAAGACAAGAGCAAGGCCACCTATCATGAATGTATAGTCCATCTTTCCTCTTTATTTCGTTGTTATAGTAAACACAAAACATTTCGCATTAATAATAACCTTTTATTGGGTTGGCGTCAACTAATTGTGCTGGCAAGCAATCCCTTGACCTATTTGTCTGGCATCTCTTAGTGCACTGGTAGAGGTCTATATTCCCTTTGTACAAAACTCGGGATTGTGCAATTCACTCACTCCAACGCCCCGCAGCAACACTGAGGAAAATCGAAGATGAAACTCAACAATTTCGTGAGCGACATCCCATTCATGCCAGTTGCTGTTTCAGAATGTCGCGACCTCACTCCACTGATGGCCAGTCGGAATAGAGGACTGTAGGCACAGTGTCGGTGCCTCGTATCAGGTATTCAATGGACAAGAGACGCCGAACAGTCCAGGACTAAAGTAACGGAATAAACGGTACAAATGGGTGATTGACACTTTCTGACATACGAGTCTATATTAATAATATAGTTTGGTATAGTTGAGTAGTTTTAGGAGAGGAAGATATGCCAGTTGTTATTAATGATCAGACCTATTACCGGACAGCCGAGGTTTGCCGGATGATCGGCATCAGTAGAAATACCCTCTTCAGGTGGTTAAAGGAAGGGATAATTTCCGACGTCGAGTACCGGGACTGGCGGGGCTGGAGACTATTTACCCCAGCTCAGTTGGAGACCATTAGAGCAAAGACCAGCTATGTTACGGCAATAAGTCGGGAAAACTAAGCAGGTGGATACATGAGATTAGCGACCGAAGCAACGGAAACAGAAAACTTATTCGAGACTCTAGCCAATAATTCGCCAGTTGGACTTTACATTGTACAGGATAGAAGGTTTTGCTATACCAACCCCACCTTCCAGAGTACCACCGGCTATAAGGAAGATGAATTACTGGGCAGGGATGCTCTAGAGCTTGTCATTCCCGAAGACAGGGAGCAGGTCAGAGAAAATGCCATAAAGATGCTGAAGGGAGAATTCACCTCGCCGTACCAATTCAAGGTGACCCACAAGAACGGCAGCATTAAGTGGGTAATGGAGTCAGTTGTCTCCGTCCAGTACCGTGGGAGACGGGCAACTCTGGGGAACTTCGTAGACATCACCGAGCGCAAGCGGATGGAGGAAGCGCTGCAGGATTCGGAAGAAAAGTTACGGAAAATGTTTGAGTCGGTCACCGATGGGATATCAGTTATTGATTTGAAGGGTAGCATCACCGAGGTAAACCAAAGAACAGTTGAGATGCATGGCTTCAGCTCCAAGGATGAGCTTCAAGGGAAAAATGCCCTTGAACTGCTTGCTCCCCGCGACCACAAGAGAATAGCAGCCAACACAAAGAAAGTTATAAAACAGGGAGCAATTAGAGGCGTCGAATACACTCTGCTCAGGGCAGATGGCTCTGAATTTCCCGGTGAGTTAAGTACCAATGTGCTAAAGGATGCTTCGGGCAATCTCTTTGGTCACATCACCATTGTCAGAGACATCACCGAGCGCAAGCAGGCAGAGGAGAAAATGCAGCATCTCATCCTGGTGCTCCGTGCCATACGCAACATCAACAAGCTTATCGCCAGGGGCACCGACCGCGACAGCCTGCTCCAAGGTGCCTGTGATACCTTTGTCAAGACCAGTGGTTATTACAGCGCCTGGATTGCCCTTCTGGATGAGTCGGGCAAGCTGGTAACTGCTGCTGAAGCTGGCCTGGGCAAGAGTTTCTTGCAAGTTATGGAGAGACTCAAGCGTGGAGAGTTGACGCATTGTGGGTGTAAGGTGCTGGAGAAACCAGGCATTTTGGTGATGAAAGACGTGTCGTCGGAGTGTGAGGATTGTCCTGTGGCAAAAGAGGATACTGGCAGAGGTGCTATAAGCGTCAGGTTGGAATACAGCGGTAAGGTGTATGGGTTAATGACTGTTTCTATCCCGCCTGGCAGAGCTGCGGAAAAAGAAGAACACAACATGATTGACGAGATTGCCGGAGATATCGGTTTTGCCCTGCACAGCATGGAACAGGAGCAGGAGCGCAAGCGGGTGGAGGAAGCACTGCAGGATTCGGAAGAAAAGTTATGGAAAATATTTGAGTCGGCCACCGATGGGATATCAGTTATTGATTTGAAAGGTATCATCACCGAGGTAAACCAAAGAACGGTGGAGATACATGGCTACAGTTCCAAGGATGAGCTTCGAGGGAAAAATGCCCTCGAACTGCTTGCTCCCCGCGACCACAAGAGAATAGCAGCCAACATGAAGAAAGTTATAAAACAAGGAGCAATTAGAGGCGTCGAATACACTCTGCTCAGAGCAAATGGTTCTGAGTTTCCCGGTGAGTTAAGTACTAATGCGCTAAAAGATGCGTCGGGCAATCTCGTTGGTCACATCACCATTGTCAGAGATATAACCAAGCGCAAGCAGGCGGAGGAAGAAATCCGAAAAAGTCAGGCCAGTCTCGCCGAAGCCCAACATATAGCTCACATCGGGAGCTGGGATTGGCAGATAAAGCCAAATTCCCTACACTGGTCAGATGAAATGCATCGCATCTTCGGCATAGAGCGACCACAATTCGGTGCGACCTATGAAGCCTCTATTAACTGTGTCCATCCCGACGATAGGGAATTTGTTAAAGAATCAATTAATAAAGCGTTGTATGAAAATAAACCCCACGATATCGAGTATCGCATCGTCTTGCCCAATGGTAGAGAGCGTATTATTCACGCACAAGGTCGAGTCATTTTCGATAACACTGGCGAGCCAATTCGTGTGATTGGCACAGCACATGACATCACCGAGCGCAAGCAGGCAGAGGAGAAAGTGCAGCATCTCAACCTTGTGCTTCGTGCCATACGCAACATCAACCAGCTAATCGCCAGAGGTACCGACCGCGACAGCCTGCTCAAAGGTGCCTGTGATACCTTTGTCGAGACCCGCGGTTATTACAGCGCCTGGATTGCCCTTCTGGATGAGTCGGGCAAGCTGGTAACTGCTGCTGAAGCTGGCCTGGGCAAGAGTTTCTTGCAAGTTACGGCGAGACTGAAGCGTGGAGAGTTGACGCATTGTGGGTGTAAGGTGCTGGAGAAACCAGACGTTTTGGTGATAAAAGACGTGTCGTCGGAGTGTGCGGATTGTCCTGTGGCAAAAAAAGAGGATACTGGTAGAGGTGCTATGAGCGTCAGGTTGGAACACGGCGGTAAGGTGTATGGGCTGATGACTGTTTCCATCCCGCCTGGCAGAGCTGTGGAAAAAGAAGAACACGCCCTGCTTGAAGAGATTGCCGGAGATATCGCTTTTGCCCTGCACAGCATGGAACAGCAACAGGAGCGCAAGCAAGCAGAGGAGGCGCTGCGGACGTCAGAGGAGATGTATAAAACCGTGGTCGAAGATGCTCCCATCGGCATTTATTACAACGATTTTAAGGGAACGTTTCTTTATGGAAATAAGAGGGCCGAAGAGATAGTCGGTTATAAGATGAAAGAATTGTTAGGCAAGAACTTCCTTAAACTAAAATTGCTTAGGCCTGAAGAGATTGCCAAGGCTGCGAAACTGCTTGCCCTAAACAAGCTTGGCAAAGCAACTGGGCCCGACCTTTTCACACTGAACAGGAAAGACGGGACCACAAGCATTGTAGAAATTCGCACCAGGGTAAGCACTTTTGGCGGCAAGAAGGCAGCTCTAGGAATGGTCGAGGATATCACCGAGCGAAAGAAGGCAGAAGAGGAACTGAATAAGACCCAGGCCCAGCTATCCAATGCCGTGCAGATGGCGCATCTCGGACCATGGGAATATGATGCAATAAAGGACCTGTTTACTTTCAATGATGCCTTTTATGAGATGTTCCACACCACCGCTGAAGAGGTTGGCGGATATACCATGTCATCCGCCGAGTATGCAAGGCGTTTTGTCCATCCCGAGGATGCACCTCTTGTCGGCGAGGAAGTCCGCAAAGCCCTCCAAGCCGATGACCCCAATTTCAGCAGTCAGGTCGACCATCGAATTATTTACGCAGATGGTGGGGTTGGGTATATTTCCGTGCGCTTTTTTATTGTCAAAGATGAAACTGGAAGCACAGTCAGAACTTACGGAGTAAATCAGGACATCACTGAACGCAAGCAAGCTGAGGAGGCGCTTCAAGCTGAGAAGAATAAGCTTCAATCACTAATAGACGCCGTAGGAGACACTATCACCATACAAGATAGAGAGTTTAACATTATTTATCAGAATGAGCCGTCGAGGATAGCTTCCGGTGGTGACCACCTTGGGGAGAAATGCTACAGGGTCTATGAAGGCAGAGAGAAGATATGTGATGGATGTCCAGTAGAAAAGGCATTTAAGGACGGTAAGTCACACACTACGGAGAGGAAGACGAAAATCTCGGGGGAGGTTGCCTACTGGGAGAATACGGCTAATCCCATTAGAGACGCCGAGGGGAGGATTGTTTCCTGCCTGGAGCTAGCCCGGGACATCACTGAGCGCAAGAAGCAGGAGCAGGCGCTGGCTGATGAATTGACTCGGCGCCGTCTCTTAATCGACAAGTCCCTGGACGGGATAGTCGTCCTCGATGTCAACGCCAAGGTTGTGGAGGCCAACCAGCGCTTTGCCGAGATGCTGGGCTATACCCTTGAGAAAGTCCGTGAACTCCATACCTGGGACTGGGATAAAAATTTTCCCCGCAAGAAAATACTGGAGATGGGGCGGAATGTTGACGAGAAAGGTCTCCACCTGGAGACAAAACATACTCGCAAGGATGGTTCGGTCATCGACGTTGATATCAGTATCAACGGGGCTATGCTCGGGGAACAGAAGCTTATCTTCTGTGTATCCCGGGACATCACCGAGCGCAAGAAGATGGAGGAAGCGCTCAAGCAGGCAGCCGAGGAATGGAAGGGAACCTTCGATTCCATCGGCGATGCTATCTCTATTCATGACAGGGACTTCCAGATTCAGCGGGCAAACAAGTCATTTGCTGACATCTTTCACATGAGACCCGATCAAATCATCGGCAAGTACTGCTATGAGTTACACAAAGGGGGGAAACCTATATCAGGCTGTCCTCATAAGCAGACGCTGGCTACTGGAAAACCTGCGGCGGCAGAGTTCTATGAATCCCACCTGGGAAAATACCTCCAGGAGTCAACATCACCGATTTTCGATGAGAAAGGTGAGGTCGTCGGCACTATACACGTTACCAGAGACATTACTGAGCAAAAGCAACAAAATGAGCGACTTATGATGGCTGACCGGCTGGCCTCCATTGGCGAACTGGCAGCCGGCACCGCCCACGAACTTAACAACCCGCTCACGAGCGTCATCGGTTTCTCCCAGCTGGTCATGGAGAAGGATATCCCTGACGACATCCGTGAAGACCTGAAGCTTATCTACAACGAGGCTCAGCGGGCTGCCAATGTAACGAAGAACCTCCTTACATTTGGCCGAAAGCATGCACCCGTGAAGCAGCCTAACCAGATAAATAACATTATTGAGGACGTGCTGAAATTACGTACCTATGAGCACAAAGTAAATGGTATCGAGGTAAAGAGACAGCTTGCTCCTGACCTTCCTGAAATCATGGTTGACTATTTCCAGATGCAGCAGGTTTTCCTCAACATCATTATCAACGCCGAATATTTTATGACTGAGGCGCATAATAGGGGAACCCTGACTATTACCACCAAAAAACAGAACAGCACCGTGAGGATTTCAATCGCTGACGACGGCCCGGGTATCTCAAAGGAAAATCTGAGCCGGATATTCAACCCCTTTTTCACCATTAAAGAAGCAGGTAAAGGAACAGGGCTAGGTTTGAGCATATGCCACGGGATAGTGGCCGAGCACGGCGGGCAGATATATGCCAAGAGCCAGCCAGGTAAAGGAGCCACCATTGTTGTCGAACTGCCCATTAACGGCCACTAACCATGTCAGGGAGACGCCATGAAACAGGCCAACGCCAACGAGAAAAGCATTGAGGGTGTGCTTGACCAGCAAGAAACATTGCTTATCGTCGATGATGAAGCTGCAATCAGGAAGCTCCTCTGCCAGAAATTATCAAGAGAAGGCTACCGGTGCGAGGAAGCGGATGCTGCTGAGCAAGTCCTGAACACGCTGGCAACCAGTCCGATTGCTCTGGTTATTCTGGATATAAAGATGCCCGGTAAATCAGGAATCGAACTCCTCCCGGAAATAAAGTCAGGCTACCCTGACACGGCGGTTATTATGGCTACGGCTGTTACTGATGTTAATGTTGCCATTCAGTGCCTGAAGCAAGGGGCTGATGACTACCTCTGCAAGCCTTTCAACTTGGAGGAGCTTTCCCTGGCTGTCCAAAGAGCTCTCGAGAAACGGCGTCTAAAGCTCGAGATCAGGGAATACCAGCAATTTCTGGAGGAAAAAGTTGAGGAGCAGACGGGAGAGATTAGAAAACTTTTCCTTGGCGCCATTGAGGCACTGGTATCTGCCCTCGAAGCTAAGGACAAGTACACTGGTGGACATTCCCGCCGGGTGACCGAGATAGCATTAGCTATAGGCAATGAACTTGGTCTATCCATACAGGATATGGAAGATTTACGCTGGGGGAGTTTACTCCACGATGTCGGGAAGATTGCGATTGACCAGCTTATCCAGAATAAGCCCGGCAAGCTGACAAGTGAAGAGTACGAGCACATTATGACTCACTCTCGTATAGGCGCCGACATTGTGCGGCCAGTGGTTAATGGAAAAACAGTCGAGATAATTGAGCACCACCATGACCATTATGACGGCAGTGGGCTCCATCAGGTTGTAGCAGGCAATGATATACCGCTGGGGGCCAGAATCCTGGCTGTAGCCGATGCTCTTGACGCCATGACATCCGACCGACCATATCGGTCGGCAATGTCCATCACAAAAGCTATAGACGGAATTAAGCGCTGTGCTGGCACTCAGTTCGACCCGGATGTCGTCACCGCATTCCTTAAAACAAAAACAGCCGAAACAGCGACAAAATAGGCTCGAAGCCTTCAAAGCCTCCTAGATGCCCGGGATATTAACAGTACTCTTTGACTTTCACCGTGTATCCTTTGCTTCCCAGCCCTTGTAACTCCAGGCGGCGGACACTGCCTCTTCACCTCATGCTAGGTGAAACTGTAACTTTAGCATCTTGACACATAAGCTGACTCATGGTGATAATTGTGATGTTATGGCAGGTAGCTTAGATGAAGATTTAGAGAAATTAAGACAAAACCTTAATGGCTTACCTCAACCCCAGGTAGAGCCTCCGCTTATAGTGGTCAGTGGCTTGCCAGGCACGGGTAAGTCTTTTTTCTGCCGCAAGCTGGCTGAAAGGTTGCCTTTTCTCATCTTAGCAAGCGATAATTTGCGAAAAATCCTGTTCCCCTCCCCCCGGTATAAGGAAAGTGAAAATAAGCGGCTTTTCTCTGCCTGTCATGTCCTCATCGAAGAGCTTTTAATAAAGGGAATACCTGTCATCTTTGATGCCACAAACCTGTTAGAGCACCATCGAGAATATTTATACCGCGCTGCCGAAAGAGCAGGGGCAAAGCTCATCCTGGTCTGGGTTGAAGCTCCCACCGAAGTGGTGCGGCAACGCCTTCTGGCCCGAGAAAAAGCAGCTATGCCTCAAAATGACTCGGAAGCCGGTTGGGAAGTGTATAATAAAATGAAGCCCCGAAGAGAAAGGATTGCTCGCAATCATCTTGCCGTTGATACCTCGCAGGATATTACCGCCGTAATCAATAAGATTGTGCGAGCAACAAAGAGATAAGAGCAAGATTTCCTTTCTTAACCTCTTCAATTCTTCATCCAAATAAAGTAAAATAAATGTTCTAAAATTTACACATTTAGGGAGACGAATCTTGGAGATTAAAGTTATAGTTGGAGACATAGCTCAAATCGAAGCTGATGCCGTTGTGGTAAATCTTTTTGAAGGTATGGAACAACCGGGCGGCGCTACTGCTGCTGTGGATAAAGCTTTGGACGGAACGATTAGTTCTCTCCTCAGTCGAGGTGAGATCAAGGGCAAGTTTGGAGAAGTTAGCATTGTCCATACTTTTGGGAAACCCCGACAAGTCGGGGCAGGGATAGCAGCTATTGCTGGGTTGGGCAAGCGCCAGGATTTCAATGTGGATAAAATTCGCGGGGTAGCCGGAGAATTTTGTCGGGCACTGCGTAAATTGAATTGTCACAGGATAGCTACAATACTTCACGGTGCTGGCATAGGTGGTATTGAGCCTGAAGCTTCAACTGAAGCAATAGTTGAGGGCGCTCTTCTCGGGCTTTATAGCTTCACCAAATATAAGAAGCCTGAATATGAGGATATCGAAGAAATGCTGATAGTGGTAAGAGAAAAGGAAAAGGTCCCAATCCTAGAGTCGGTTATTGGCAAGGGAAAGCTGGTAGCTGAAGCCACCAATTTGGCTCGGGATATGGTTAATGAACCAGCTAACTACATGACACCCAGCCAGATGGCTGAAGCAGCTAAAAAGATAGCTAGCAAATATAATCTAGAGTTCAAAGTCTTCGACCAGGAGGATATGGAGGCGATGGGCATGGGAGCACTCCTGGGGGTGGCGAAAGGAAGCAACCAGCCCCCCAGGCTAATAACTCTCAGCTATAAAGGAGATGAACATTCTAAAAAAGCCATTGGCTTTCTGGGCAAGGGCATAACTTTCGATTCTGGGGGAATCTCCATTAAGCCCTCGGAAGGCATGGGTGAGATGAAGGATGACATGGCCGGCGCTGCCGCAGTTATGACTGCACTTGGGGCTATTGCTCAGTTGAAACCGAAGGTTAATGTCACTGCTATTATTCCGGCTACCGAGAATTTACCCAGCGGCAGCGCCCTGAAACCAGGGGATGTATTGAAGGCGATGAATGGCAAGACCATAGAAGTAATAAGCACCGATGCCGAGGGAAGACTTATCCTGGCTGATTCCCTGAGTTATGCTCGGAAGCTTGGTTTATCTCCCTTGATAGATTTGGCTACCTTGACCGGAGCCTGCCGTGTTGCTTTAGGCACCCTCTATAGCGGTCTCTTTGGCAATGACCAAGACTTGGTAGATAAAGCCCTCAGAGCTGCAGAAAGAACCGGGGAGAGAATGTGGCAAATGCCCATGCCTGAGGAATATAAGGAGCAAAACAAAAGCGAAATTGCCAATGTTAAGAATACCGGCAACAGGTATGGCGGAGCCATCACCGCTGCCCTCTTCCTGGCTGAATTTGTTGATGATACCCCCTGGGTTCATATCGATATAGCCGGCACTGCTTTATCGAGCAAGGAGAGTGGCTACACAGTAAAAGGGGCTACCGGAGTCGGGGTCAGAACATTAGTCGAATTAGCTTTGAGCGAGGCGAAGGGTCGGGAGGCTATATGAAGATAAAGTGGCTAGGGCATTCATGCTTTTTAATTACTTCTAAGGATGGAACGAGAGTAATTACTGATCCTTATGCTGTAGGCGGAGGTATTAATTATTCTCCCATCAAGGAAACTGCCGATATTGTTGTGGTGAGCCACGGACATGATGACCATAGTAATGTTTCGGCAGTGCGAGGGACACTAGAGGTAGTTGCAGGTAACGGCACAAAAAAAACCGCCCAAGGTATTCAGTTTAGGGGCATTGCCAGTTACCATGACGCCTCTCAGGGCACACAAAGAGGACCCAACACCATCTTCTGTTTCACCATAGATAATATAAAGCTTTGTCACCTGGGTGATTTAGGACATGTGCTTAGTCCAGGGCAGGTCAATGAAATTGGTGCCGTAGATATACTGTTTATTCCTGTGGGTGGCTTCTATACCATTGATGCATCTATAGCTAGCCAGGTATGCGACCAATTAAAGCCCAAAGTAGTTATTCCCATGCATTTTAAGACGCCCAGGTGTACCTATCCCATGGCCGGTGTCGAGGATTTCCTTAAGGGCAAGCAAAATGTGAGAAGGGTAGGGGATAGTGAGGTGGAATTCGAGCGAGAAAGGCTTCCGGCTGCTACCGAAATCGTGCTCCTGCAACCGGCTTTGTAGCTATTGAAATTTGACCGCTGATACGAAGTCAATGATTGTTAAAGATTCTGATTTTGTGTTTACTCCCCCCCCACAGCTTTCCTGGGCAAGACGAGTTTTGATCAAACCTTGTGCCGGTTATCCATTACCGTACCCTGTCACTACAAGTCCCAAACTACTGAATACTATTATTAAAGGTATCAGGAAAGTAAGTAATGCCGATATCCTCATTGCCGACGGGACTTCTAGTGGTGAATCAATTTACCCAATATACCAAGCTTTAGGATATAACTTTCATAACGTTCTCATGCTCGATATCAGGGATTCCATTTTTATAGAGGTGCAGAATCCTTTATCTCAATTCTATGCTGTGGAGAGTTTCTGGGTGCCTAACGTGGTGTTGCGCAGCGATTTCTTAATCAGTGTTACCCCCTTCAAGGTTTGTGGTAGCTCTGGGCACTTCAGTGTAGCAAACCTTTTGAGTCTGCTGCCGGTGAGCAAGTATCAAAAGGACAAATCGGGTGGTTGGGGAACTCTATATGAATTAGGCATCGAAAAAGTCCTTGCTGACCTCTACTTCACCCTGCCTTTCGATTTGGGCATTATTGAAGCCCATCAAAAGTTCTTCTACACTGATGACCCCACGAAAGGGAAGGTGGAGGATTACAGGAAAATCCTGGTCGGCGAACCTCATGAAATTGATATTGAGGCTTCTCGGATAGCTGGAGTTGACTGCGAGCACTCAAAACTGATTAGTGAAGGCAGGGTGCAACTTGAGGACTAAGAAATTCAAAAACAAAATAAAGTGCAAAAATTAAGAAGTTTTGCATTTTGGGTTGCCATTTTGCTTTTTAAGCTTCGACTTTTAATTTTCTGCTAATATCTTAAACTAAAATCATCAAACCGCCCTGAATAGTCTGCCCACTTTACTTCTACCCTCTCAACCCGAGCTCCTGGTGGACCCACTTTAAGCTGCCCCAGTAGTTTATCCAACTGCCGCTTCTCTCCTTCAGCTTGAACTTCCACAGCATCGCCGCTGGCAAGGTTACGGACATAGCCTTTTAAACCCAGCTCCCTGGCTTCATTGCGGACGAAGTAGCGAAAGAAAACGCCTTGCACGCGACCATAAATGGTGGCGGAAAGATGTGCTACATCAGCCATTTTGTTGTTCTGAGTTATCCTTGCCATTCTCAGCCCTTTTGTCACTCTGAGCGCATGCTAAGAATCTCTCTGGGATGGATATTATCCAGCCGACTTAGCCCCGCTTCATGGGCTAAAGATAATGCTTCACGGAATTCTGTGGATGATATTCGCCGCCCTAAATTTGGAATTTGAAAGGCTTTGTGGCAGGGACGGTATTGAGCCATGATATTGACATAGGTGTTGCGGGAAATTTCTTTGCCTAGAAAATTCACTATCTCTTTTGTCCCTGCTAACCCGTGAGGTAAAACCAAGTGGCGAACCAGGAGTCCTCGTTGAGCCATTTCCCCCTCGTTTATCTCCAGGTCACCTGTTTGCCGATGCATTTCCTTGATTGCTGCTTTATTCACCTCAGGATAGTTTTCAATGCCCGACAATTCTCTAGCAGTTTCCTCATCGTCATATTTCATGTCGGGCATATAAATATCGACAATGCCATCAAGTATCCTCAAAGTCTCCACCGAGTCATAGCCACCGCTGTTGTATACCAAGGGGAGATGCAAGCCTGACTCCACTGCCAGCTCCAGCGCTTCCAGAATTTGAGGGACTACGTGAGTTGGGGATACCAAGTTTATGTTGTGGCATCCTTTAACTTGAAGAGAGAGCATCATATCAGCCAACTCTTCTTTGCCCACTTTCTGGCCTTCACCCAGCTGGCTAATGGAATAATTCTGGCAGAACAGACATCTAAGGTTACAGTTAGTGAAAAATATAGTACCCGAACCATATCTGCCCACTAATGGGGCTTCCTCGCCGAAGTGAGGCCCATAGCTAGACACCATTGCTTCGCGCGGTGTGCGGCACTTGCCTACATCACCAGCCAGGCGATTCACGCCACAACTGCGGGGGCATACGGAACAACTTTCAAGCAAAGATAAAGCCGCATCTACCCGTTCCCTTAGAGTGCCACTACAGTAAAGCTCCAGGTAAGCTGCCAACTATCTATTCCTCGTATTCTTCAGCAGGCTTCCTCTTTTTCTTGATTACCTCTGTCTCCAACTGGGGTACGAATTCTGAAATTGGTTTGCTTTTCTGCGTCCCTTTCTTGGGTTTCTTTGACTCTCGCCGTCTATAATCTCGTCTACCCATGGCTACACCTCAGTTTTTCCCAAGCTGCTCTTGCTGCTTGGCTCTCAGCAGTTTTCTTACTCCTTCCTGTCCCTCTACCCAGCGCCTCCCCCTCCACCAGGATTTCGGCGGTAAATTGCTTACTGTGGTCAGGACCAGTAGCTTCCACCAAACGATAAACTGGCGTTGGCTTCTTTTGTCCCTGAATGAGCTCTTGCACTAATGCCTTGTAGTTTGGGGTTATCTTCCCTGCCTTTATTTCTTCCAATTCCGGCTTGAGTTGCCTGAGAATAAATCTCCTGGCTTTGGCTAGCCCCTGGTCTAAATATAAGGCACCGATTAGTGCTTCCATAGTGTTTGCTAAGTTGCTCGCCTTCGCCCTTCCTCCATTTGCTTCTTCACCTCGTCCCAACAAAAGCCAGTCACCAAGCTTGAGCGAGGAAGCTAGTTCAGCCAAAGTATCGCGGCAAACTAGAGAAGCACGAAGCTCAGTTAGCTCTCCCTCGGGTAGTTTGGGAAACTCTCTATACAGCTTTTCCGTTACAATGAAGTTAAGTATGGCATCACCAAGAAATTCTAGGCGCTCGTTGCTGGGCCGGGCAAAACCAGGATTTTCGTTAAGATAAGATAGATGCACAAAAGCCTGCTCCAGTAAAGATTCCTGTCGGAAAGATACTCCTAAGCTCTTCTGGCAATAACTCCAATCAATCATCTTCAGAATCAAGTATAGCAACAAAGCTTAGCTAGCTCAACTTGTTGTGCTGGCTGACCACATGCACAACACCTGGGAAAAACTTTGTAAGTTCCTTCACAGGCCAGCCTTTTACAAGCTAAGACTAAACCAAAATCAATTGGCTCAATAAAGCGTAATTTCAAGAAGCATGTACGAGAAATCTCTGCGTGGATCAGTTAGAAGATATTGTAAAGTTAGGCACTAATATTACTAATACAAATTGTGGTTAATTTCCCACCTGCGTCGTTTCTTCAATGTCCTGGCTATATGTTCATATCGGTCAGCCGACGCAGTACATCCAATGCCCAAGCAAACAAGCACTATTCCAAAAAATCCAAGCAGACTCGATGAGACAAAAAGAATACTACCGCCCATCATTCCCATCGTTACAAGAACTATCGCCGAAATAGTATACATATTTGCCCTATGTTTCGCTTCATCAACTTTCTCTGGGATTTGAAACTCTTCCCATCCTGTATCTTCCCCAACTAAACTTTCCCCACATTTAGGGCAAAACACTGCATCTTCATCTATTTTTTCCCCGCAGTATTGACAACATGGCATAGCCACACCTCTCAGTCTCTTTTTAGCAAATGTTACTATAAGATAAAGCTAACCAAAATTTACCATCTTGGGCTGGCGTGTGCGCCAGGAGATTGTTACAAATTTTTTAAAGCTCGCAGTAGTGTGTCAGTAGCAAGCTTTTCTAATAATACCTAGGCCTGCAGCCAGGGCATCATAATCCTGAGCTTCTTGCCCACGACCTCTATGGGATGCTCTGCCTCCATCCGCCTCATAGCATTAAAGCTGGGGCGGCCGGCCTGGTTTTCTGAAATCCACTCTGTAGCAAAGCTGCCATCCTGAATCTCGGCCAGAATTTGCCCCATTTCCTCCTTGACCAAATCATCAATTACTCGTGAACCTCGCGTATAATCTCCATACTCTGCTGTATCACTTACCGAATAGCGCATATAACTCAAACCACCTTGATAAATCAGGTCAACAATGAGCTTTAACTCGTGGCAAACCTCGAAATAGGCGATCTCTGGTTGATAGCCAGCCTCTACCAATGTTTCAAAGCCAGCCTTTATCAGGGAGGAGACCCCCCCACAAAGGACCGTTTGCTCTCCAAAGAGGTCGGTCTCAGTCTCTTCAGCAAAAGTCGTTTCCAGAACCCCGGCTCTAGCGCAACCAATACCTTTGGCATAGGCCAGAGCTGTGTCCTTTGCTTGCCCAGAGGCATCCTGGTGGATAGCCACCAAGGCCGGAGCTCCTGAACCTTCAGTATAAAGTCTTCTGAGCATATGTCCTGGACATTTAGGCGCTATCATGCCAACATCAACCTCAACTGGAGGCACGATTTGAGAAAAGTGGATACTAAAACCATGAGCAAACATAAGTGTCTTGCCCCTGGCCATCTCCTTCTCAATCGACTCCCGATAGATTCTGGGCTGCAAAGTATCCGGAGCTAGCATAACAATTATATCTGCCTTCCTGGCTACTTCAGCGGCAGTAGCTACTTCAAAATCAGCTTTCCTCGCCGCCTCCCAGACTTCAGTGCCTGGTAATTCAGCAACAATGACCTGGCAGCCGCTGTCCCTTAGATTCTGGGCATGGGCATGTCCTTGACTCCCAAAGCCAACAATGCCAATTGTCTTCCCTTTGAGCAAATCCAGGTTAGCATCCTTGTCGTAATAAATTTTAGCCATAATCCCTCCCTGTTAATCTTCAGTCGTCAGCTATCAATTATCGGCAGTTATTTAAGAACTGCTTCCGCGAGTTAAGGCTATCCTGCCAGTTCGTGAAACTTCCTTAACACCAAAATCACGAAGGAGGCCGAGCAGAGAATCCAGCTTGTCTTCATCACCGGTCACCTCCACTGTCAGCGAACCTGGAGCGACATCGACTATATTAGCCCGGAAAATATCAACGATTTGCATAATCTCGTTTCTTGTCGAGGCAGTAGCCTTCACTTTAATTAAGGCCAATTCTCTGGCTACCATGTCGCCTTCGGTTATATCAGAGACCTTAACCACGTTGATTAGCTTCTCCAGTTGCTTTCTCACTTGCTCTATCTGAGCAGAATCACCAACAGCAACAATAGTCATGCGAGATAAGCCGGGTTGTTCGCTGCCACCTACAGCAAGACTTTTAATATTAAAGGAGCGCCGTCGGAATAAACTGGCTATTCGATTAAGTACCCCTGGTTTATCTTCTACTAAAGCTACTAAGGTATGTTCTGCATTAGTCAATTTGTCCCCCAATAGATAAAATCCAAACTATAATCTCTAAATTCAAAAACCTCATCTTCTGGTCATTGGCATTTTATAATTGATTTTTAGAGTTTTCCTTCCAATACTTCCGGCTTTGATGGCTCGAAAAATCTGGCTAGGCTTTCCCCTGGTGGCACTATGGGATAGATGTTCTCCTCGGGCTCAATAAGAAAGTCAATGAGAAAAGGTCCAGGGTACTCCATAGCCTTCTGTATAGCCGGGATGACATCCTCCCTTCGTGTCACCCTAAGACCAGGGATGTCGTAAGCCTCAGCAATTTTGACAAAATCGGGATTCCAAAGTTTCGTGTCAACGTAGCGCCGTCCATAGAATAGCTCTTGCCACTGTCTTACCATGCCTAAATACCCATTGTTAATGATAGCTATCTTTACAGCAATATTTTCCTGTGTCAGAGTAGCTAATTCCTGGATAGTCATTTGAAAGCCGCCGTCGCCGGCAACACACCATACCACTTCATCGGGGCAACCGACTTTGACTCCCATGGCCGCGGGTAGTTCAAACCCCATGGGCCCCAAACCTCCTGCAGAAATAAGGCTGTTTGGCTTGGTATAAACAAAATATCGAGCCGCCCACATTTGATTCTGCCCCACCCCAGTAACCACCAAAGCATCACCCTGTGTGGCCTCGTAGATCTGCTGAACAATGTATTGAGGCAAGAGCTCATCGCTCTGCCTTATTTCCAGCGATGGATACCCATACCGCCACTGTTCTATTTGAGAAAGCCAAGCCACGTGCTCTTTTCTCTCAATTTGTTCATTCAGGGCTGTGAGCACGCTTTTTATATCACCGACTACTGGAACCTTGGTGGGGATATTTTTCCCAATCTCTGCAGGGTCGATATCGATGTGAATGACGCGGGCATGGGGAGCAAACTCCCTGGTATTTCCTGTAGCCCGGTCATCAAATCTCATGCCAACAGCGATGAGAAGGTCGGCATTTTGCACTGCCATATTGGCGCAAGGTGTTCCATGCATCCCCAGCATGCCAAGATCAAGTATATGGCTCCCAGGGAAAGAACCCAGGCCAAGGAGAGTGTGAGCTACTGGTACTTGTGCTTTCTCAGCAAATTCCTTAAACTCATCGTAGGCTTGGGAAATAATTATCCCCCTGCCAGCTATGATAACAGGCTGTTCAGCTTCGTTAATGAGCTTTGCTGCTTTCTTAATTTGAGCCGGATGCCCACGAGAGACAACCCTGTAGCCCGGCAAATCAAGCTTATCGGGATAAACAAAGTCCGTTTGCTCCTGCTGGATATCCCGCGGGATGTCAATAAGCACAGGGCCCGGTCTTCCTGTCTGAGCAATGTGGAAGGCCTCTTTAATCGTTTTGGCCAACTCAGCAACATCGGTAACAAGATAGTTATGTTTGGTAATTGGAATGGTGATGCCGGTGATATCCGTCTCCTGAAAGGCATCCTTGCCAATAACAGGTGTGGCTACCTGGCCAGTTATAGCTACCATGGGTGCCGAATCCATATAAGCATTGGCGATACCGGTAACAAGATTAGTAGCTCCAGGCCCCGACGTAGCAATACACACTCCCGCCTTATGTGTAACTCGAGCATAGCCATCGGCGGCATGAGCCGCTCCCTGCTCATGGCGAACTAATATATGTCGGAGTTGAGGATATTGGGGAAAGGTATCATATATCGGTAAGACAGCACCACCGAGAATGCCAAAAATAACCTCCACCTCCTCTTTAATTAAACTCTCACAAAGAATCTGAGCACCAGTTTTCTTCATAGAATAACTCCTTACCCAGCAAACACCGCACCAGTGCTGGCCGAGCTTACTTTATCACTATACCTCTTGAGATAGCCAGTTTTAATCTTGGGTTCAAAGGGAGGTAATGCAGCCAACCGTTGTTTCAGCTCTTTTTGGCTTAACTCCACTTCCAATTTGTGGTCAGGTATGTTTATGTTAATTATATCAGCATCCCGCAAAGCTGCTATAGGACCTTTCTCTGCCGCCTCGGGAGAAACATGGCCAATGGCTGCTCCTCGCGTGCCTCCGGAAAAGCGTCCATCCGTAATAAGGGCCACCTCTTTATCCATACCCATACCGCTGAGGAGGGAAGTTGCTGCTAACATCTCCCTCATTCCTGGCCCGCCCTTGGGGCCTTCATAGCGAATGACGATTACCTCACCTGACTTAAATTCGCCTTTCATTATCGCCGCCGTAGCTTCTTCCTCACCATCGAAAACTCTCGCTGGACCCCGATGAACTAACATCTCAGAAGCTACTGCAGCGCTTTTCACTACGCTGCCATCAGGCGCCAGATTGCCAAATAATATGCTAATACCACCAGTAGGGGCATGAGGTTGTGACAGGGGGCGGATTACCTCTCTATTTTTAACTTTGGCTTCCTTTGCTATGTCGCCTAATGGCTTGCCCAAAACAGTGTTCGCCTCAAGCTTCAGCAGTCCCGATAGTTCGTGCATTATCGCAGGAATGCCACCGGCTAAGTCCAGGTCCTGAATGTGATAATCGCTGGCCGGGCTTAATTTGCAGATATGAGGAACGGAGTCGCTAATCTCGTTTATCAGTGACAAGGGAAAATCTATCCCAGCCTCGTACGCTATGGCGGTAAGATGCAACACGGAATTTGTACTGCCCCCCAGGGCCATGTCCACGGCAAAGGCATTATAAAGAGAATCTTTGGTGATAACGTCTCTAGGCCGAATATCTTTGGCTAATGTTTCCATGACTTGCTGCCCGGCTTTATATGCTAATTGTACCCGCCGTTCTTCCACCGCGGGTATCGTGCCGTTACCCGGCAAAGCCATCCCCAGAGCTTCGCTGAGGCAATTCATAGTATTAGCAGTGAACATCCCAGCACAGCTCCCACAACCAGGACAGGCAACCATCTCCAGTTCCTGCAACTCAGCCTCGGTCATCTTACCTCTAGCTACCTCGCCCACGGCTTGAAAGACCGTAATAAGGTCAACGGACCTGGCAGCGTTTCCCTGGCCAAACTTCCCGGCCAGCATGGGACCACCACTCACAAAAACAGAAGGTAAATTAAGCCTGATTGCAGCCATCAGCATCCCAGGCACGACCTTGTCACAATTAGGGATGAATACCAGACCATCGAAGGCATGGGCCTGAGCTACGATTTCAACTGAGTCAGCAATTAGCTCCCGACTGGGCAAGCTGTATTTCATTCCCGGATGGTTCATAGCGATACCATCGCAAACAGCTATGGTATTGACCTCAAAAGGCACTCCGCCCCGACTGCGGATACCTTCTTTTACCGCCTTGGCAATTGTTTGCAGATGGATATGACCGGGGACAATCTCACTAAAGCTATTGATTACTCCAATAAACGGCTTAGCCCAGTCATCGGAGGAGCAACCTACGGCCCGTAGCAGCGACCTGTGAGGTGCCCGCTCAATTCCCTTCTTCACCACGTCGCTTCGCATTTAGCTTATGCTACCTCAAATTAAGTATGTCGCATAACATAGCACAATGCCTGACTAGCGTCAATGCGATGCCCTTTTGAAACTTGAAAAGGGGGCCATCTCTATTTTCTTCTCTCTATGCCTTTCCTACCAAGAGGCGAACCATTTATTTATAGGGGCGGGGCTCGTCCCCACCAGTTTGAGCATTCGCATTTTGTAACTTGATGTTGTTTAGCATTTAGAAATCAGGATTTAGTATTTCCCAGAAAATAGAAAAACTCACCGGCAGGAGTGCAAAGCAATCCCGCCGATGAGCCTCTCTATGGTCGTTTTGCTCTTAACCCAGACCGCCAAGCAGCTTCAGAGCACTTGAACGAAGCTACTATGTTACGGATAGGAAGTCTGGGTCACCTCGCCAGTAGTGCCATCAAGGGTATAGGTACCCAGCAGAGCGGCTACGCCACCGGGGATGTACTCCTCCATCTCATCAGCACGCGGGAAACCTTCAACAGTGGGCAAGTTCCCATCGTGGTCAGCCTGGTAGGCTGCCACCGCTATTTCCACCACTTGTAATTCTATGGCTGCTTCCTGCTCAGAATCACCGTTCATCCACTCGGTGAATTGAGGAACCACTGCTGACACTGCAGATACCAGAGTAACGGATAGCACCAGCAGCCCGACCAGCAGCTGACCCAGCAGCTCAACCACCATCCCAATCTCAATGAAGCCCTTCACTCCATGGCAAAACCGCCGGCCTATTTTTCTGATACACCTTTTCATTCTTCTTTACCTCCTTTCCTTGTTAGCTTTAGCCTCAGATTTGTCTTGGCTATCCGGGAATCCTTGAGGTATTGACAACGGGGTTAGGTGCCATTACAATAAGAAAAAGCTATGGGGTTCCTTCCCGGGTCCCTTTAGCTGTGCCTCCGTATCCTTGACCGGTGCCGGAGGCACTTGGTTTTTAAGCTTGATAATCCGTGTCTTCACGTTCTAGCCTCCTAAGTAAATTCCTTGCCTTATTTATCTTCTATTGCTCATTGGTCTCCTCTTTCCGTGATAATTGACTGAGGGTTAGCTGAGAGTTACTGAGGGTTAGCTGAGAGTTACTGAGGGTTAACTTCAAGTAGTTGAGGGTTAGCTTGGAGTAGCTGAGGGCTAGCTTGGAGTTAAAGAATTTTCCCTAAGGCTTCATTCCAGAGTAATAGCCACCCCTCTTCCTTTGCCCTAGCTATCCTTAGAATTTTTCACCTCCAAAGTTTGTAGTTGACTGACTTATCAGGCTCTGCCCAATAAATTGACTAACTACATTTTCAAACACCTTCCTGGTTTTTTGATTTAATCCCTTATGATTTATTGTATGGTGTAGTCCCTCATCCGTCAATCGCCCATTAGTAAGGTAAAGCAGTACCATTAACCCCCCTTCAGCATGAAATCCTAATATCTCAAGTACTAAACCCCTTCGACTTCGCTCAGGACAGGCCTAAACAAATTCTAAATTTCAAATTCAAAACTGTTCGGGATAAGGCAGAGATGAACTCTGCCGCTACATTGCGTCAGAAGACCGTAGTGCGGGGACTCGTCTCCGCTCAGAGCGAGGCAGTTGCCATCGCCAGTGCTCCCTTTTGTCATTGCGAGCGAAGCGTGGCAATCCCATGCCCTTCCACGAGATTGTTTCAGCTAACTTCGTCAGCCGCGCAATGACAAGATGGAGATGTCAGTCTGGGAAAAACCGTAAGGGAGGGGCTTGTCTCCTCCCAATCTCTTTCACCCTCAGGTGTACTCTGGACCTCTGCTTCGCCGCCTCGCTGCCCAGAGAGCCAGTGCCACGGAAACCAGCACCGGCAAGCCTGCTATGGCCATCTTCTCGGCCGGAGTGGTGTTGACAACCACGGTGCTCATGGTCACAGCGGGCAATAGCCCAGCCCTCACTATTGGCTTCAGGCCGGGATGCTCAGTTATGAACTCGGCTATTGGTGGGCTGACCCTGTAATAGAGGTCTACTAGAGCTTGTCCCAGCGGATTGGCCAGCAGGTACTCATCTCTGAACTCACGGAGATTTTGTATTTCCTCGGCCATGCGCGTGCCGTAGGCTGCGGTGGCGATGAAGCACCCAGATGCTGGTTCGTCAAAGACGGTACCGCCTGCGGCGACCACGGTGTCGTCGGACTTAAGCCCAACTGTATGTTCGGAGCCTGCGGTGACCTGGATGATGTCCGTCCAGCCGCCGATATCGCACTGCCCGTCGTCGTTCAATCCCACGGCGACCACGGTGCCGTCGGACCTAAGCCCAACTGTATGTTCGAAACCTGCGGCGACCTGAGTGATGCCCGTCCAGCCGCCGACATCGCACTGCCCGTCGTCGTTCAATCCCACGGCGACCACGGTGCCGTCGGACTTAAGACCCACCATGTGCCAGCCGCCTGCCGCGACCTGGACGATGTCCGTCCAGTTACCAACCTCGCACTGCCTGAAGCTGCTGCTTCCCACGGCGACAACGATGCCGTCGGACTTAAGACCTACCGTATCAAAGCTGCCTGCGGCGACCTGGACGATGTCTGTCCAGTTACCAACCTCGCACTGCCCGAAGCTGCTGCTTCCCACGGCGACAACCGTGCCGTCGAACTTAAGCCCCACCGTGTGATACCAGCCTGCGGCAACCTGGGTGATGTTCGTCCAGCCGCCGACATCGCACTGCCCGTCCCGGTTGCGTCCCACGGCGACCACTGTGCCGTCGCCCTTAAGCCCCACCGTGTGCACGATGCCTGCAGCGACCTGGGTGATGTCTGTCCAGTTGCCGACCTCGCACTGCCCATAATCGTCGCGTCCCACGGCGACAACGGTGCCGTCAGACTTAAGACCCACGGTGTGGCTGGAGCCTGCGGTGACCTGCTTGATGTCCGTCCAGTTGCCGACGTCGCATTCCCCGTGGCCCCTGTCAGCAGCCCCCCTTATGAATACGAGCAGCCCTTCGCTGGAGGACAGTGTCAATTTACCATTGGTGATCTCGTAAGTCAGCTCAGGGACAAAAAAGGTACGAAAATAGCGGTCTTCCTGTTCCATCAGGTGTTCGGGGCCAGCCGCTTCTGTACTATAACCCTCTATAATCAATAATTTGTCCCCAACCACTTTCCACTTCCCATAATACGAATTTATGCCGGCATGACCACTAAAGTCAGAGTCACTGATTGTGAGTGTAATATCTTTGTCCGGGTAAGGTGCTATGAGATTCCCTGGTTCTCCGTAATATTCCAGCACCCACGTCCCCTGTAGTGCAGTTGCTGAAGCTTCAGCAACCACCGCAGGAAGAATAAGGCTGAAAACGAGAGCGATAGAGAGCAGAACTGGTAAGAACATTCCCCTATTTTTCATTGCCGCCTCTCATTATCCTTCAAGGCTGTTTAATTTCGGGCAATTACATTTTTTAAACAGCCAATATTCAATTTCATCCTCAGGTACAATGTGGACCTCTGCCTCGCCGCCTTGTTGCCCATACCGCCAGCGCGACTGAAACCAGCGCCAGCAAGCCTATTATAGCCGCCTTCTCGGCTGGAGTAGTGTCGACGACTACGGTGCTCATAGCCACAGCGGGCAATAGCCCAGCCCTCACTACTGGCTTCAGGCCGGGATGCTCAGTTATGAACTTGGCTATTGGCGGGCTGACCCTGTAATAGAGTCCTACCAGGGCTTGTCCTACCGGGTTGGTCAGCAGGTATTCATCTCTGAACTCACGCAGGATTTCTATTTCCCCTGCCATTGGGGTACCGTAGGCGGCGGCGGCGATGAAGCACCATGCTACATCACGATAATCAACAATTACCCCTCTTGCCTCGAGCTGAGGAATATAAGTATTCAGGGAGGCATCGCTCAATGGATTGAACCGTAAAACAACCCAGTCTCCATCTCCCAGCCCGGGATTATCAACAAGCACTTTTATATGGCTTATATTGTTCGACCCAAGGTCCAGCTCTGTCAGGCTGGTGAGGCTGGCAAGCGCGGAGATATCGCTTATCTGGTTGCTCCAAAGATTTAGCGATGTCAGGCTGGTGAGGTTGGCAAGCGGGGATATATCGCTTATCTGGTTAGCCCCAAGGTCCAGCTCTGTCAGGCTGGTGAGGTTAGCAAGCGGGGATATATCGCTTATCTGGTTATCAAAAAGGTCCAGCTCTGTCAGGCTGGCGAGGCCGGCAAGCGGGGATATATCTCTTATGAGGATAGCCCAAAGATGCAGCACTGTCAGATTGGTGAGGTTGGCGAGCGGGGATATATCGCTTATCTGGTTAGCCCCAAGGTCCAGCTCTATAAGGCTGGTGAGGTTGGCAAGCGGGGAGATATCGCTTATCTGGTTATCAAAAAGGCTCAGCGATGTCAAGCTAGTCAGATTGGCAAGTGGCGAGATATCGCCTATCTGGTTGTACCCAAGATCCAGCAATGTCAGGTTGGTGAGGCTGGCAAGCGGGGAGATATCGCTTATCTGGTTCGACCCAAGGTTCAGCTCTATAAGGCTGGTGAGGCTGGCGAGCGGGGATATGTCGCTGATCTGGTTATGCCAAAGATTTAGCTCTATAAGGCTGGTGAGGCCAGCAAGCGGGGATATATCGCTTATTATATGGTTCAAACTAAGATCCAGCGATCTCAGGTTGGTGCAGTGCTCCAGCCCGGTGATGTTGACAATGCCTCCTTGTTCAGCCGAAAATTCTGTAAGATCTTCAAGTTCAGATTGGTAGATATCACCAATCGGTTTATCTATTGCCTCGCGAATAGCAGTTTCAAGATTTGGATCGGGGAAGATGACTACCGGGTTGCCATCTGCCTGAACAGGGCCTGGGGTTCCCGCCACTGCAAGCAGTCCTATGGTCAACATCAACGCCATCACCACCAACAAGCATATCCATACCCTTAACTTACTCATCTCTGTCTTCCTTCAACAAAAATTAGAGGCTGTCAAATTTTTCCTAACGTTGGGTGTCAGCTTCGACCTCCATATTCAGAAACGTCCTTCCAAGTCTTGTCGCAACAGTTTAGTTTTCCCAAAACCTCTGGCTTACAATCATAATAAGCTATATTTGTTAAAATCCTGTTAATTGAGTATACGTTACAATTTTTTGAATGATTATATCCCGTATTACTATACCCCCCCCCGCACTGGCAATCATTCTCAAAAATCTGGAGTTTGTATTATGAGTTAACCTGGGCTAAAATATAAGGCCATGTGTTTAGCAGTGCCGGTAAAGATTGTCTCCATAGAGGGGGATGAGGCGGAAACAGAAATCGCCGGGGTGAGGCGTCGAGTTAGCATTGCCCTTACTCCGGAGGCCAAGCTGGGGGATTACGTATTGCTTCATACAGGATATGCCATAGGCGTCATAGATGAGGCTGAAGCAGAGGAGACCCTGAAGCTCCTGGAAGAGATAGCAAGTCTAAGTGAAGTTCATTGACGAGTATCAGGACAACGAGCTAGCCAGGGGGCTAGCATACAAAATTGCTCAGCGTTCCACCAGAACCATACGACTAATGGAATTTTGCGGTGGGCACACGCATGCCATATTGCGATATGGAATTCGCCAACTAGTTCCCAAAACGGTGCAAATGAGGTCGGGGCCAGGCTGCCCCGTCTGTGTTACCGCCACCGCTGACCTGGACAAAGCCATCGCCCTGGCCCACCTGCCCGATGTCATCATCACTACTTTTGGGGACATGATAAGAGTCCCCGGCAGCTATTCGAGCCTGCAACGGGCGAAAGCTGAGGGAGCAGATGTGCGAATAGTATATTCCACCATAGACGCTGTAGAGATAGCAAAAGCCAATCCCGGGAAATCAGTCATTTTCATCGGCATCGGCTTTGAGACCACGGCGCCCACCATAGCGGCTTCTATACTTAAGGCCCAGCAGGAGAAAATAAAAAACTTTTATGTTTTGTCCCTCAATAAGCTGACCCCGCCGGTGATGAAAGCGCTGCTCGACTCAGGCGAGGTGAAGCTGGACGGCATCATCGGCCCCGGACATGTTAGTGTTATAATTGGCTCTCATCCCTATGAATTTATCCCCCGGGATTATGGAGTGGCCTGCGTCATCTCGGGATTCGAACCACTGGATATCCTGCTATGCATAGATAAGCTGGTAGAACAAATTGAAAAGGGCGAGCCCAAAGTAGAGATAGCTTACCCCCGGGGAGTAAAGCCAGAGGGAAATAGAAAGGCCTGGCAACTTATGGAGAAGGTTTTTGAGATTGGCGAAGCTAACTGGCGGGGGATTGGAATTGTCCCTCAAAGTGGCTTGAAGGTGAGAGGAAAATACGAGCGATTTGACGCCGACAAGGCTTTTTCAGTGAACCTGAAACCACCGAGGGCGCCTAAAGGATGCCGATGCGGGGATGTAATCCGTGGCGCAGCTATGCCACTTGAGTGCAAACTCTTTAGAAAGGTCTGCACCCCGGAAAGCCCTATCGGTCCCTGCATGGTCTCCAATGAAGGTGCCTGTGCCGCCTATTATCAATACGGGACTCTGGAAAATTCGCAAGGCACTTAGGGTAGATATGGAGCAGGCTTATGGATGATAGCATTCTCTTAGCCCATGGCAGTGGTGGCAAATTGAGCCACGAACTGGTGGAGAAAAAATTCCTTCCCTTCCTGGCTAATCCAGCATTGAATAAATTAGATGACTCAGCCATTTTCGAAGCCAGTGGGCGCCTGGCTTTCACCACCGATAGCTATGTGGTAAATCCCATCTTTTTCCCGGGCGGCGATATCGGCAAGCTAGCCGTTTGCGGCACAGTGAACGACTTAGCTATGAATGGAGCCAGGCCCCTATATTTGAGTCTTTCGGCAATCATAGAAGAAGGCTTTCTCTTAAGTGAGCTTGAGCAGATAGTGCAATCAATAAAGAAGGCCGCTGAAGAAGCCGAGGTAAGTATAATCGCCGGGGATACCAAGGTAGTAAATCGAGGACAAGCTGACAAGTTGTTTATCACCACCTCGGGAGTAGGGATAATTTCCCCCGGAGTTGATATCTCAGGAGCTAACGCCAGAGTTGGGGATAAGGTCCTGCTGAGTGGCACAATTGGCGACCACGGTATAGCTGTAATGAGTCAGCGTGAAGGATTAAGGTTCGCCATGACTTTGAAAAGCGACTGTGCTCCACTGAATAAATTAGTAGCTCAGATGCTGGGGGTCTCGTCCAGGATTCATTGTATGCGTGACCCTACCAGAGGTGGACTAGCGACCACGCTCAACGAATTGGCCCGGCAATCGAAGGCGGGCATCGTGGTAGAAGAGGCTAAGATACCGGTGAAGGAAGAGGTTAAAGCTGCCTGCGAGCTCCTGGGACTGGACCCCATCTATGTGGCCAATGAAGGCAAGCTGGTAGCTATAGTTGACCCCGCCAATGCCGATAAGATTCTTGCCCAAATGCGGCAAAATAGCTATGGTAGAGATGCCGCCATCATCGGAGAGGTAACCAATGAGCACCCGGGCAAGGTGGTAATGAAAACAAAGCTCGGCCCCTCCCGAATCGTTGATATGCTCTCCGGGGAATTATTGCCCCGGATATGTTAGATGGTTTGACAGTCAGAATTCGCCAGTGCTACACTTCGCTCACCTGTGAAGCGTATTGGTATTCTGTATCACCCTCTACGTGAGAAAGCCCGAGACTTAGCTGAGAAACTGGAAGAGTTGCTATCCTCTCGGGGAGTCTCTTCGTGGCGATGCTCGGCCTGGGACGAGGATAAAGCTAAACCCCAGGTGGCTGGCACGGAGTTAATTCTCAGTATCGGCGGAGATGGCACTATCCTCCATGCTGCTCGAATCATAACTCCCCTGTCAGTGCCTATTTTAGGTATAAACCTGGGCAGGCTGGGATTTATCACGGAGATAGATGGCAACGAGGTTATGTCTAGTTTGCCCGATTTGCTCGAGGGGAAAGGCTGGATCGAGGAAAGGGCCATGATCGAGGCTCAGGTTGAAGATAAAAGTTTTCATGCTTTAAACGATGTCGTGCTACGAAGTGTTGCGGTCCGCCTGGTTAACATAGAAGCAAAAATTGATGGCACGGCGCTAACCACTTACCGGGCCGATGGCGTAATTGTGGCCACCGCTACCGGGAGCACCAGCTATTCCCTGGCATCCGGCGGACCAATTCTTCATCCTCAATCCAGGGAAATTGTCCTCCAGCCGATATCCTGCCACCTGGGATTGAGTCATGCCCTGGTACTGCCTCCGCAGAGCATAGTTGATTTGAAGGTTGCCCACAGAGAAAAGGTCGTACTCAGCATTGACGGACAAGTTGAATTGCCATTATCAGACGGGCAAAATATCAGAGTGAAGCTCAGCCTCCACATAGCGCGCTTCTTAAGAATTCATGAGCCAACCTATTTTTATAGTTCGCTGTGGCAAAAACTGGGAGGAGGAAGAAATGAAAACTGATATAAAGGTTGATAGGGCAAGGGTGAGCGATGCTACCTCCATGCACCGGATGATCAGTCATTTCGCTGATAAGGGGGAGATGTTGCCTCGCGCCTTATCTGAGATATATGATGGCATTAGAGATTACTTCGTGGTCAGGAAAGGAAGTCAGGTTATCGGTTGTGTGGCATTGCATGTTACCTGGGTTGATTTGGCGGAAATCAGGTCTCTGGCTGTCGATGAACAGGAACAGAACCAAAGTATCGGCTCTTTGCTTGTCCAGGCCTGTCTTGAAGAGGCTAAGGAATTGGGCATACCCAGGGTTTTTTGTCTCGTCCGCAAGCCGGCTTTTTTTGAAAGACATGGCTTCCAGCTAATCGACAAAACGGAGCTGCCCCAGAAGGTATGGGCGGAATGCTATCGCTGTCCCAAGTTTCCCAACTGCGATGAGGTAGCTCTTATCCACCACCTTTGAAGCTGTCATCCGCAAGCAAAGCGATGCAGTTTTAGCTAAGTAGCAAGAGTATGTTGAAGCCGGGAAAAAAGCTAGCCAGCCAGCAGATTTACCAGGGACACGCGGTAAACATACGTGTGGACACCGTGGAGAAAGCTAGCGGCAAAAAGACCACCAGAGACGTGGTGGAGCACAGCGACTGTGTAGCTGTAGTGGCCCTTGATGAACAAGATAATGTCCTTCTGGTCCGCCAATTTCGCCACGCCGTGGACAGGTTTCTTCTGGAGATACCTGCTGGTGGCATTGACCCCGGTGAAGAGCCCATTGACTCTGTGCGCCGCGAATTACAGGAGGAAATTGGCTACTTCCCCCGGAAAATAGACAAATTGGGGGGCTTTTATTCCATCCCGGGCTATGGCACGGAGTACCTGCATTGTTTTTTGGCCGCCGACCTTGTGCCCAGTCGTCTCATGGCTGAGGATACTGACGACATTGAGTTGGTTAGCATTTCCCTGGATGAAATCCCCCGACTTATCGCCTCGGGCGAAATCTGCGATGGCAAAACCATCGCTGCCCTGCTTATGTTCCTCTTTATGCGGCCAGAGAAGTAGGCTCGTCTGTGAGGTGATATCCCAATTGTCGCACACGCTAAATCGACCTCCTGACAGCGTGGCGAATGTGATATAGCAAAATATGTGATATAATGGTTCAGAAAATTGTAATATATACTTAATTAACAGGATCTTAACAAAAGTAGCTTATTATACTGTAAGCCAGAGATTTTAGAAAAACTAAACTGTTACAGCTTTCTTGTTTCCTAGCTATGATGGTATAATCTCCTTTTACTTAATTCTTCGCTCAGGGGTTATTACCATAGACTATTGACAATATCTCAGATAATAGTATAATGGCCTGTATCAGAATAGACTCTATAAGTAATACTGCTTTAAGATCAACATAAGGTTGGTGGTGAGGTGTGCGTATCAGAGATTTGCGGTAGTTACCACAATGCTCAGCGGAGCACATGCAGACATGTGAACTCGGCTCTTTTTTCCTGCCACAGTAAAACCAACACCTCCTTTCTAGACCCAGGGCTATTCAAAAAAGTAGTTTTGCTATTTAAGCATTTGGATTTCATTTGTAATTTGGATTTTGAGATTTGGAATTTGTTGGGACCTGCCCTGAGTTTGTCGAAGGGCGACTACAAAAAGCTGGAGGTGCAAGATGAAGACAATACTTAGTTCGAAGAGAGACCCTTACTTGGCAAAATTTATTATCTTTTTGATTACTGTGGCGGTAATTGCAGGGATGGTGGGCTGTGTTGATCATCCTTTTGGCGAAGACCTGGAAATAGAGACTTGGTATGATTTGGATGCCGTCAGAAACAACCTGGACAATCATCACACTCTGGTGAACGACCTTGATTCCACCACTGACGGTTATGAGGAGCTGGCGAGTGCGGCAGCCCATGGGAGAAAGGGCTGGGAGCCGATTGGAACTTGGAGTGCCCGATTTACCGGCAGTTTCGACGGTCGAGGCCACAAGATAATGGACCTGTTTATCGACCGCCCTAGCGAAGAAAACGTGGGGCTTTTCAGTTTTGTTGCTGAGGGAGGGGTCATCAAGAACGTCCGAGTGGTGGATGTTGCCGTGACTGGCCGTGATAGTGTTGGCGGTCTAGTGGGAGAGAATAGTGGAACTGTGAGCAACTCCTATTCCAGTGGCAGCGTGACTGGCGATGATGGTGTTGGCTGTCTGGTGGGATGGAATAAGGGCAACGTGAGCGATGACTCCCATTCCACCAGCAACGTGACTGGCGATGATGGTGTTGGCTGTCTGGTGGGATGGAATACCGGAACTGTGAGCAACTCCTATTCCACCGGCAGCGTGACCGGCGATGAGGATGTTGGCGGTCTGGTGGGATGGAATACCGGAACTGTGAGCAACAACTCCTATTCTAGTGGCAGCGTGACTGGCGATGAGGATGTTGGCGGTCTGGTGGG